>CXWL01109850.1_pt1 | contig 42757 bp, 36 predicted proteins | sample 590931 | NCBI WGS metagenome assembly CXWL01 (sample SAMEA3498368, study PRJEB10139) | groundwater metagenome | biome: water well; material: biofilm material | place: Germany | collected 2015-04-27 | reverse complement strand
GATGGAAACGGACACAGCTTAAATTCGCTGAAAAATTGTCTTGACCGATGGGTCCACTTTACAGGTCAGCACTGGCTCTTGACCGCGAGCATGGCCAAACGCTAGGCGGGCCGCAATACTTCGCGGCAGTCGGCCGGGTGCGCGAGATAGGCTCCCAGCCACTCGAACACGCGGCCAGCCTTGGCCGAAATGGCCGCATCGAAACCGTGCGCCGCCAGCAGCGCGATGCCGTTGGTCGCTTCCAGCACGCCGGGCACGAGCAGCAGCCGGCGTTTGTCGCCGCCGGGTGCCGTCACGCACAACGGTGTCAAGCGATGCGCGAGCAGCGCACCCAACATCAGGTTGTGGGATGACACGATGACCAGCCCTTTTTCGGCGAGCAGATCCAGCACCGAAGCGGCGGCCGACACCGATTCGAGGTGGTTTGTGCCTCGAAAAATTTCGTCGAAAATATAGATGCCTGGATGCGGCCCATTGGCAGCAGCCAGCAACTCCTGCGCGCGCCGCAGCTCGGCCATGTACAAGCTTTCGCCGCCGAGCAGCGAATCCTCGCTTTGCATGCTCGCGTATACTGGCAGCGTCGGCAGGGACGCGCGTTGCGCATAGCAGAAGCCGAAAGCGCGCGCGGCCAGCAGGTTCAAGCCAACAGTGCGCAGAAGGGTGCTCTTGCCAATCCCATTCTGGCCTGAGATGAAGGCGCCCAGGCCCTGCAGCTCCATGCTCAGGGGCGCCGCATCAACCAGCAAGGGATGGACGGCCTGCTCCAGCATCAAGCCCGGATCCGAGCGCCGAGCCGCGCGACACCAGACCGACGTTTGCAGCAGGTGGCGCGCTAGCGCAAAGTCGGCCTCGATATTTGCCACGTCCAGGTAGCACTGGCGTAGGAACTCGCGGTTCTCGAAAACGATGGCAATGCTGTCGAAGTAGTGCTTCACATTACCTAGCATGAACCAATCGGAATACCCGCGCGCTCCCGGCATGGCAGCGAGCATCGGAGAACGCGTCAGACTGCGATTTAGCTTACCCACCTGTGCACGCTTTGCGGCGACATGCGCTAGCAAGACATGTTTGCGCGTGCCAAGCAAGCTGCTGGTACGCAGCAGCATCTGTAGCGAATTCATCTTGCCAGCCCAGACCTCGAGCCGATCACTGTACCGCATTTGCGTCGAGATCAGCAGGTATAGCACCAAGCCAGTGAGCAGCCATGCAAGCGGCGACCAGGACGCTGCCACGATTGAGCCGAGTAGCGCGAGCGGCAGCTGCCAAGTACGGCCCACCCAACGTGGCGCCGCGGGCCGTTCCTCTTCGAACAACAGGCCGGCGATCTCTCTTTCCGCATTTCGCAGCGAGCAGCAGGCCTGGTGCATTTCGTCCAGTTGATTCGGATCGGCCATCAGCACGCTCAGCCGCTCGCCCAGCGCATCACTGTCGGCGTCGCCCAGACCAGCACGCAGGCGCCGGTGCAGTATCTGACGGCCGAAAATGCTGGTCTCGACCGACAACTGCGCCGCATACTCTTCGATCAGCATGTCCTTCCACGTAGGGTCGTCGATCGCTGCAGCGGCCAGGTCGGCGCTGACTCGCTGGAATTGCGCAACGTCGCCGGGGACAAAGGGATAGTCGCGCGGCGCAACATCGGGAACCAGGGATAGGATGCGCAATTGCGCAAAGATACGTGAGCAAACGGCTGACAACTTTAAAACGGACATGAGGTCTCTTTGCATGAAAAACACGAAGACATGACTATTCCGGCAAATTCAAGTATTGCCAAAAACTTCACTATGCCATAATCCAAACATAATTTCACCCCCATCCTGCTTATGCGATGAAACCATCATTCGGGTCTTGCCTTCCGTTGAAGCAGTAACAAGCTTAGGACTCCTGCTGCAGTGCCCGGTTCTGCGCTTGCTCGGTCGCCTGAGCGTTACCTTCAACGTCTGCCGCTCCTTCACCCTTTTTCACATCTCGCATGATCGCGCCACCGGAAAGATATACGACCCGCTCGGCCATGGCGATGGTTTCAGGGCGGTGCGCAACGATAATGCGGGTCAGCGATATTTTTTTGATCGCTGCATTCACGGCCTGCTCATTGTGCAGGTCGAGGTGGCTAGTCGCTTCGTCCAGGGCAAGTATCTTTGGATTTTTGTACAGGGCGCGCGCCAGAAGGATGCGCTGCTGTTGACCGCCAGACAGTCCACTTCCGATTTCGCCCACGAGCGTGTTGTAACCCATCGGCATCTTGACGATTTCGGCGTGGATCGAGGATAGTGCCGCGCATTGAATGACACGGGTCAAGTTGGGCGACTGATCAAAGAACGCGATATTGTCTTGGATTGAGCCCGCGAACAAGGTATCCTCCTGCATCACGGTACCGACCAGCGCGCGATAGTTTGATATTCCCAAGGTGGCTAAGGTGACTCCGCCGACCAGAATCTCGCCTTGCGTCGGCTCGAGCAGCCCCAGCATCAACTTCAATAACGTGGTCTTGCCGCATCCGGACGGGCCGGTTACGGCGATGAATTGGCCGGCGGGGATCGTGAGGTTCAAATTGCTCAGCACGTCAGGTTCGCCATCCGAGTAGCGGAAGCCGAGGTTACGGAATTCAATCGTCGGCATGATTTGATCGATATCGACGTCCTCGAAGTAGACCTCCTGTTCAGGCGCCGTCATCACGATGTCGGCAACCCGCTCGCCATGCACCTTCAACATGCGAAATTCGAACGCCTTGTCGACAAGACCCGCGCATCGCTCGCTAAATTGGTCTTTGTAGGCAATGAATGCGAACAGCATCCCGACCGAGAACTCGCCATTCAAAACCGCCAGCGCAGCGATCCAAATAACGATCACGCGCTCGCCGCTAAACAGCAGCACTCGGGCGGTTTGGTAGGAGATCGACAGCTTCGCAATGCGTAAGTCGGCATTGAACTGGTCGGTCAGTGAGTTCATCCATCCGGTACGGCGCTCCTCGCTGCGCCCGAACAGGCGCACGCTTTGTACGCCACGCACCGATTCCATCATGTGTGATTGCTGCTTGGCCGCATGGACAATTTGCTCGGTGGTGGCGTCGTGCATCGGCCGAAACAGCGTCAGACGCATCATGCAATATAGGACGACAGTGAGACAGGCGATGGCCGCAAGCTTGCCGCTGTAGAGGAACATCATGATGAGCGTGCCAACCATCAGCACACCATCGATGATGCCTTCTACAAACTGAGTGGTCAGAGTGCGTTGCATTGTCTGGATCGACCCGAAGCGCGAGACGATATCGCCGGTATGGCGCTTCTCAAAGTAGGGCAGCGGAAGTTTCATGAGGTGCGCAAATGCATTGCCCAGCCAGCGGATGTTCAGGTTCGTCGCCAACACGGTGGTTACCCAGGAACGTACCGCGCCAATGCTGGTCTGCAGTACCACCAATAACAGAAACCCAATGCCAAGCACAGTGACCAGATCGCGGTCGGCAGAAAGCAGTGCGTTGTCCACTAGCCATTGCATATAGAACGGCGCGACCAGCGCACAGACTTGCAAAGCCAAGCCGAGCAGGATCAATTGAACCAGTCCCTGCTTCAAACCGACGACTCGTCCCATCAAGGAGAGCAAGGTAAATTTTTGCACTTCGTTGACCTTCTTGAATTCCGCCGCAGGCGTCAATTCAAGCGCAACGCCGGTAAAGTGCTTGGCCAATTCGGTCAAGGATAGGCGCCGCTCGCCGACAGCGGGATCATGCAGTACCGCGTGCGTCGACGAGAGCGATTTCAAGACCACGAAGTGGTTCAAATCCCAATGCAGGATGCAAGGCAAATTGAGGTCGGGCAAGTGCTCCAATTCCAGCTTGAGCGCGCGCGCCTGCAACGACATGCCCTGTGCCATGGACATTAGAGTCTTGAGCGTGACGCCTTTCAGGGAGATCGAAAAACGCCTACGCATGCTTGCCATGTCGATCCGATGGCCCCAATAGGCGCTAATCATGGACAGGCAGGCCAACCCACACTCGGCTCCCTCGATTTGCAGCAAGACAGGCAGGCGTTTGGTTCGCCAGAAGGAAAGTTGATTTAGCATGGGAGATTCCGTGGTCGAGGGAGGCGCAATATCCGAGCCAGCCTACAAGTTTGGCTTAAAAAAATTGAGATCAAAGACGGCCAGAAATGCTGAACAGCGGCTCGAGTACCCATTCGTACAACTTGCGATGCTCAACCACAATGCTGGCGTCGACCAACATGCCGGACTTCAATGGAATCTGCTTGCCATAGGCTTCGACCACTTGCTTGTCGAGCTTCAGGCGGATCCGATACATGGGCTCCGAGGATTGCGAATTGGCGACGAGCGCTATCAACTCCTGCGGCGCGACAGCGGTGTGGGCGACCTCGGTTACGCGTGCGGTGTATTGGCCGAACTTTTGGTATGGATAGGCTTGGTAGCGCAGCAGCACTTGCATGCCGGGTTTGACAAAGCCGATCGCACGCGACGGCGCATAGACCTCGGCCTCCAGTACCGAGCCGGACGGCAAGACCGAGGCCAGGGTAGATCCTGCAGTGAAGGAACGCCCCGGATCGGCGGCTATCGCGCTGACGATCCCGGCATGAGGAGCGCGCACGAGAATTTCTCGGCGCGCTTCGCTCTCGGTGAGATCTTGATCCATCGCCGCTACATTGCGCTGCAAGGCGGCCGCGTCGCGCTCAGCTTGAATCGACATGTCGCGCATCTCCGCTTCAACATTCAACAGGTCACGCCTGGCCTGTGACTGAGCGCGCTGGAGGTCGGCAAGGCGTTGGCGCTGGTCCAGTAAATCAACCTGTTTGTCTTGCAACTGGGCCGCCGATATGTAGTTCGTCGCTTGTAAATCGCCATACCGATTGTACGATTGTTCGGCCAATCCGATACGGGTCAGCTGCAGCTTGACTTGGTCCCCGATGCGTTCGATGTCGCTTTGGAAGTCTTTCGCACTCTGCCGTTTGGCCTGCATCCGTTGCAGCAGCTGAAGGCCAGATTGCTTCAATTCGGCGTCAAAACTGTCACGCCGTTGCCGCAGCAACGTTGAGATTTTGCGCTCGGTCGAATCTGCGTTAGTGCTACTGCGCTCGCTTGAAAGGACAAACAGCACTTCTCCGGCCTTGACTACCTGCCCTTCTTTCGCTCGCATTTCAGTAATGACACCTGCCTGCGTGGCGACGATCTTGATGATGCCCGCAGTAGGCATCAATACACCCTGGCAATATGCTTTGCTCGTGGTTTCGAAGTAACCGAAGAATGCAACGATGCCGCTCACGATAGCGATAAATAGGCCTGTGAGAAATCGGTGGCTAAAAGGGTGGGCTAACAGCACGGTCCCGTATTGACGCGTACTTTGGTGCTCAATGGCTTGGCGTCGGAAAAGCGGCTCTTTGGTTGGCTGAGCTGCCTCGGATGGGGGGGAGGATGTGTCGCGCACGGGGATAGAGTAGGTTAAGCCAAAGATAATGACGTTGTTAAAAAGTAAATTGTCCCAGCTATTGCCAACAGCGTCAAGATATCTCCGGAACGGGAAAGATCCCGCCGACGCTGGAAATAAGACGGTGTGCGCGTGGCTGGAGATGCTTGTAACACGTGATAGTCAATTAGGCAAGAATAATAATTTCGAAAAGTAACTTTACAACTAACGTTTCTTGTTTCACAATGAAGTGCCTTTTTGACAATAGCTGTAAGGTGCTTGCACGCTGCGGCTATGCAAATGGGTATTTTGACCGTTTCTGCGACAGATCAGGCAATTCGCCGGGCGGTTTTCGGTGGGTGCAGTTTTTCGCGATTGCGGTAATTACATAAACTTTTATCCACTAAGGAAGACAATGAATCAAGTTAACGAAGTTACCAATCTTAAAAAACTCTCGATCGAGAAAAAGACGATCCGTAATCTGACCGCCGACGAGACCGACGATGTTGCTGGCGGTATCAGCCCAGTAATCATGTCGTCGACGCTCTGCTTCGAACTCGTTACCATCGGAATTTCGATGGCAGTTTGCTAAGACTGCAGTAAGTCACCGTGTCACGGAAATGCCGACGCGCGTATTGTTCGGACTGGTCGAAGTCTTGCCACGGCAACACTAAAGCGAGCCGAATGGACGTCAGTCGGCATTTCGACGAGTCAATTACCCCGCCAAATTATGTCGTCAAGTTAACGGGGTCTGGTCTACCACAAGCTGCATCGGATGCACGGCGACATGGGCTCCGAATTCCACTCGGCAGTAATATCGCACCAGTATGTTCAGAAATACTTGTCGACAACGCCAGCTCGTAAGCCCTTCATTTTTTGCGTTGGCCGCGCTCAAAAAGCAGTAGTCGCCCTTAGTTTGCCGAAAAAATGTCTAACCGCATTCAGATCATGAAATCGAACCCAAAGCTCAAACATGATGGCTACTTCATGTTACGACGTCCCCTTCTTTCGCTCGATACACTCGACCGCGTTCTCAAACGATATCGCCAGATGGATAGGGGGAATGCTGCAGCCATCGTGCAAGAACTATTGGAAAACGAACAAATTTCATCGTCTGTTCGTCTGGCCAGTCCCGGTCTGCACGATCGATTGATTAACGAAACGACCCCGGAAAAATCGCCGTCGCAGCTGGCGGCACTGATGCGTTACGTCGTGCGGATGTCCACGCGCAGCACGCCGTTTGGTGCATTCGCCTCGGTCGGACTCGGGAAAATCGACAACCAGGCACAGTATGTCGTTGGGGAGGACATCGAGTGCAGATTGGAGATCGACTGCGCAGTCTTGCTGAGCATCGATGAAAAACTACGAAAGAAATTTCCGATTCGTGAAGATATGCGAGTCAGAAAGACCTCGATTTTGTACCCAATGAATGGCTATGTTCGATTCATTGAACGAAAATTCAAGAATGGACACTATAGTTTCGAGCTCGCCAGAATTTCACAGAACCAGTACTTGGATCGGGTATTAGACAGGATCTCCAAGCCGGCAGTTGTCGGTGACTTGTTGTCGGACCTGATGGAGTTTGACGATGAAATCTCCCCCGACGTCGCATTAGAATATATTTCCGGCCTTGTCGAAAGTGGGCTGTTAGAACTTGACTTTGGCATGCGAACAATTGGGAAGGCGCCCTTAGATGCCTACCTGCGCGACATCGGTAGCGCGGTCCCGGACAGTGATTCCGATATTGACATTTCGATGCTGAGAACGCTTTCTTCAATCATCCGAAGTGATGAGCCGTGCACGCTCGCTGCCGCAGCTTCTAGGGTCGACGCCGCCGAAGCGTGCCTGAAAGCGCATGGCTTTGATGTCGCGAGCGGGAAGAGCGTTCATGTCGATGCGTTCGCGAATGATGAAGCTGTTAGCGTGCCGCCGCGCGTATTGGCTGAGCTCGAAACGACGTTAACGAAACTGAGACAGCTCTTTCCGCATGTTCGTCCAAAATCACTAACCGAATTTATGGAAGCGTTCGAACGGCGTTTCAGCGATAGTTTTGTACCGGTCATGGCGGCGCTAGATCCCGAAACTGGGATTGCCTTCGGTTACTCGACCGCATCCGTGCCCTGGACGAGTAGTCTCGGCATGATTGGGAAACGACAAGTGGCTCAGCGTACACCCGAATCCGTTCTGAGCGAAACGTTGCTGGCAAATCTGATTGTTGGGAAACGGGTAATTAATCTGTCTGATATTGAGTTGAATCAGGGTATGCCTGTCGCGGGCTTACCGGAAGATTTCTCGGTGAACATTACGTTATTCGATGACGGTACCGATGCCGCATCTGGTGTCGCCAGTGGCGCTCCGGTGTTGATGCTAAACGCCGTCAATGCTGAAGGATCCACCAATTTGATGACGCGATTTGCGGCTCGGCACGATGGACTGGCTAATGCAATGAAAAGGTCGACTGACATAGAATCGGAGCAACGTCAGGGCGCGACTATTCTTGCCGAAATCGTCCATATCCCAGCGCCTAGAGCGGCGAACGTGCTGCCGCGCCCCGCACTGCGTGAATTTGAAATTGTGCTCTCGGGTATGGGCAGCGTCGACGACGACCATCAGATCCGAGTTGACGACCTTTTTATTGGCATCGTGAACAACGAAATCATCCTCTGGTCAGAGAAACTGAACAAGAGAGTGGTACCGTATTTGAGCAGCGCCCACAATTTTGTCGGGCAGCGCAATTTGGCAATCTACCAGTTTTTTTGCTTGATCGCGACGCAGAGCAGTTCGGCGCCGAATTTCAACTGGCCGAAGTCGCTGTTGGCTTTCCCGTTCCTGCCGCGGGTACAGTGCGGCTCCGTCCTGCTAGCGCGTGCACGCTGGAACATTGCGCGCCAGGAAATCAATGAGATCAGGCGTTTGATTAATTCCGGCGCATGGGATGGTGTTAGGGCTATCTTCGCCAAACTCAATTTGGAACGATGGTTCGCCATAGAACACGCCGACAACATTCTTGAGATTGATACCGAGAGCGAACTATCCTTGCTTATGCTGAGCGACGAGCTCGCCCCCCGGTCCTTTGCGGTGTTCACGGAATCGCCGGCGAGGCTTGGAAAGCCGAAGTTTAGATCGACCGATCAAGGTTGGCATTCTGAAATGATCATTCCTCTTCATGCTCCATCAACCAAGAAGCCGGTACGGCTGGCTGGGCTGCAGCATCTCATTCTTGCTGATCAGTATGCCATGGCTTCCACGCCCGACGGGGCGGATGCTGAAGGTTGTTACTATATAAAAATCTATGGTGGCGAAGACTATCTGGACACATTTCTGGTCCAGACGCTTGGTCCTTTGATTCAGGCGGGCGTGGCTCAGGGCATCGTTGATAAGTGGTTCTTTGTCCGTTATCGCGACCCGGAGTATCACCTGCGTCTTCGGGTATTTGGCAGGCGGTCCCAGTTGTCGCAATTCGTCGATGGGCTGATTGAGCGGCATATCCGTCCACGTGTCTACTCGCATGAGGTTGCGAATGTAGTTACTGATACCTATAAGCCGGAATATTCGCGTTACGGCGGGCGGAATGTGATGCCAAGTATCGAGGAATTATTTTTCTTTGACAGCGCGTACTGCCTGGCGATTCGGGAGATCTGCATCAATGATGGCAGCGACGACAAAATATGGAAGGCGGCGCTCAGCGGCGCTGTCCAGTATATTGCCGACTTTGACCTGTCTGCCGAAGAGACAATGCAGACAATTGAGGCTCAGCGAGACGGATTCGCGGCGGAAATCGAACTGGACACGAACCAGCACCGTCAGTTGAGCATTCTATACAAGAAGCACAGGGATTACATCGAGGACGCAGTATCGACCAAGAGTCGCGTGGCCCCCGCGATCAGGAAGGCGCTCAATGGTCGGAGCCACCTAACCAGGAAATTGCTGGATGGGTTGGATGTGGGGGTGGCGAGGGGCTTGAAACTGGACATGTTGGGAAGCGTGATCCATATGCAATGCAATCGTCTATTCCTAGGAGCGGCAAGATCACAAGAATTTGTTATGTGGGATTTCATCTTGCGGGCACACCGTTCAATCAATGCGAAAAATAAATGAGCGCCGAAAACCACCCAGATAGACGGCTGGCGTTGCTTTGGTCGATAGAAAAATTCATTAATGCCAACCTCGCTACGTACCGGCATGACTTGAGCCTTGGGAATGGGATGGCGGGGATCGCGCTCTTCTACGGCAGCTTGTTGCAATTCGAGCAATCCGCGACCCTTGGCGAGAAACTCGACGACATCATCGACCTTATTTATACTCGAATTTCCGAATCGCACTTCCAAGACTCTGGGTTATTTCAAGGAATGCCAGGCGTTGGCCTAGCGCTGGAGCAGATTGCCCAGCAAAGAGGATTCGCCATGAAGGACGTTGCGGGAATAAATGCCGATTTGGATGAATTGGTGCTGGAGGAGCTGTCATCGACAATGCCTATTATGCCGTTCGACCTTGTTTCTGGCCTGACCGGATTGGGCGTCTATGCACTTTCACGCAACGACTTTTCCGCCAGAGATCAAATTTTCAAATCGGTCTACGCAAAGCTCATCGAATGCTCGATACCAGGCGATACGGGCCGGCAATGGCGCACCGATCCGAAGTTCGCCGCTGCGGACAAGCTTTTGCGCTTTCCGGAGGGATACTACGATCTCGGGATCGCGCATGGAAATGCCGGTGTGATTGTCTTGTTGGCAAAGGCGGTTCGTATGGGCGTGAATATCCATGGCCTGCGGGAGGAATTGCGCAATCTAACGAACTGGCTTCTGAAGCAACGGCGCGGGAGCAGTGATTCAGCATTTGGCCGCCTAGCAGGAGAAAATTTGCATGCGCGCAACGCATGGTGCGTTGGAGATGCTGGCGTGAGTATGGCAATCATTCAAAGTGGCCAGGCATTGGATGACCGTGAATTGCTCCAAGTAGGGATCGACATCGGCGTGCAATCAACGCGACGGCGCCGCGAAAGTTCACTGGTTCAGGACCATGGGATCTGTCACGGTTCGATGGGATTGTCGTTGATTTATGCGCGCCTCTTCGAAGAGACCGGTGAAATGGTGTTTTGCGACGCTGCGCGATCTTGGCAGACCATGATGTTAGATTCTGTGTCGTCGCATTCGTTGCAAGCATTGGCGACATACCGCGGGCCGGACACCCAACCGGTTCTGATTCTCGGAGTTGTCAATGGGTTGGCGGGAATTGGATTGGCATTAATTGATAGCATTACCGGGAGGAGCGGGCGATGGTCGAACTTTCTTGGCCTTTAGTGCACCAATTTCGTTCAGAAATAACTGCAACCGTGCTAATTGATTGACCCGCAGAGCCACCCTGGAATTAGATCTAACGCGCGAGCATGTCGTGACCATGGACAAGGGGCTCGAGGTGTCAAAGCTCTTGGATGAAGATACGAAGGCTTTGGCTGCTTGCCACAGATTTGCCACAAAATTCTCACCTCGATGAACTAACGTGAAGTGAATTGAGCTAAGATAGGTCATTGTTTTTACAAAAGAATTTCTCGAATATTTTTTAACCGTAGGCAAATTTTCCGATTCACACTGCAGGGGTCGCAAGTTCGAAACTTGCACTTCCCACCAAGAATTCGTTTTGAATCAAAGGCTTGCAACTACGGTTTGCAGGCCTTTTTGTTTTGTACGAAAAAAGTACGAAAAAACGGTTTTGAATGGTTTGGGACAATAAAGTGCCGCGCCTTGGGGGCAGTCAGCCAATTGAAGGCTGTAACAATAGCGAAAAACCACGATGCGGGGCAGTGGCGAAGGACTCTCGACTGGCCCAACGTAAGCAATTTCCGGGAGTGTGCAATCATTCCTGCAGGCACGGTCGTCTGGAAAAGCTTGTCGCAAATCCAAGAAAAATCCCCGCTATCAAGAAATTTGCGCTGACCCGGCAAAAGGGGCTTGCAGCTTTCTTTCGTGTTTTCGTGGACCATGTTTTTATCGGTAGGAAATGCAGGAAGAGGCCATCCAGGTCAGGTAGTGATGCAGCGGCTGCCGTTGGCCAGTCGCTGTCAGTCATATCAATGGCGGGCGATGGAAATCGTCTGCGCTGCCGGTCACTACCGAATTATGCTGTCGTGAAGTCGGGTCATTTCTGAATGCGACGGAAGGGGGGCGTCGTGGCCGCCTGAACGCAGGAATGCGCGCTGTTTTCCGAGCTGGCGCGGCAAAGCCATTCGGTCGCGACTATCCGCTTCGTCAAAATTCGCGCTCGAGCATTTGCTAAAGCATGCGCCGCAGCATAAAGACGAAATCGGATTGCCGCCCGGCACCTTGTACGTAAGCGGTAACCAGCCGGCGTTATTGACCTGACTGTCGTTCTCGTATGTGGTGCAGATCGGAGCGCAGCGGGTTGGCGGCGTATAGCTCTTTCCAGAGCCGTGGCGTGAGTTGATGCACCAGCGATGTGGGATGCTGACCGACGCGCTGCAGGACATCGATGAAGTAGTCGTAAGGATTGACATCGTGCAGCGGGCAGGTCGCCAGCAGGCTCTGGACGATCCCGATGTGTTTGGCTCCCAGTTCGGTCCAGGCGAACAACCAGTTCCAGCGTCCCATCGGAATGACGCGCAATGCGCGCTCGAGATGGTTGGTGTCGATCGCGACGTCTGGATCGTCGAGGTAGATTTCAAGTCCCGCACGGCGCTCGCGGATATAGGCCAGCGCCGACAGAAACGGACTGCTCGGCAGAAAGCCATGTGAGTCGACTGCTTGTCGATCCACTTGAAGAAGCGCTCGGCGACTGGCTTGGCCTGCTCCTGGCGCCGTGCCCGTTTGGTCGACCCGGTCAGATTTTCATCGCGGATTTGCGCCTGTGGTAGGCGCACTTGTCGAGCATGACGCCGACGACGAAGCTGACGTCGGCGCGGCTGCCGTCGATTACGCCGACCAGCGCTGGCGGGCACGACAGCGCCTGCGTGTCGCACCGCTTGATTACTGGTCGCACGTACTCGAGCACGACGTAGCTGCCTGGACGCTGCGCCAGGCGATACGTGACCTTCCCGCCGATCACCTCGCGGCGCGCAAAGGTGTTGTTGCCGGTTCGTTCAATTGCTTGCGCCAGCGGTAGACCGACGCCTCAGACACCGCTTCGCCGCTGCAAAACCCGCCCCGGTCATGTCTCATCCTGTTCGATCCCCGACAGCCCTTCATCGACATAACGAGCTCGCCAGCGTGTTACCGTGCCTCGCCAGACACTCGAGTCGGCGCTGATTTCCTTGTCCGTCTTGCCTTGTGCCGCAAGACGGTGCGCACGTGCGGTGGCAACGAATATGGTGAGCGTGTCTCAAATGACGTGATGCGCTGCCTGCGTATCAAACCGCATGCCGCTTGCCCGGCATGGGGATAAATGATCCGACCGCAGCCGCGACGACCAGAAAATAATTAAGTTATTTGCTGCTGAGCCCTAAGTTTTGTAGTTGATGCCCTCGACCGGCAAAAACAGCTGCATGCGCATCAAGAACGGCGCGAAACGCAGTCAGCCCGCGCGTTGGTGTTTTATTTTGATGGAGTGCAATGGAGAAGGATCGGCGAATGGACGGTAGCCTGGTTTTGATCGCAATCAGCCGGCCATGCTCCATATCATCGGCGACGATGTGGCGCGACAGGCAACTGACCCCATAGCCGTTGAGCAGGGTGCGGCGGATGGCTTCGGAGGTGCCGAGTTCGAGCGCAATATTGAGCGTACCGAGCTCCCGGCCGAGGTGCCGCTCCAGGATTTCCCGTGTACCTGATCCGGGTTCGCGTACTAGCCAGTCCGCCTTCGCCAGATCGCGGCGCCGCGCGCTGCGTGCAAGAGGATGATGCGGTGCCGCTACGACGACCATCTCATCATCGATCCAGTGTTCGACGCGTATATTGGCGCCGTGCGATTCGCCCTCGATAAGTCCGATATCGACGTCGAAGGCATTGACGGCATCGAGTACATCGCGGGTGTTTCCGATGACCACATTGAGCCTAGCGGCCGGGTGCCCGGTGAGGAAGCGCGCCAAAATGCCCGGCAGCACATAGTTGCCGATGGTGCTGCTGGCGGCAATGCGCAGCGACACCACCGTCGATTCGAAATCGCGCGCCAGGTTTTCAGCGCCTTCAACCAGTGCGATGGCGTGCGGCTGCATTGCGCGGCCGGCGTCATTCAGGACGAGCCGCCGTCCATGGCGGTCGAATAGCCGCTCGTTGGTGACCAGTTCAAGTTCGCCGAGTGCCGCGCTAACCGCAGATTGGGACATAGCCAGCGCTTTGCCAGCGCCAGTGGCGGAGCCGTATTGCGCGACGGCGATGAAGACCGAGAGCTGGCGTAACGTAAATCTAATCATCATATTTATAAAATAGCTTAGGTTTATGAGAATTAATCGTTTTAGATTATATGGGAGATCATCTATTCTCGCTATATGCTTATTACGGCAGGTTATTTGGAGCCGTTTCCCGTTCAGCTTCAGCCACTTTTTGGAGCACGTTGATGACACGAACAAAAGTTCCGCATCCAAGGAGTGTCGATGAAAAACTTGAGGTCAAGAACACGACTTGTTACATGTGCGCCTGCCGTTGCGGCATTCGCGTGCATATGCGCGAAGGGGAAGTGCGCTATATCGACGGCAACCCCAATCATCCATTGAACCAGGGCGTAATTTGCGCCAAGGGCGCAGCCGGCGCAATGAAGCAATACTCGCCGGCGCGCCTGACCATGCCGCTGTTGCGCAAGCCGGGCAGCGATCGCGGCGCCGCAGAATTTGCGGAAATCTCTTGGGAAGAAGCCTTCACGCAGCTTGCCGAGCGACTCGCCAAAATTCGCGCCACCGACCCTAAAAAGTTTGCCCTATTTACCGGACGCGACCAGATGCAAGCCCTGACCGGCCTATTCGCGCGCCAGTTCGGCACGCCCAATTATGCGGCGCATGGAGGGTTCTGTTCGGTAAATATGGCAGCCGGCATGATCTACACCATTGGCGGTTCGTTCTGGGAGTTCGGCGGCCCCGATCTGGAGCGCGCCAAACTGTTCATCATGCTGGGCACGGCCGAGGACCATCATTCCAACCCGATGAAGATCGCCCTGTCGAAGTTCAAGCGCAGCGGCGGCAAATTCATTTCAGTCAATCCGATCCGTACCGGCTACTCGGCGATTGCCGACGAATGGGTGCCAATCAAGCCCGGCACGGACGGCGCGTTGCTGCTGGCGCTGATCCATGAGCTCATCGAACGGGGACTGTACGACCGCGAGTTCCTGGTGCGTTACACCAATGCCGGCCAGCTGGTGAACCAGAATGTCGGCAGCGACGACTTCGGCTTGTTCGTAGAGGACCACAACACCGAAGTCATCAATCCGATGTACCCGCAAAACAAACTGTGGTGGGACCGTCATACCAACCAGCCGGTGGCGACTCACACCGAGGGCGCCGACCCCTATTTGCTGGGCAAGTTCGCACTGCCTGACGCCATCGATGTGATGCCTGCATTCCAGCTGCTCTCGGACCGGGTGAAACGATATACGCCGGAATGGGCGGCGGGGGTGACCGGCATTTCGGCGGAATGCATCCGCCGCCTGGCCAATGAAATGGGCGTGATCGCGCGCGACCAGAAGATCGAACTGCAAATCCCCTGGACCGATAGCTGGGGCCGCGAGCATGCGACCGTCACCGGCAACCCGGTGGCATTTCACGCCATGCGCGGCCTGGCCGCCCATTCAAATGGCTTTCAGACCACCCGCGCACTGGCGATCCTGATGTCGCTCCTGGGGACCATCGACCGGCCCGGCGGATTTCGCCACAAGTCGCCGTTCCCGCGCGCCATTCCACCAAGCGCCAAACCGCCGAACAGCCCGGCAGCGGTGCAGCCCAATACGCCGCTGGGCGGCATGCCGCTGGGCTGGCCGGGCGATCCGAACGATCTGTTTGTCGATGACGAGGGCAAGCCGGTGCGAATCGACAAAGGTTTTTCGTGGGAACATCCATTGTCGGTCCATGGCCTGATGCATAACGTCATCACCAATGCCTGGCGCGGCGATCCCTACCAGATCGACACCTTGCTGATCTTCATGGCCAACATGGCATGGAACTCCAGCATGAATACCTCCGACGTGCGCAAGATGCTCAACGACAAGGACGAGAGCGGCGAATACAAGATTCCGTTCCTGGTCGTCTGCGATGCATTCCAATCGGAGACCACGGCCTTCGCCGATCTGGTTTTGCCCGATACGACCTATCTCGAGCGGCACGATGTCATGTCAATGCTGGACCGGCCGATTTCCGAATTCGACGGCCCGATGGACTCGGTGCGCATTCCTGTCATCGAACCCAAAGGCGAGTGCAAGCCGTTCCAGGAAGTGCTCATCGAACTTGCAAGCCGGCTCAAATTCCCGGCCTTCGTCAAGCCCGACGGCAGCCGCAAATTCCGAGACTACCCCGATTTCATCGTGAATTACGAAACCGAGCCTGGTTCCGGGATTGGGTTCCTGGCTGGATGGCGTGGTACAGGTGGAGAAAAATCCATGAAGGGCGAACCCAATCCGCGCCAATGGGAGATGTATGCAAAGAACAACTGCGTATTTCACCACAAGCTGCCGCCTTCCTACAGCTATATGCGTAACTGGAACAAGGGTTACATGGAGTGGGCGCAGCGCACGCGCCTGCGCCGCTTTGCGGACCCGATCCTGATTCATCTTTATTCCGACGTATTGCAAAAGTTTCGCCTCGCCGCACAAGGCAAGCGCGTGGGCAAGCAGCCACCGGATCATCTGCGCAAACGCATTGAAACCTATTTCGACCCGCTGCCTTTCTATTACGAACCGCTGGAAACGCAAAGCGCCGATACGGTGAAGTTTCCGCTGAATGCCGTGACTCAGCGACCGATGGCGATGTACCACTCATGGGATTCGCAAAACGCATGGTTGCGCCAGATTCATACCCACAACTACTTATTCGTCAATCCGTTGATGGCGCAGGCAAGCGGCATCGAGGACGGCGGCTGGATGTGGGTCGAGTCGATGTGGGGCAAGGTGCGCTGCATGTGCCGTTACAGCGAGGCAGTCGAACCGGGGACGGTCTGGACCTGGAATGCGATCGGCAAGGCCACTGGCGCCTGGCATCTGGAGGCAGGCGCGAATGAATCGCAAAAGGGCTTTTTGCTCAACCACCTGCTTTCCGAAGAATTGCCGCCATCGGCGGATGGCAAGCGCCTGTCGAACTCTGATCCTGTCACCGGGCAGGCTGGCTGGTATGACGTGCGCGTGCGGATCTACAAGGCCGGCGAGGATGAGGTGAAGCAGACTTGGCCGCAGTTCGCGGCGATGCCGGCCGTTCCCGGCACCAGCAAGATCAAGCGTATCTGGCTGGCATACCGTGCCGGCGGGGGGGAATTCAAATGACGCAGCTTGCTTTGGTCATCGATTTGAACGTCTGCGTAGGCTGTCATGCCTGTGTCACCAGCTGCAAATCATGGAACACCTCGGGCGAGGCCGGATCGCTCTCCGACGACAACCCGTACGGCAAGGATCCCAGCGGGACTTTTTTCAACCGGGTGCAAACCTTTGAAGTGGGCTCCTTCCCCAATACGGAAACCGTCCATTTCCCCAAATCCTGCCTGCATTGCGAAGACCCGCCATGCGTACCGGTATGTCCGACCGGCGCGAGCTACAAGCGCAAACACGATGGCATCGTGCTGGTCGACTACGACAAGTGCATCGGCTGCAATTATTGCTCATGGGCCTGCCCATACGGTGCGCGCGAGATCGACGAACACCGGAAGGAAATGAGCAAGTGCACGCTGTGCGTGGACCGGATCGACAATCAGTCGCTGCCGCCGGAAGACCGCCAGCCGGCCTGCGTGATGGCGTGCCCGACCAGCGCCCGGCTGTTCGGCGATATTCACGATCCCGAGTCGGCCGTATCGGTCGCGATCAGGGAGCAGGGCGGATACCAGCTGATGCCCGAGTGGGGCAGCATGCCGGCCAACCATTACCTGCCTCGGCGCAAGGTCGAGATCAAACTGCACGACGATCAACTGGCCCGGGCCAATAACCCGCTGAAGATCGACGGCAAGCTGCCCAAACCGGGATTGTATGAACCTTCGCTGGACGATGTGACGTCGTGGTAAGTGGTTGGTGAAAAACGGACCGCATTGAACCGCACGCTATTGATTACTAGTACAACGATAGATAGGACCCGCCTGCATGAATCCTGCTTTTTCAGTTGTGTTCCTGACGACCCTGATCGGGGTCGGCCAAGGGTTGTTTCTGGCGTTATACGTCGGTGAAATGCTGGCGTTGATCGGGGCCGCCGCGGCGCCGGATGGCCGCAGCTTTTATGCGCTGGGCAGCGCGGTTTCGTTAATGTTTCTGGGGGGAGGGCTGCTCGCCTCGTTCTTTCATTTGGGCCATCCGGAACGCGCCTGGCGCGCGATCACCATGTGGCGCACGTCCTGGCTGTCGCGCGAATGTATTGTCTTGCCGACCTTCATGTTCTCAGTGTTCGTGTACGGAGTGGCGCATTACTTCGATTGGCATACTGCGGCCATCGGCGGTGTCACGGCAATTTTATGTCTCGCGCTGTTCGTGTGCACGGGAATGATCTATGCCCTGCATCAAGTTTCTGCAGGAATGGGCCAGCCCACTGACCATCGTCAATTACATTATTTTGGGAAGCGCATCCGGATTTACCCTGGCGACCGGTTTTGCATTCTTCACCGCGCCGGATATGGTCAGGATCTATGGGATCACTGCCATCATCCTGACCTTTGCCGCGTTGATCAGCCGTACGGCTTCGCTCTATCGCAATGCGCGGATCAAACCGAAGTCGACGCTGCAAACGGCAACCGGAATCCGTCACCCGCGCATCGTGCAGAAGGCGCAGGGCGCCATGGGCGGATCGTTTAACACGCGCGAGTATTTTCATGGCAAGAGCGCACTCTTTTTCCGGTCGGTGAAATGGATCTTCCTGGTGTTGGTTTTTCCGGTGCCGGCACTGCTGCTGGGTAGCGGCTTGGCCGAAGCGTCGGCGCTGTTGCTGGCTGCTGCTTTTGTCATCCAATACACCGGACTGATTGCCGAGCGGTGGTTCTTTTTCGCGCAGGCCAATCATCCTCAGAATCTGTACTATCAGCAGATTTCCTGAACCGTCTTCGGTTGAGAATACTGAAGAACGAGAGATGCAGCGATCCGTAATAATGATTGAACAAAAAGGACTTCCCATCAATATTCGGCGACTGTTCCCCTTTCTGCAATGGCCGCGTCCGACGGCACGGTCGCTCAGGCGCGATGCATGGGCGGGCATCAGCGTCGGATTGGTGCTGATTCCACAAGCCGTCGCCTATGCGACCTTGGCCGGCATGCCTCCTCAAACCGGGCTGTATGCGGCATTGTTGCCTAGCATTATAGGCATATTATGGGGATCGTCGGCATTGCTTGCGGTCGGGCCGGTCGCCTTGACCAGCCTGCTGACATTCGGCTCGCTCGCGCCGCTGGCGGCACCCGGCAGCGCAGAATGGGTGGTGCTGGCGATCTGGCTCTCCCTCTATGCGGGTTGCATACAGATCTTGCTTGGTGCGTTCAGGCTCGGACGCATTGCTGATATCGTGTCGCAACCAGTCGTGATTGGATTCATCGGCGCGGCGGCGCTGATCATCATCATTTCACAATTGCCGGCGCTGTTCGGCATCGGTTTATCCTTTGAAAAAATTGCCCATGTGATGAATGGCGCGATGAGCGAGGTCATGCCCGTGACCTCCGCATTCGGGTGTGCCGCGCTGATCTTGCTGCTGGCCTTTAAACGTTTCCTGCCACGCTTTCCCGGTATTCTGATCGTCACGGTATTGGGCATCGTGGCAAGCTGGGTATTTGACTATGCAGGTCATGGGGGCGCCATCGTCGGTGCCATCCCGCCCGGCATTCCACCGTTTGCGTTGCCTTCGGCGATTCCCTTCGCTCGCCATCAGGAGCTATGGCCCGCAGCGCTGATTCTCGCCTTGATCAGCTTTACCGAAGCGATGTCCAGTTGCCGTATCCTGGCCCGCAAGCGGAACGAGCAATGGGACGAAAACCAGGAGTTGATTGGCCAGGGGCTGGCCAAAATCACGGGCGGCTTTTGCGGCACCTTTCCTGTGAGCGGCTCGTTCTCGCGTTCCGCCCTTAATCTTTATGCGGGCGCCACGAGCGCCTGGTCTACATTGTTTTCCGCGCTGTGTGTCTGGTTCTGCCTGCTATATTTGATTGACTTCCTCTATTATCTGCCGCGTTCGGTACTGGCCGCCATGATCATGGTGCCGGTGTTCGGATTGCTGGATTTCCGCGCCTTTCGCCGTCTCTTTTCCATTTCGCGCGATGAAGGCGTGATCGCAGTCGTGACGTTTGCGGTAACGCTGCTGTCGACCCCGCGTTTGCACTGGGGCGTCCTTGTGGGGGTGGGGCTGACGATGGTGTTCTTCCTGTACCGGCGCGCGCATCCGCGCATTGTGGAAGTCGGCCAGCATCAGGATGGGACATTGCGTGATAGAAGCCGTTTCAACCTGCCGCGTCTTGCGCCGAATGTGCTTGCGGTGCGTCTCGATTCCGCGCTGAATTTCCTGACCGCGGCGATGCTGGAGCGGTACATCTCCGAACGCGTTCGCGCAGATGGATATATCCACCGTGTGTTACTGTGTGCAGGCTCGATTAACGATATTGACGTCAGCGGCATCGAGACACTGGAAGCACTTCAGCGAACCTTGCAAGACAAAGGCATTGATTTGTACTTGTCGGCAATCAAAAAGCAGGTGTGGGATGTGCTTGACAAGGCCGGCATGATCAACATGCTGGGAAGCGATCGCATATTTGCGACCGACGCGAAAGCCATCCTGGCAATGAACATGCACATTTCTGCGCCAGTTCGATCAACTCCCATCGTTTCGAGTTAATCACGGCGCGCTTTTCTGTTGTTCGTCATCGTACTGGAAGGTATGCAAGCCTGAAGCGGATGCGGGAATTCAAAGCCGCCTCGAGAAAATGGTCGACACCGAGGTTTTGCCGATGCTGATTTCCTCGGCCACAGGTGCCGTTATGGATGAAGTTGAGGCATGGCGGTCAGGTATATACTGATTCATGGGTAAAGTGTGTCGGGCACCTCGCAGCGAAATGAATGCGACGTAACGTTGCGCGAGCGAAAGGCCCATTTGGTTTGTGCAATGTTGCGGACAGCGAATGCGAATTCCGGGTATTGAGGAATGAATCAAGGCCCGGCTATTTTTTAGCTACCTAGCGCTATTGATCATCATGATTTCAATGACGCGCATTTCCAGCGGGCATCTATGAATAGATCTTCATCTCGTCCCATGCAGGCTATCTTGGCAGAACAAGAGTTACTCTATAGTTTCGCAGACGGTCTGCCTTGGCCAGTGATAGTGATCAGCCGCGACGGACAGGTGATACGTGTAACCAGAGAAATCGCCGGCAGAAAAGACGCGCTTGAAATCAACGAGCAATCGAATCTTGAGTCGTTGTTTCCCGAGTATTTTTCGATACTTCGGGGAAGTGTACGTTGGCTCATCCCGCAAGAGGCCGAGCTGATGCGGCAGCTTCCTAATGGCGTTGTTCACGAGCGTATCGTTCTTTGTCGTGTTGCAACAGGGTCGTATTTAATCGTTCTGGATCAATCCAAGTTGCGTATGCTGGAAATCTCGAATGCCCAGACTGGGCGTCTCGCAGCGCTCGGATTCATGGTCGCAGGCGTTTGCCACGAAGTGAGCAACCCTTTGACTTCCATTTACTCCATGGTGCAAATACTTAGATCGGACAAGAAGAAGTCCGCTCTGCTGGACAAAGGACTGACCAATATTGCCGCCAACGTGAAGCGACTGCTCGATATCACCCATCGACTCCTGAACTTTGGCAGGGTGGGGGAAGAGCCGCGATCCGCGTTTCCAGTCGATGCATCGATCAAAGAAGCGTTCGCCGTCATAAGGCAAGATCGCGGCGCCGAGCGTATCGAGCTGGAATTCGAACCGGATCCGGGGGCGGTGATCTTCGGCAGAATCAGCCACATGCAAGAAGTGTTCGTCAATATCTTTGAGAATGCACTTCAGGCTATGGATGGGGTCGGAAAGCTTAGCGTAAAGACCCAGCTCGATAATCGGGAGCGCGTCATGGTTAAGATTCGCGACACCGGACCGGGAATTCCTGATGAAGCCATGCCACGGCTTTTTGAAGCATTCTTCACCACAAAACCGGCAGGTCGCGGAACCGGGCTGGGATTGGCGATAAGCAATGAGATTTTGCGCGAACACAATGGCTTGATCTGGGTCGAGAACAATGCCGATGCGGGGGCTTGTTTTTGCGTCGAGCTGCCGCTGCATAAGGAAAATTCGTGAAGACAGGAAAACCGGAATCGCACCATGTTTCCGGACGAACCGAGCGCGTTCTCGTGATCGACGACAATGTCGGGATATGCGAAGTCGTGCACTGGATCCTGCAGCAAAAGGGATACGAGTGCGTTGTTACCAATACCGGTGCTGAAGGTTTGGCGAAGCTGCAAAGTTGCGACTTCGACCTCGTGATCACCGACTTGAAGTTGCCCGATATGAGCGGGTTAGACGTCGTTCATTCGATAAGGGAAGTGGACCTGCAGATGCCGGTCATCCTCATGACCAGTTTTTCGTCGGTGGAGAGTGCCATCGAGGCGATGCGCAAGGGTGCTATCGATTATCTGATCAAACCCTTTCACAATGACGATTTTGTGTTTGCTGTAGAGCGCGCAATGAACGAGCGCCGCATCCGAAGGGAAAATGCCGTTCTCAAGCGCAGTTTGCGCAAGGTTTTCACCAAAAACACGATAATCGGTGAAAGTGAAGGAATAAGAAAGATGCTTGCGATGGTTCAGCGAATCGCAGCCACTGACGCGAACGTGTTGATTCAAGGTGAGAGCGGAACCGGCAAGGAACTGGTCGCGCAAGCTCTCCACTATGGGGGAGGACGCGCGGACCGCCCATTTGTGCCAGTCAATTGCGGCGCGATTCCGTCGGAACTATTGGAGTCGGAACTCTTCGGACACACCAAGGGCGCATTCACCGGTGCCGTAGCCGCGAGCGAGGGCCTAATCAGAGAGGCCAGTGGGGGTACATTGTTTCTCGATGAGATCTCGGAAATGCCCTTGAATATCCAGGTCAAGTTGCTACGGGTTATTCAGGAGCGGCAGGTTCGTCCTTTGGGATCGAATCATAGCTATGTAACGGACACACGCTTCGTTGCGGCGAGCAACAGAAATTTGAAAGAGGAGACAGAAAGAGGCACATTTCGCGCGGATTTATTTTATCGACTCAATGTGATCACAATTCAGGTGCCCCCTCTGCGCGAAAGGGCTAAAGACATCGAAATTCTGGCCCAGCACTTCCTGAAATATCACAGCAGAAAGCTGGGCAATCGTATCTTCGGTATGCGTCAGGACTTTCTGGACTTCCTCAATCAATATGACTGGCCGGGCAATGTTCGAGAACTCGAAAACCTGATCGAAAGGGCCGTGATTCTTGCGGAATCCGACACCCTTACCCACAATGACCTGACCGACATGTTTTCGGTCCCATCGAGCGAAATACCTGTGTCGGCGAAGGAAGGGCGGCCTTTGTCGATCGAGGAGTACATCAAGGAATTCATCCTCCAACATCAGGACAATCACACCGAAATAGAACTTGCCGCGATGTTGGGCATAGGGCGCAAGGCTTTGTGGGTGCGTCGTCGTTGCTGGGGAATTCATAAGGGAAAAGCCACAGCTTACGAAGAATCGCCGGAATCGCGCGAAGGTGATTGCGCCTGATCCCGGCCCAATGCTTCCAAGGGCCGCCTGAAGACGCGGCGCCCGCACTATGTTTCACTAAAACCCCCGCGCCCGCTTTTGGCTGCCGTTGGCTGGGGTGCCCAACGCGGAATGCTAGGCACGAAATTTGCATTCACTTTCTTGGGCAGTCGGGCAAGGCGTGCAATGGCAAATGGGTATTTTGAATCCCAGCATAGCGCAGCCGCGTGATCAAGCACCGCTCGCACCTGACCCGGACCACCTACCCATAGGAGAACCAACGATGCCGGATTTCACTGTCGAGCAGGACGCCCAGCAGGCTGCACACATACAGATTCTTTCGCGGACTCAGTTCTTTTCTGGTCTATCCGATGAGCAGCTCATGCTTGTGTCGTCAGCAAGCCGCATCGAGGAATTCGCGGAAGGCTATCAGATCTATAAGATCGGCGAAACCGCCAACACGCTCTATGTCCTGATCGATGGGATGGTCAGATTTACGATCAGTTTTGGTAACCGCGACACGTCTGCCGGCGATATTTTGCGGTGTGGACAGCTGTTTGGTTGGGCTGCGCTCACGCCGACCTCCAACGTCAGAATCGCAACGGCCTCCTGCATTACCCCGTGCAGTGTCCTCGCCGTAGACGGCAACAGCCTTCTGTACCTGATGGAGCAGGATCACACGCTCGGCTACAGGTTGATGAGTCAACTCAATAACCTCATCACCGGAACGTTGATCGCGTTCGCAGGCGGATGATTCGGGCGTCGCGCAAGGGTGCAAGGCAATTGTCAGCACCCGTACTGTCCATGCCGTTTGGGACGCCTGGATGATCATTGGATTGATGTTTGTCTCCCTCATCGTCGGGCTCCTGATCGGCGCCGTCGGCATCGGAGGAATACTGCTTATTCCAGCAATCAATCTCCTCGCCGGTCTGCCGATTCACACCGCGATGGCGACGGCTCTTTTTACCTTCGTGTTCACCGGGATTCTGGGAACCTTTCTGTTCCATCGACGCGGCAGCATTGACTGGTCGATCACGATCCCGCTTTGCCTGGGTGCGGCGATGTTCGGATTCTTTGGTGCATGGGCCAATTCAAGAGTGGATGGCCGCGTTCTCATCGTCGTCTTGTCCGTTCTCATTATTCTCGCGGGCATCAATACCGCATTCAATCGCAGTTTGAAAAGCGCAGCGCCATTTCATGAGTCTCCGCGCAAGAAGCAGATCCTGCTGTTCTTCATCGGGGCGGTTTCCGGCTTTGGTTCCGGGTTGACCGGAGTAGGCGGGCCAGCCTTGTCTGTACCGATCATGCTGTTGTTCGGATTTTCTCCCCTGACCGCTATCGGAGCGAGTCAGGTGATACAAATTCTGGCCGCCGTATCTGGGACGATTGGAAATCTGCAATATGGATCCATCGATTTCCGACTCGCGATCGCTCTGACAGTTTTCGAAATTCTCGGCGTGCAACTCGGTGTGAAAATAGTGCATGCCCTGAACGCCAGTTCGCTTCGACGCACGGTCGGCATTTTCTGTGTGCTGGCAGGAGTGGGTTTGATGATGCGCTCTCTCGACCTTCTATGAATCCGCCGTCCAGCCGATGCGATCCCTCGCGTACGTGGGCGTTTAATTGCGTAATCCAGCCAAACTGGACACCTAATCCGCCGGAAACTGGACACGCGGTCCAGCGCAAACAGGACACGCATTCCACACCAAACTGGACACTTCGGGCGCAACGACGCGGGGTCGAAGTTGGGTTTTACTCCTGAACGAGCTGGTCTGTCAATCGACTGCGCTTTTTACGCAGTGATTCCCCCCTTCAGCGTCAACTGATGCGCGTTGTGTACGAGACGGTCGAGGATGGCGTCGGCCAGCGTGGCATCGCCGATAGCGGCATGCCAGTGGTCCACCGGAAGCTGCCTCTGGTCACGACGGTTGATCTCGCGTTGTGGCGGTCGTCCAGCACCTCCAGCAGGTCGCGGCGGTGCACGTCGTCGAGCACGGCGAGTCTCCAGTCATCGATCGCCAAGACGTCGACCTTGGCGAGCTGCTTGAGCAGCTTGCTGCAGCGGCCATCAGCGCGTCCGATGCTCAGCTCGTCGAGCAGGCGCGGCAGGCGAACGTAGTACGCGCTATAGCCCTGCCTGCATGCCTGGTGGGCCAGTGCACACGCCAGCCAGGTCTTGCCGACACCGGTCGGGCCGGTGAGCAGCACGTTCTGCTTTTTTAAGTGGTTAGTGCAGATGCAGGCTGGATTGGTAGTAGGCGGCGCCGCGGCCATTCTCATGCTCGGGCAGTTCCAGTACGCGCTGGGAGGTCTCCTGAGCCTGCTGGTCCAGGCCATGCTTGGGGATCGATTGCAGGCTCTTCCAGCTCACGGCGTTGTGCTTGAGCGCGCGTACGCATGCCGCCTCCAGGCGTGCCGCGCCGAACTCCTGGCCCAGGCGTAGCACGCCAAGACAGCTGCGGAATGCCTGCTGCGGACGGCGGCGCTGATGCAGCAGGCGTTCGATCAACGTCTCGCTGCGCGGCCCGATCGCAGCGGCTTGGCCGCGCAAGGTTTCCGCCGTCACGCCGGCGACTGCACGATGGGCCGGCGGCATGTGCGCTTCGACCGTTGTGTGGCGCCCCTTGAAGGTACAGTGGGCATGGCTGGCCAGCCGCTTCCCGCGCTGGAATACTTCCACCGTGGTGGCGCTCGTGCGCACGTCGACCTGTTGGCGGGCGTGCTGGCACGGCACCGAGTAGTAGTGCCCGCCGACGTCGACGTGGTAGTCGATGCCGACCCGCGCCAGCTTCCACTCGGCATACTCGTAGGCCTTGACCGGCAAGGGCCGCAACGCCGGTTGATCCATCTCGGCGAAGGCGCTGGCGCGGCATCCTGGCAGCTTCTTGACGGGCCGCGCGTTGAGGTCCTTGAGCAGGTCGCGCAGCTCGCGATTGAGCTCGTTGATGCTGAAAAACCGTCGGTGGCGTAGGCGGGCAAGGACCCAGCGTTCGACCACCAGCACGCCGTTCTCGACCTCGGCCTTGTCCTTCGGCTTGCGTGCCCGCGCCGGCAGCACTGCCACTTCATAGTGGCTGGCCAGATCCTGGTAGGTGGGGTTGATGTCCGGCTTGCAGCGTGATGCCTTGGTGACGCCGCTGCGCAGGTTGTCGGGCACCCATAGTTCGGTCGTTCCGCCGTAGAAGTTCATGGCCCGTACATGGCCGCCGATCCAGTCTGGCAGCTGCTGGCTCCAGGTCGCTTCGAGAAAGGTGTAGTTGGAAGCGCCAAGCACGGTGACGAAGATCTGTGCTTCCCGGATTTCGCCGCTGTGCTGGTCGGTGGCGGAAACCGTCTGGCGGCATAGTCGATGAATAGCCGTTCACCCGGCGTTTGGGTCTGACGCATCGACAGCGTGAGGCGCTGGCGCCAGCTCCGGTAATGCTCGCAGAAGGCGCTGTACTGATAGCCGTCGGGCGGCTCGGCCTTGTACTCCTGCCACAGCAGGTCAAGCGTCACGCCTTTGCGGCGCAGGCCGCCGTGCACTTGTGTCCAGTCGGGCTCGGGGCGTTGCACCGCCGACGGTTCGCTCGGCGGGAACAGCAGGCGATCCAGCGCCTGCTCGTCAATCTCCGGTGGTAGTGGGTAACTCAGGCCCGCCACTTTGGCGCGCGACAGGTAGTCGCTGACCGTAGTTGGCGAGGCGCCGATGACGCGGGCAATCTCGGCCTTTTCTCCGGGAAAATTTCCCAGAGTGCCACCGTTATCCCGCGTCGCTACGCTTTCTCAGACCGCTTCAAACTGTCCAGTTTGGAGCGGAATCGGTGTCCAGTTTGCGCTGGACTGACTGTCCAGTTTGCCGTGGACTGAGTGTCCAGTTTGCCGTGGAATCAGTGTCCAGTTTGGTGTGGAATACGCACGTTTAATCATGACCCGATGGAATTGAACAACGTTAGCTGCCGCTGCGGCGGGGTGAATTGCTGTCCGACCAATTCGCCGCGTTTGTGCCGGAAGATCGCTGTGACGTTTCGAGACGAAACACGGTTCCGTTTCTCATGGAAACAGATTCAGCCCAAGCGTCTCGTCGCGCATCGCACGCCAGCGCTTGGAAGTCATGGCGCTAAGGCCGTCTAGCCGGAAATACCCTGCGGCGTATGTGACCCGGGCGATGCGCACGACCTGGCATGAACCATGCTCACTGTTGCTTCATGGAGTTTGCACAGCATCGAACGGCAAATTATTGATTTTCACCGACTTTGAAAGGAACTAGCCATGGCGCGTAATTCTGCTGAATGGAAAGAGACACCCAATTTTCCACCCACGCACTACGTGGACACTGCTATCTATACAGACGAGCAGATCTTCCGGGAGGAGCAGGACAAGATTTTCAACAAGTGCTGGATCATCGCTTGCCACGAATCAGAGTTGCCCAACGCCTTTGACTATCGCACCTTCAATCACCCGGGCGGTGCACCGCTGATCGTGATTCGCGGCGAGGACATGCAGGTGCGGAGCTTCTACAACATCTGTCCGCATCGGGGAAACACCTTACTTTACGAACCCGTTGGAAACGCGAAGCGCATCACTTGCATCTTTCACGCATGGTCGTTCAACGCGACGGGCGACTGCGTCGACATTTCGCGCGGAAAGCAAGGCTACCAGGAACGCTTCGGTTGCGAAAACGCCGGTCTGCGCGAAGTGAAAACCGAGATCGGCTATGGCGGGTTCGCGTGGGTCAATGTGGACGACGACAGTTGCTCGCTTCGTGAATTCATCGGCGACGCGATGGGACTGCTCGACGAACATCTAAGCGAGCCTTTGGAAGTCTTCCATTACCACAAGGCGGTGGTCAACACGAACTATAAGCTTTGGCACGACACCAATAGCGAGTTCTACCATGACTACATGCATTACTTCAATCGCATAACCGGGATGATTCAGCCGGGTTACTTCGATCGCAAATACACCGGCTACCCGAACGGGCATGCGTCCGTTGGATCAATGTCCATCAAATATGACGCGTATGAAGGTAGCAAACAGCGTGGAGTGGGCTGGCCCGGCTTGGCGCCAGGCGGCTGGGTGCTGATCGATATCTTCCCTGGCATGACCTACAACCTTCGCACCTCCGTACTGCGTATGGACACAGCGATACCGCTCGGTCCCAACAAGCTGCTGATCGAATTTCGAGGACTCGGGCTGAAAAGCGATACGCCGGAGCAACGTGCGGAGCGCATCCGCGACCACAACCAGATCTGGGGGCCGTTCGGTCGCAATCTTCACGAGGATCTCTTGGGCGTGCACGGCCAAGGACTGGCCATGCGCGAGCGCACCGATAGCAAATGGGTAATCCATGGACGTGAAGAGAATATGACCATTCACGATGAAGGAGGGATGCGCCATTTTTACGCCGAATGGAGTAACCGCATGGCGCGCAAGGCCTATGCGCCCTATGCCGATAGCCTTGCGGCGGCTGCGCAGATGAAACAGTCCGACACCTTACCTTCACTTTAATGGAGCTGCAGTGGAATCCAGACAAAATATTGAAGAGCTGATTTATAAGTCCTGTCTTGTCATGGACGATAAAGACTTCGGAGGCTATCTAGAACTATGCGACCCGGCGTTTCATTACTCCATCTCGACTTATAGCCCTGAAATTCGCAAAGAGATGATCTGGCTTGAACACGATCGGGAGGGTATGAAGTCCCTGTTTGCAAATTTACCCAAGCATAACAGTGACCATTCTCCGCTTAGCCGCCACGCGACGGTCTATCTCGTTGAAGAACTGGAGGAGGGGCGCAAGGCAAAAGTCACCAGCGCGCTGCAAGTGTTCAAGACTTCGCTGGATGGAGGCGCGACCGAACTGTTTGCGGTGGGCAAGATAATAGACCTGGTACAAATGCATGAGGAAGGCCCAAAGTTGCTTAATAGGAACATTCGGCTGGAAACCCGGATGCTCGGCGTTGGGTACCACATTCCATTTTGATCACAACGGGTTCGGGCGACACTATGAAAATCCAGATCAATGCTAGAAATCGAGCGCATTTTTTCGATGCCGCAACCGATGAAAAAATTTTGTTCGGCGGGCTGAGTCAAGCTGTCGACCTGCCTTATGAGTGCGGCAGTGGAACATGCGGAACGTGCAAAGCCACGCTCATCTCCGGGGATATCGCCGACGGCTGGCCACAAGCGCCGGGACGAAAGTATTTGAAGACGTCCGATGAGTTCCTGATGTGTCAATGCGTCGCCAAATCGAATCTCGTGATAGAGGTTCCTAGCTTTATCCCGACTATGGAGGCCGGAGCCTGTACCCCCGATTTCCTCGGCGGTCGTATAAAGTCGGTCAAGGCATTGACGCATGACGTCGCATTGCTAGAAGTCGAATTACGCTCGCCGCTTGAATTCGATGCAGGTCAGTTTGTGCTGATCCAGGTTCCCGATGTGCCCGGGTTCCGGGGATGGTCAATGGTGAACTACCAACGTCATTGCAAGACGCTGGAATTTGTCGTGAAGAAAAAGCCGGGAGGCTGCATTTCCGAATGGCTGTTCGGTGGCGCTCGTGAGGGCACTGAAGTGGAACTGTTCGGTCCACTTGGGCGAGCCACGTTTTATCCCAGTCTCGCCAAAAATGTTCTTTGTATTGCTGGCGGTAGCGGCATCGCGGGAATGATGTCCATCTTGGCGCGAGCGGCGCAAGACGGCTACTTCACTCAATACAACGGCGACGTATTCTTTGGAGTGCGTTCCATGAGGGACGTATTTTTCCTAACCGAATTCAGCCGCCTGCGCGAACAATGCGGGAAGAAACTTAACGTGACCATCGCACTTTCGGAGGAGGCGGCGCCCGCGTCGATAGTCGCTGACTACCCCCAGCTGACGTTCGAAATGGGCTTTGTGCATGAAGTGGCGGGGCGTCACATGCAAAACCGCTTTCAGAATGTCAGAGCGTATCTTGCCGGACCACCGCCGGCTGTGGATGCTTCGATTCGTATGCTGCTTCAAGCCAGGCTGACGACTGACAATATTCGCTACGACAAATTCAGCTAGGGAGCCAGAGATGAGCAAAGTACATGTATGCAAGTCCAGCGATATTCCGTTGAATGGAATGAAGACTTACGACGTCGGGGACGGATTGAAAGTGTTGATCGCGAACGCGGGTGCAAGCTATTACGCGTATCAGGGTATCTGTCCCCATCAGGAGGTCTGCCTCGACGAGGGGTTCTATGACGGATCGGTGCTGACCTGCCATCAGCATCTGTGGCAATGGGACATCACTACGGGTGAGGCGGTTGGACTGGCTGAGGCGCCGCTCGAGAGCTACGAAGTCAAGGTCGAAGAAGGCGAGATTTTCGTAATGAGGGCTAGCGCGCTGAGAGTCGCCGAACTGTTCAGCGGTGTCTCTGACGAAACGCTGGGGCGACTCAACAAGATCGCATACCGCGAAGAACACCAAAGTGGAAGCACTTTGTACGCCATCGGCGCTCCCACGGACGATTTGTACATACTCGAGTCCGGTCGCGTTGAATTCGTGATCGGGCGCGACGACCGAACGAGCGCCGCAGGCTTCGTTTTGCGCAAGGGCGAAGTGTTCGGTTGGGCCGCGCTTCTCGAACACCAGCCGCAAAGGATTGCCATGGCGACGTGTCTGGAGGATTCGGCGATTCTTAGACTCAGCGGCGAACAGACGTTACGGGTCCTGGAGTCGGATCCCGTCTCGGGATATTTGGTCATGCGCAAACTTTCTAGCTTAATAACGCGCCATTTGATGGCGCCCGTCGGGAAATAACAGATCGCAAGCGGTTTAAAGGAGGTGACGCTGGAACGCAGGGTAAGACAGAGCTGAGGCATAAACAAATTCAAAACCAGGCTGAACTCCAACGCGGGTGAGCCAGACGAGGAGACCGTCATGACATGCAAGACAAATTGGTGGGCGAAAGCGGCCCGGGGCACGTTGTTCGCATCACTGTTGGTACTTCAGGGCGCCAACTCTTCGGCGGTCGCGGGCGACCTCGAATACGGCAAGGTCGGTGAGCCGGTTCATCTCGTCGTGGGATATCAACCGTACTACACGGAATCATGGTCCGGTGTAATTATGCGCGGCAAGAAGCTGTACGAGAAATATTTGCCCAAAGGCTCCACGGTCGAATTTGCGGTAGGTCTCCAGGGCGCCGTCATTGTTAACGCCATGCTCGCCGGCAAGCAACACATAGGCTACCTCGGCGACATGCCTGGCATCGTGTCGACTACCAAGCAAGACGTCGCCGATATCCGCATTGTGGCTTCGTTGGGCGTCAGTAAGGATCAATGCAACATCTTCCTCGCCCGATTAGACGCGCCCAAGTTTGCTAACCAGAAGGAAGCCATCAAATGGTTGGCCGGCAAGCAAGTGGCCGTAGCCAAGGGAAGTTGTGCCGACCGCTTCGGTCAAACGGTATTCAAGCTCGAGAAGGTCGTACCGGCCGCTTACCTGAATCAAAACATCGAAGTGATCACCAGCGGCTTCCGGGCGGGCAAGATCGACGCGGCCGTGGTTTGGGAGCCCACCGCTTCCCGCCTGGTCCAGGATGGATTGGCCAAAAGGATCGCCTCGGGTAGCGCGGTCAACGCAAAGGACGGAGCTTACCTGACGATGCGCTATGACTTGATCAAGCAACGCCCGGACGTGGTAAAGGCGTGGCTCAACGCCGAGCTCGATGCACAGATGTATCTGGCGGATCCAAAAAATTCCCAAGATGTGGCGCAAATGGCAAAGGACCAGACCACCGGGTTTTCCAAAAAGATGCTTTGGGCTTCGATGTACGGCAGATATTCGAATGAGATCGGCGGCTCTGCCGAGCGCCTGCTGCTGACGTACGCCATCACACCGGAGGTGACGGAAGCGATTAACAGCGCCACCACGTTTCTTTATTCCATCAAGAGCATCAACGTAGACAAACTGCGGCCCGAGGCGGTCATGCCGGAGTTCGCCGCGGCTGTCATGAAGGAGCGAGGGCTATCGCCTCCTGTCGGCTCGGTGATGGCACTCACCGATTCCGACTACACGGACAAATAGCGAAACAACATTGGCATGTCGAGCGAGTACAAAAATAGGTAGTGAAGAAGGCGCCGAAGTCACTTCGGCACTGACGCTTCGAGCTAAATTTAGCGCTTACACGGGCGCGAAGCATGCAAAAAAGGAGAAGTTATGGATCAAATCAGGGCCTTGTTGAAACGCGCCATGCCGTTTCAAATGGTGGGGTCAGATGTGCTCATGTCCATCGCTCGCTTGGCAAAGTGGCAGTCCCATGCCAAGGGAGATGTGCTCTATCAGATGGACGACGAGGCGGACGATATTTACGTGGTCTCGTCGGGCAGAGTGCAGCACACGTTGCGTGGCAACAACGGCGCGGATGCGCTAGAAAAAACCCTGCACGCGAGCCAGATCTTTGGCTGGGCCGCAGTACTGGAAGACCAGCCTCGTCTGGCAACGGCAGTATGTCTCGAGCGCACTGAGCTGATCCAAATAAATGGAGCAGAGTTGCTCAATCTGCTCAGACTCTCTCCCGCCATAGGTGATGTGGTCATGAGCCGTTTTGCTACCATGATCACCAGGGAATTCAACGCACCATCTTCAGTGGCGAAAAAAGTACGCCACTTTCCGCAGAACGCGAAGTCCACAGCAGCGCCTAAGGTTGCGATGGCGACCGGCCTGACCTTGACCGTGTTCAGGTTGTCGCAGTGGATCAAGAGCCCAAAGCCATATTTGATGCTAATAGGCTTTACGCTGCTGCTTGGACTCTGGTACTTCACAGTGGAGGTGTGGAAGCTGCCGCGTTTCAAGGACATGCCCGGACTAACGGTCGTAGCGAAGGAACTGTTCAGTAAGGATCCCACCTACGGGCTTTCTATCTACACACCAGAATACTATGAACATATCTGGGTCAGCGTCCGACGCGTGGCCATCGCATTTTGTCTCGCGACTTCGCTTGGCGTACCAATCGGACTGTTCCTGGGATGGTCCAAGACCTTTCGCGAATACGTGTTTCCCATTTTCGAAACCCTTCGCCCCATCCCGATTCTGGCGTGGGTGCCGCTGGCAATTTTGATGTTCAGCGGCACCGAAACGCCCGTCATATTCCTGACATTCCTGGCGTCCTTCTTTGCGACGGCACTCAATACCATGCTCGGAGTGGAGTCGATCGACGAATCCTACAGCCGCGCCGCCTATTGTCTAGGCGCAAGCCGGTGGCAGGTGTTCACAGCAGTCATCGTGCCCGGCGCCATGCCGTTCATCTTCACCGGTCTGCAAATCTCGGTAGGCGTGGCCTGGTTTTCGCTGGTGGCGGGCGAAATGGTTTCCGGCCAATTCGGACTTGGCTACGTCATCAACACGTCCTATACGATGGTCCGCTATCCCACCATCATCATCGGCATGGTCACGCTGGGCGCCGTAGGCTATTTCACCAGCGCGCTGGTCCGCATTATCGGTGACTACATGATGCAGTGGCGCGTTCGCGAACTAGCTTTAGGAGGCCGTTAAATGAGCGCCATACTGCAACAACCCGGGATCACCCAGCAGATCGCGACCCAAGGTGCAATACGCATCGAGGACGTGGTCAAGATCTACGATCCGGATGGCGCTTCGGTAATGGCAGTAGATCATTGCTCGCTCGACATTCCAGCCGGCGAAATCTGCATGATCCTCGGCCCGTCCGGTTGTGGGAAGACGACGCTACTCAACGCCATTGCGGGATTTCACAGTATCACCTCGGGCAAGATATTCCTGGACGGAAAGCTGTTGTGCGGACCGGACAAGCCCCAGGCCGATCCAGGTTCGGATCGCATCGTCGTGTTCCAGAACGGAGCGCTTTTCCCCTGGAAGTCGAATCTCGACAACGTCGCGTTTGGCCCTCTCATGCAAGGCAAGATGGGCAAAAAGGAAATCTACGAGAAGGCCCGCGACATGATGGCGGATGCCGGACTCAGCGGTGCCGAGCATAACTATCCCGGTGAAGTGTCCTCGGGTCTGCGTCGTCGCGTTGAGATCGTCCGCGCACTCATGAATGACCCGAAAGTATTGCTTTTCGATGAGCCGTATCGCGCCCTGGATTCTTTGACCAAGTCGGTCATGCACGAGGCGCTGCTGGAGATCTATTACAAGAATCGGGTCACCATTTTCTTCATCACTCACGATCTCGAAGAATCGATTTTTCTAGGGCATAGGCTAGTAGTCATGACTTCGCGGCCGTGCCGGCCGAAAAAGATTATTGATGTCGATATCCCTCATCCGCGCGATTACAGCGTACTGACGAGTCCTCGCTTCCGGCAGTTGATGGATGAAACCATAGAAGTCGTTCACGAGGAGGCAAAGAAATCCTTTGCCGCCGGCGAGAAGGAAGGGTAGAGCGCGTAATGGACATGACAAACCGTTTGAAGAAGAAGCTAATTAACAAATCCAGTTTGCGGGCGGCCATTTCGCTGGTCGTATTTCTGGTGCTATGGGAGGCCGGCGCTCGTTCCAGGCAATGGCTGGGGGTTTCCTTGCCTTGGATAGGACAGATACCAGCGCCAACGGCCGTGCTGAAAGTCTGGATGGGGCTGTTGGGCGACACGGGTTATTGGCAAAGCTGGTATCTCAGTCTGTTTCGCGTTCTGGCGGGCTTTCTTGCCGCAATGGTGGTCGGAATTCCATTGGGCTTGCTCATGGCGGTGAGCAAGACCTTCAACGGCATCGCCTTTCCATCGTTCGAGATTCTGCGCCCTATCCCTCCGCTGGCGTGGGTCCCGGTCTCCATCATCTTCTGGCCCACACAGGAGCTTTCAATTGCCTTCGTGACTTTCCTGGGAGCGTTCTTCACGGTAGTGATCAACGTGGTGGGTGGCGCGCGATCAATCGATATTCGCTATTTTCAATCGGCCCAGGCCATGGGCTCCTCTCAGTGGGACATCTTCCGCCGCGTCGTCCTGCCTGCAACCGTGCCTTCCATCGTGGTCGGCTCATCGGTCGGCATGGGCATCACGTGGAACGTGGTGGTGGCAGCCGAAATGATCTCCGGCGGAGGCAGTCAAAGCGGCGGTTCGGGCGGCGGTCTCGGTTTTTTCATCTGGAATTCTTACGTAGGCGGTTCCTACGAGCAGATTGTCGTCGGGATGATCAGTATCGGGATAGCGGGATATGCCTGCAGCGAGTTGCTGCGTTCGCTGGGAGGATTCCTCACACCATGGCTAAAGAGACGATAAGGGAACCAAGATGATGAACGACCTACATGCTCCAGTGCGCGCCGCTAGCGCAAGGCCAGCGGTAATCGCGGGCGAGATCACAGTCAACAACGTCAGCAAATCATATGGATCGGGTCTATTTACCAAAGAGGTGATCCAGGACTGCTCATTCACCATAGAGCGGAACAAGCTGACCGTGATGATCGGACCATCCGGCTGCGGAAAAAGCACGCTGATCCGACTCCTTGCCGGATTCGAAAAGCCGACTTCCGGAACGATCGCCCTGGATGACAAGACTATAACCGGACCGGGGCGCGACCGTCTTGTCATGTTCCAGGAGTCCGCGTTATTTCCGTGGATGACTACCTACGACAACATCATGTATGGACCCCGCGCGCGTGGAGAAGACAATCAGCAGACGCGCGGTCTGGCCGAGTTCCTGCTGGAGAAAGTGGGACTGACCGCGTTCCGTAAAAAGTATCCGCCGCAGCTCTCAGGCGGCATGCAGCGTCGCGCTGAACTGGCGCGCGCCATGATAAACAACCCGGCCGTCATGATCCTCGATGAACCGTTCCGCGGTCTCGACGCCATGTCCAAGGAATTGATGTGGGAATACTACTCGGGGCTGTTCAATGAGTCGCGAAGGACAAACTTCTTTGTTACGACCGACATAGATGAAGCGGTTTTTCTCGCCGATCGTTTATTGGTCATGACCAATGTTCCTGGACGTGTTCGTGCGACTTTGGAGGTCGACATCCCGCGCCCGCGAAAGATTGCAGACATATTTAACAACGAGCGTGCAAACGAAGTGAAGATGGAAGCGCTATCCCTGCTACACGAGGAAGCGATGAAATCGTTTGCAGGCGGAAGCAAGGCGGCTGCCGACTTTGTAGATGCCTATTCAAAGCGTGCGCCCAAAGCGGAGGTGACGCATTGAACTCCCGCTAACTTGATTAGCCTATCAGCAGAACCACACAAGATCGTGCACTGCAGTTGATTGCGGCCGCATGAGACCTTTTGAGCCTACCAAGGAGAATTGACATGGCAGCAGAAATTATAGATATGAGAAGCCGTCCCTCGTTCCTGCATGATTTTTATGGTGCTTCACCGGGCACCAAGGAATACGACGTCGTCAAATGGCTGAATCGACGAGTCGGGTCCAAGGATGACGAGCACTTCACTCGTTCCAAGACTTTGAAAGGATTTGTCGACGAGGTCCGAGAGTGCGGTATCCGCGCGGCGGTGGTTGTCGGGAGAGACGTTCCCGGGATTCATCATTCGAATGATGAGATTCATGAGATAACGAGCAAGCACAAAGAACTCATTGGCATCGGATCGGTGGATCCTCAGGCCCTCGGAAGCAAGGGCTCTGTTCTGGCAGTGCGGCACGCCATAACGGAACTGGGCTTGAAGGGCATCAATCTCGAACCGGGCTTCGCGAGCACACCCATGCGGGCTGACGATCCGATTCTCTTTCCGATTTACGAGGCCTGCGACCAACTCAAGGTGCCTGTCTGTCTCATGTCCGGGCCCACCTCACCAATCCTCGAATTGACCGATCCTGCTCCGGTCGGCCGCGTCGCGCGCGCATTCCCTAATCTTTCGATCGTTTGCTATCACGGCTTTTATCCCTATGTGAATGAAATGATCGGAGTGGCCTTTCGCCATGAAAACGTGTTTGTGGTTCCGGACATGTACATCTTTCTTCCTGGCGGAGCTCTTTATGTCGAAGCGGCCAACGGCTTCATGAAAGATCAACTCCTGTTTGGCAGCTCGTACCCATTCCGAGCGATGGGTCAATCGATCGAAGACTACAAGAAGCTGGGTTTTCGCGACGAGGCCATGGAATGCGTATTTTCGACTAACGCCAAACGTGTGCTGAAAATTTAATGAAGGATCGGCTTCCCGAGGCAAAGGTTACAAAAGGGGAGTCGGCCACCGTCTCTACCAGGAAAACGTTTTCGGCGAATCTTGAAGCCTTGTCGGGGTTGCGCACGCTGTTGGAATTCGGATGCGCGCAACGCCTCTCTGGACGCCGCGGGAGTGCGATTCGAGCGAAATCGGGTATATCCCAATTGAATAATCTAAGGAGGCAGACACATGAAAACGAAAGCCGCAATTGCCTGGAAGGCCGGCGCTCCGCTGACTATTGAAGATGTCGATCTGCAAGGGCCGAGAGCTGGCGAAGTCTTAATCGAAGTAAAGGCCACCGGCATTTGTCATACCGACCTATACACACTGTCTGGAGCGGATCCGGAAGGTATTTTCCCGTCTATTCTGGGACACGAAGGTGCTGGCGTGGTGGTGGATATCGGCCCGGGGGTTAGCAGCCTCCGCAAAGGTGATCATGTGATCCCGCTTTACACGCCGGAATGCCGCCAGTGCAAGTACTGCCTTTCGCGCAAGACCAATCTTTGCCAGTCCATTCGTGCCACGCAGGGCAAAGGTTTGATGCCTGACTCTACCTCACGCTTCTCGATCAACGGCGAGCCGATTTTCCACTACATGGGCACATCGACCTTCGCCAACTACATCGTCGTGCCGGAGATTGCGGTAGCAAAGGTGCGCGAAGATGCTCCGTTCGACAAGATCTGTTACATCGGTTGCGGCGTGACTACCGGTGTTGGTGCGGTGGTGTTCACGGCGAAAGTCGAAGTGGGCGCAAACGTGGTCGTTTTTGGGCTCGGCGGTATCGGCCTGAATGTGATCCAGGCAGCGAAGATGGTCGGAGCGAACAAAATCATCGGCGTGGATCTGAATCCGGCACGTGAAACGATGGCGCGCAAGTTCGGCATGACACATTTCGTCAATCCGAAAAATATTGAGAATGTCGTCGATCACGTCATTCAGCTGACCGATGGTGGTGCTGACTATTCATTTGAATGCATCGGCAACACCAAGGTGATGCGCCAGGCGCTGGAATGCTGTCACAAAGGCTGGGGGAAATCGATCATCATCGGCGTAGCCGAAGCCGGTGCCGAGATCAGCACGCGTCCTTTCCAGCTTGTAACCGGCAGGGAATGGAAGGGCTCTGCGTTTGGTGGCGCCCGTGGTCGCACTGATGTACCTAAAATTGTCGACTGGTACATGGAGGGTAAACTGAACATCGATGATCTGATCACGCATACGCTGCCGCTTGAACGGATCAACGAAGGCTTCGATCTGATGAAAAGCGGCGAGTCCATTCGTTCTGTGGTCCTGTACTGATGACGAGCTCAAGTATTGAATTGGTGAGTCAGCACGGCTGCTTTGGGGGCGTGCAGATCTTTTATCGCCACCATTCAAAAGAGATCGGCCTGCCGATGCAATTCTCCGTGTATCTCCCGCCGCAGGCGATGGAAGGAGAAAAATGTCCTGCGGTGATCTATCTGGCTGGACTTACCTGTAACGAAGAAACATTCATGATCAAATCAGGCGCGCAACGAGTGGCCGCGCGTGAAGGTTTGATTTTGATTGCGCCGGACACGAGCCCGCGCAATGCAAATCTGCCGGGAGACAGCGACAACTGGGATTTTGGGGTCGGCGCGGGCTTCTATCTGAATGCGACTGAGAACCCGTGGGCCAAGCACTACAGGATGGACAGCTATATCGTCGACGAGCTGCGTACGCTGGTAATCGACTTGTTTCATCTTGATGCACAACGGATCGGCATCATGGGACATTCGATGGGGGGGCACGGTGCGTTGGTGCTGGCGCTGCGTAACCCCGGCTTATTCAAATCTGTATCTGCATTCGCTCCGGTCGCAGCGCCGACCCAGTGCCCTTGGGGCCGCAAAGCGTTCAGCGGTTACCTGGGTAGCAATGAAGCAGACTGGCGCGGTTATGACGCGACCGAACTGATGAAAAAACGGGAGTCACCACCGTACCCTGAAGGCATCCTGATTGATCAGGGTATCGATGACAAGTTTCTGTCCGAGCAGCTGCATCCACATCTTTTCGAGGAGGCATGCGGCAACGTTGGGCAGCCACTATTGTTGCGCCGGCACGCTGGGTACGACCACGGCTACTACTTCATTTCGAGCTTTATTGAATATCATTTAAATCATCACAAGACCCGGTTGTGATTTTGGTAGTCGTGCTCCGTCCTTCATCGGATGGAGATAACTTCATTGTTGCACCGGAATAACCGTTGTACCGTAAATAGGAGAGTAAAAATGATTAAGCTATATGATTTTGAACTGTCAGGCAGCTGCTACAAAATCCGCCTACTGATGAACGCGCTCGGCGTGAAGTACGAGGCCGTGAACGTGGACTTCGTGAACAAAGAGCATAAGACGGACAAGTATCTCGCCCTCAACGCGTTCGGGGAAATTCCAATCTTTGAAGACGGCAACCTGCGTCTGCGCGACGCACAGGCAATCATGGTCTATTTGGCGAAGAAATATGACAAGGACAACTACTGGTACCCGAACGACCCTGAGTCAGCTGGCCGGATCCAGCAATGGCTGTCAACTGGCGGTGGAGAAGTGATGAACGCGGCCGGTGCGCGTCTAGTCAAGATCCTCAACTACCCGCTCGATCTGGAAAAGCTGCAAGTCGGAGCAAAGCGTGTATTCAAGATCATGGACGATCATTTGGCTGGAAAAGAGTTTCTTGAATTGGGTCACCCGACTATCGCCGACCTCGCTTGCTTTCCCTACACGGCAATGGCCGGTCAGGGGGGTATCGATCTGAGCCCATACAAAAATGTACTGGCATGGATCGAGCGCATGAAGAGTATGCCGGGCTTTATTCCGATGCCCGGCGTCGAAGCGATCAAATAAGATAACTTTTCTGTCGACTTGACGACGCTGAGCGTAAATCGCTGGTGACGTGCGTATGCAAGCTTATTTATGGGTAAATTCCTCTCTTGTCTACTCCGCGCTTAAAAGTATCGAGGTTCGCCTGCAACCTTATAGGGTTGCAGGCTTTTTTCATGATTGGCGCGTGGGTAAAGTCAAGTCGTAAATTCGATGGCGCTTACGACTATTTATGCCCATACGGTGACCAGTGGCCCCGCTTCTTCAATCAGAAAGGATTTCAACACGCTGGCCGCCGGCGACAGCCGCTTGGAGGCTAAATGCGTAACATGCCAGTGGCGCACAATCGGCAAACCCTCAATATTCAACAGCACGAGACGGCCAGCTGCCAGCTCGTGTCGGACAGTGCGCAGCGACAGGAAACTCAGTCCCATGCCGGCCATGACGGCCTGTTTGATGGTTTCATTGCTCGGCATTTCCATCACGATATGCGGGTCGATGCCATGTTCGGAAAACAGCCGCTCCATCGATTGCCGGGTGCCGGAACCGCTTTCCCGCACCACAAAATCCTGATCGTTAAGTATCGAGAATGGCGCATTACGTCTGCGCGACAAGGGATGTTCCGGTGCACAGATAATTCCCAGCGGATTGGTTGCAAATGCGGTGGCAGCGCATTCGATAGCGTCGGGAGGGCGCCCCATGATCACGAGGTCGATCTCGTTACGCATCAACAGGTTCCGGATGCTCTCGCGGTTGTGGATTTGTAATACCACCTCAACATCCGGGAATTTCTTGCGGAACGCGTTGGCAATTGCAATCGGCACCAGCCATGGCGCCTACAAGTTCAGCCTTAAGCCGACTGGCGACATTCTGGCGATTGGCCGCATCAAGGAAATCCACAACGTATACCGAATACCCACCTGGTGATGCATGGCTCCTCTTCCGTGCCGCAGGAATGGCTGGACATCATCCGTCAGTATGGTGGGGAGATGAAGGAAACCTACGGCGTGCCGGTCGAAGAAATTCTGGAAGGTATCAAGCACGGCGTGCGCAAGGTCAATATCGATACCGATATCCGGCTTGCGATGACCGGAGCGATGCGCCGCAGCATGGCTAAGCGTCCGTCTGATTTCGATCCGCGCAAGTTTTTCAAGGATGCCCCTGGCTGCAGCCAGGGAAATATGCCAGCTGCGTTTTGAAGCGTTCGGCTCAGCCGGGCAGGCGTCAAAAATCAAAGTTAAACCACTGGAAAGGATGGCGCAACGCTACACCAAAGGTGAATTGAATTCTATTATTCATTAGTCAACATAAGTCACTTCTACTCGCCACCACGGAGACAACACGTAAATTCGAATCCGCATTCTTTAGATTGCCTCACCAGCAACTTTAGGCTCATTCAATAACGGTCTGGTCACCGATGAGCGCCGCATCCCGACCGGCGCTTTATGCCTTCTTTGCCTGGATTTTGTGCCAAAGTATGGTAACTTGTTGTACTCGTCGCGCAGCAAGACCGTCGCGACCTCGCTACTGGTTGAAGGCTTCCTCCGATTAACAACGGGCCAAATCTTTTTGTGCAAACCGATAGGGATAATCGCCATGGCTGGTTCCAAGCAAACATTACCCGGACCAATCCCCACTGCGCTGATCGTGCGCAAGCAATCGCGGGTATTCGAAATCGCATTCGACGACGGCGCCAAATTTTCATTGCCGTTTGAATTGTTGCGCGTCCATTCGCCATCGGCCGAAGTGAGCGGCCACGGAGCCGGGCAGGAAACCCTGCAAACCGGCAAGCGCAACATCGATATCACGGAGCTTGATCCAGTCGGCAATTACGCGGTGCAGCCGCTTTTCTCCGACGGCCACAATACTGGCATGTATTCGTGGGATTACCTGTACTGGCTGGGCGTGAACCAAGCGCAAATCTGGGAAGATTATCTGCAGCGGCTGGAAGCGGCCGGCTTCACGCGCGAAAGCGGACGCGACATGTCGACGCCGGCACCGGCTGCCGGCGGACACGGTTGCGGTCACTCGCACTGAACATGCTTTGCGTTCGATGCCAAGCAATACAGGTTCCCCCCCGGCATAATCGTAATGTCTTCCTTGGCCACTGCGGCCGATTAAGGAGGATGTCATGTTTGCAAATTATTTCGAATCGAAGGATAGAGTTCATGCGCTTTGCACCAGTCCTGGCGGAACCTTACTTGAAGGTTTCGCGTGCGATTTGTGGCAAGCGGGCTACGCGGAGATCACCGGCCGCAGGCACATTCGAGCCGTCGAACACTTGGTTTATTGGGCTGTCCAGAACGGTATTCGGATTGACGAATGACGTAGCGGCTGACGCGCTGGCTAAACTCGCCCTATAGATGACGCCAACATCGCGAAGGTAACCCATGAACATGCATGCACCAAATCCAATCCACCGTGGACAAGATCGCTAATGACGCTATGGCGCAAGGTATATGCGGTCGTTCCAACCGGAAGTCCGGCGCCTTTTACCGCTTCCTTGAGCGGCCATTTCCAGGAATCTTTATTCCAGGCTTGCCCGTCGGCACGCGCCAGCAGCGGCGCGGTTGATGCCCTGTTCTTGGACGCGTCCTCGAATAGCTTTGCGGTCTCCAGCGGTAGCTTGATCTTCCTGTCCTGGCC
>CXWL01002209.1_pt1 | contig 42786 bp, 37 predicted proteins | sample 590931 | NCBI WGS metagenome assembly CXWL01 (sample SAMEA3498368, study PRJEB10139) | groundwater metagenome | biome: water well; material: biofilm material | place: Germany | collected 2015-04-27 | reverse complement strand
CAAACGGCGCCCTCATCGGCTACCAAGGAATCAACGACGACGGCTCCCTGTTCGGGCCGTAAGGATTAGCTGCTTGCGGCGACGCGGAAGCCGATGGCGCCGTCACGTGTGGTGCGGCTGATGCGGCTGCGGGCGGCGATGCGCAGGCTTTGGGGATCGTCGCGCCACGATCCGCCGCGTACGACGCGCTGGCTGCAATTGCCCTGCAACATGGCGCTTCCGTTGGCAGGCGCAGCGGTGAAGCCGTTGACGTAGCAATCCTCCACCCACTCGGCGACATTTCCGGTGATGTCGTAGAGACCAAAACCGTTTGCCGCGTGCGCGCCGGTTTCGCTGGTTTGACTGCGCGAGACCTGGCTTGAATCGTAGCGGGCGCCCCACCAAAAGGCGCTAGCGGCGCCGCCGCGCGCCGCGAATTCCCATTCCGCCTCGCTCGGCAGCCGGTAGGCGCGCCCGCCTTGGGCGCTGAGCCAGCGCACGTATGCCTGCGCGTCATTCCAAGAAATCCTCGCTGCCGGGCGTGCGCTCTGCGCGACGGCGTCGGGCGGCGCGTAACAGGCTGATGCGGCGACGCACGCGGTCCATTCCGCCATCGTGACTTCGCGCACGCCAATTGCGAACGGCGCGATGTTTACCTCGTGCTGGGGTCCTTCCCAGGAGCGCCGGCCGGGCTCGCTCTCTGGCGAGCCCATTTGGAACGCGCCGCCCGCGAGGCGGATCATCTCAGGGCACAAGTCGCAGTCGCGGTACGTGGTCGCTGCAGCTGGCTGGGGCGCCGGCGGTATTGGCGCCGCGGGCGTGGGCGCGGCTTCGGCCGCCACGTTCGCGACTTGCGACGGCGATGGCGCCTCGGGAGATCGCGGCCACAACACGAATGCACCGACAACAACGGCGAGCGCTCCAAGGCCAATGAACATTGGGTTTACTTTCGCCGGTTGGCTGGCGCGGCGACGGGGCGGCGCGCTTACGCTTTGCGGCGACGGGACAGGTCGTGCGGGTGGGGGCGGAGCGGGAGCGCGCGGCGACGGCGCGGCGGGCTGCAAAGTTGATGGCAGCGGCAACGGCGGCGGCTCTTGCTTTGTTGGCGCCGGCGGCTCGGGCGCTGCAGCTTGCGCTAGCGGCGGCGGTACTGGCGCCAACGGCGCCGGGGCGGCGCGCTCCTCGGTCAGCGCCTTCAAACGCTTGCGCGCCAGTTTGGCGAAATGACCTTTCGGGTAGCGCTCAAGGTAATCTTCAAAATCGCCGGGATCGTCGCCATCCTGCACCGACATCCAGAACGCCGCTTCAACGGTTTCGTCGGCTGCGGGCATGGCTGCATCTGTCGCCGCAACCACGGTCGCGGCTGAGGGCGTATCCGCGTTGCGTTTGCGCTCGACGTGCTCGCGGACGTCGGCGACGAAATCGAGCCAATTCTTGACCGTGAGTTCGCCGTCCCAGTTGGTGAGATCGGCGGTCTGGATCAGTTCGAACATGATAGGTCGATCGCACGGTTCGATCATGACCGGGATCAGCGCGGATTTGCGATCGCCAAGCGTCGCCTCGGCGCGCACCCACTTCGAGCGCACCGATCGCGAGGACCAAAGCACCACAACCGCCCAGGCGTCGCGCAACTGCCGCTCGGTCACCTCGTCGTAGGTCTGCCCGGCCCGCAGCACCGTGTCCCACCACACCTCGAAGCCTTCGGCTTCGAGCGCTTCGGCGATAAGTTTCGCTTTGGCCTGATCTTCGCGATTGTAGGAAAGAAATACGTCCGCCACGCGCCCACCTCTTAAGCCGGGCTCATACCAGACCGGCGGACCCTAGGATACGCAAAACTAAACCGGCACGGTGACATGCTTGCCGCCGAACACGGCTTGCCAGTTTTCGATCTCGGTGACGACGATATCGTCGGCGGCATGCGCGATGTCAGCGACGCGGCCATATTCGAGCCCTTCGCCGGCGCCCGCAAGCAATAGCGCGATGCGGGCGTGCACCGCGCCCAGCTTCTCCGAAGTCACCTCCGAAATTGCGGCGAAGCGCTCGAAATCGCCAAAATAGCGGATGCCGGCGATGCTGGCCCCGAACGTCGGCAGCAGCACGCCGAGGAAGGTGAACATCTTGGTTGCGGGGTAAAGGATATCATGCACCGCGTGTGAGAAATAGGCGGCGATCGTCAACACCAGGAAAGCGGCGACCGAAATTACCGCGAGCAGGAATAAGAGCTCCGAGAGCCGGTCGAGATTGTTGTGTACATTGGTCAGGCGCTTGGCTTTGGCGTGATGATAGTCGCGCTGGCGCACGACATGGTCATCGATGAGATTATGCAGGGCCGCGTGAAGATAGGCCTGCGTCACCGCGATGCGGGGCAGGCCGATGCCGCGTAGGCCATGGCGCGCGTACCATTCAGGCCAAGAGGTTTCCGCGCCTCTCGGCCAACGCCCTGGCGGGCGGGCGACGCCAAGCGTCAACAGGAGCGGGCTGTGCCTGAAATATTCGGCGACACGGCGGGTCTCAAACCAACGCCCATGCCAACGCCTACTCTGACCCATCCAGGTGATCGCGAGGATGGCCCCAAGCAGCGCGAATTCCATCGCCGCAAAGACACCCTTGTCGGATGACGCGAACGGCAAATAGGCGATGCCGGCGACGATCGCCAAGGCGGAAAGCGCGAAGTTCGCGACCATGCCGCCGCGATAGGTGTCAGAGAGGTGCGCTGAAATTCCGTCGGTCCAGGCAAAACGGCGCAGCACGTCAGCTTCGATTTTGTCGGCGAAGCTTACATCGGCGCCGGGTAGCGCGCGCGCGGCGGCGAGCACGCCCGCGCCGGTTCCGGCGGCGATCTCGTTTGGAGTTTCATAGGTTTGGCGCAGATCGCGAAATGGTGAGCGGCCCTGCTCGCCGCCGAACGCGGCCTCAACGCGACGGTAGGCGTGCCAGAGCCAATCGCTGCGCGGACGCCATTTCTCCAGGTCCATCGCTTTCACGCCGGGATGGGGGGCGTTTTTGCCGTGACCCGGCGCGCGCGCCTCCGCCGGGCGCACGGCGGCTTGGACCAGCATTTGTAAAATAGCGCCCCGATCCTCGCTCGCAGGCGCGTCGGCGCCGAGAATCGCCAGCGATTCTGGCGCCCGCAAGATGCGCCAGTTCTCAGGCGCGGCGGTGTCCACCAGCACCACCGGCGCGCCAAGATCGAGTGCGACGGCGACAGTGTGGCCGGTGCCGCCGACTGAGGCCAAGCTACTGCGGTCCCAAACCGCGATCAGGATGTCCGATTGCTCGATCATCACCCGCGCGGCAAGCGCGACCCGCTCGGAAGATTCGGCTGCGAACGATTGCGCCTTGGCGATATCGGCAGGCGCGGCCAGCATCGCTAGAAAGTGGGCGGCGATCACGTCATCGCGGTCGGCAAGTTCGAAGCAATGGGATTGCTCGGACAGGTGGCGGATCGCTTGCGCGCGCGCTTGTGCGTGCGCGTCTTTCGCGTCGCCGCCGGTAAGCAACGCGCGCGCGTCGTCCGCAGTTTCCGGCAAAGCATTGACCGCCTCGTTGAGCGCGCGCCCGAACGGCAATGGCGCGACCAGCTCCCAGCCACGTGCAAGCGCTGCGTACGCAGCGATCTGGTCGGTCCCGTCGGCGAGCATGGCGTGCAGGCGCGTTGGCGCCAGCGGGCCGAGCAAGGGCGGCTCGGCGGCTAAGGTTGTGGCGATTGCCTCGATGATCTCAGTGAGCGCCGCTTCAATGCGCGCGCGGTTCGCCGCAAACGCGGGATGGTTCTCGCGGTGGCCGGTGACTCCCAGCGCAAGCCGCACGCGCGGCGGCGGCGGGGCTGGGTTCGAGGGGACCGATTTTGGGCTCATGGCTGCAAGAACTGGGTCATGGCGTCACCGAAATTCCAAATGCAGTCGCCGTAATCACCATCCGGGCGTCGAACGTACACAGCGACGCGCCTAAACGCTGTGCGATAGCTAAGTGCACGGCGTCCGGTCCGCGCAAGCTCAGATCGAGACGGCGGACCAACTGAGTTGCCCGGGAAACATCCAAAGCCGAGGTTTCTGCGGCGCCGGCCGACTTGCCGCGCCAAAGATCGAAGGTCGCAATCGCCGCTGCGGCCTCGTCAGCATTGAGTGCGCCGATGCGTGCTTGGCCGCGCAATAACATTCGAGACTTCCAGGACAGCCCAATCCGAGATGATCAGCGTGGCGTTCATCGTCCGCAAGAGTGCTGTTGCGCGGGCCGACAAGGCGTCCGCGAGGAACAGCGGCACGATTACACTGGCGTCAAGATAGACGCTCACCCTCCCGCCTCGTCGCGCAGGGCGGCGAGCGATTGGCTGGGCGATTCCAAACCGGGCTGCGGGGTGATCCGGCGCGCTTCCAACCAGGCAATGTCAGCTTCGGTGATGGGCTGCGGCGCTGGATGGATCGCACGCAGCTCCACCACTGGCGTGCCATGTCGGGTCACGACAACGCCTTCGCCGCGTAAAGCGCGGTCAATTAACTCCGAGAGGGAGTTCTTTGCTTCAGCGACGGAGTATGTGGTCATGCGCGTAATATAGCCAATTGATGGCTATAAATCTAGATCTTCCAGCGATGTCGTTCACGGCGCCCAGAGGATATCCGGGCGGGGCGCTGGGGGGATGAAGAGCGCCGCGACGGGGGCCGCTTCGGGTGAGGATTGAAGCGCTTGCTCCAAACGCGCGCGCTTGTCCTCGCCGGTGATGAGCAAAACGAGCCGTTCAGCGCGCGCGAGTGCGGCGCGCGTGAGGCTCAAGCGCGTGGCGGCGCCGGCTGCGCGTGGCGCGCTGAGCGCAACGACGGTGCGCGTGCTGGCCGGATCGAGTGCTTCGGCGAGGCCTGCGGCGCCGGGGACCCACGAGGCCGTATGGCCGTCGATCCCCATACCCAAGAGGGCGATGTCAAAGTGCAGCGGCGCATAACGCGCTTCCGCCAGGAGGGCGGCGCCCGCCGGCGTTGGCGCGTCAGCATACATTGGGATCAGCGTCGCGCCGTTGGAAAGCGCTGGCGCGAGCGCGCGGCGCAGCGTGCCCTCGTTGGAGGCCTCGTGATCGGTTGGGACACAGCGTTCATCCACCAGCGCGAACATGATCCTGCGCCAGTCGAGGTCTATGGCGGCGAGCAAACGATAGGCTGGCTCGGGCGTGCTTCCGCCCGACAGCGCAATGCACGCGGCGCCGCGAATGGTGATGGCCTGGGTCACCGCATCGGCAATGCGGTGTGCGGCCGCCGCCATCAGCGCTTCGCGGGTCGCAAAGGCGGCGAGCGCGATCATTTGCCCCGATCGGCGAGGGCGGCCTTGAGCGTGGCCGCAGCCTTGTCGCCGAGTTCGCTATTGGCCAAGGCGAAGGCCGCGACCGCGCGAAGATAGCCAAGTTTGTCGCCGCAATCGTAGGAGCGGCCTTCATATTCGAGCGCATGAAAGGTTTGCGCGCCCATCAGCCGCGCCATGGCGTCGGTGAGTTGGATTTCTCCGCCGGCGCCGGGCGTCTGCGAGGCCAGCAGATCAAAGATTTCAGGCTGCAAAATGTAGCGCCCGCTGATGAAGAGGTTGGAGGGCGCGGCCTCGCGCTTGGGCTTTTCGACCATGCCCTTCATCTTGATGAGGCGCCCGGCGAATCCGTCCGGACGGCTCTCCGGGTCGATCACGCCATAGCCGGATGGGTCTTCACAGGGCTCGACGGCGATGAGGTTGCCGCCGACCTTTTGGTAGGCGTCAGCCATTTGGGCCAGGCAGGAGGGTTTGGCCATCATCAGCATGTCCGGCAGCATCACCGCGAACGGCTCATTGCCAATGATGTCGCGGGCGCACCAGACGGCGTGGCCAAGCCCCAAAGCCGCCTGTTGGCGCACGAAGCTCATCGACCCAGCTGGGCCCAGGCCGCCCGCCAATTCGTTAAGCAGGGCAGCCTTGCCTTTTTGCCGGAGGCTGTCTTCGAGTTCATAAGCGCGGTCGAAATAGTCCTCGATCGCCCCCTTGTTGCGCCCGGTGACAAAGACGATGTGCTCGATTCCGGCAGCCAAAGCTTCGTCGACGACGTACTGAATGGCCGGTCGGTCGAACACCGGCAGCATTTCTTTGGGGATTGATTTGGTGGCTGGCAGGACGCGCGTGCCGAAGCCCGCGACCGGCATGACTGCTTTCTTTAGCGGCTTCGGGGGGGCGCCAGCGCTATCCATTGTGGGTCCGTTTGCCGCGCCGCAACATGGCGCTTTCAAGGCGGCACTAGAGCCGATGGATGATCCGGGTGCAACCACGGTTAAACGCCAGATTCGGCTTAAATTCAGGTTTGTGCGTTAGTCTCTGCGCCAATCCAGGAAAGCGATAGACTGATCTTCCGGGAGGTGACGAGGGTCACGGACAAAAAATTCTTCGGCGCCGCAAAGTGGTAATTGCAGTGCGGTCGCCTATTTGTTAAGCACGCCGCCTTCCGAGGGAGTTCTCCACAATGTCGTCCGCCAGCATCAAGACCACGTTCCGCATGATCGCGGCCAGTTTCGCAGCTGGCGTGGGAGCGATGGCGTTGGTCGGCATTGTTGCGCCGGTGGCGATGCAGGGTGGCTTGAGCGTCCGTGAAGCGATGGCGACAACCCGCGACATCGAAGCTGCCACGGTTATCGAACTCGACGTCGTCGCCGTCCAAGCCCAGTTGGCGCTTGCGGAACGCTCCATGGAAACGACACGCGCCGCCACCGATGGCGCGATGGCTCGCCTTGAGCGCTTGTCCGGTCGCTGAGCGTTCTCCAGAATCGGAAATGACGCCGCATTCCCGTAGCGTCGCTTGGCTGATACCGGACTGTCCTTGCAGGGCAAAGCGCGCGAATCGGCGCTAAACACCGCCAGCAAGGATAAGGCATGAGCAGCAGCGATCAAATCGAGGGCGTGGATACGCGCCAGCTGGCCAACGCTGTGCGAGCGCTGGCGATGGACGCGGTGGAGAAGGCCAAGTCCGGCCACCCTGGCATGCCCATGGGCATGGCCGACGCCGCGACGGTGCTGTTTGCGCGTTTTTTGAAATTCGACGCGGCCGATCCGCGCTGGCCCGACCGTGATCGCTTCGTGCTGTCCGCTGGCCACGGCTCGATGCTGCTCTATGCGCTGCTGCATCTGACCGGCTACGCCGATATGCCGCTCGATGAACTGAAGCGCTTTCGCCAATTGGGATCGAAGACGCCGGGGCATCCCGAGTACGGCCATGCCGAAGGGGTCGAGACGACGACGGGGCCGCTGGGCCAGGGCTTTGCCAACGCGGTCGGCATGGCCATGGCGGAAGCCCATCTGAATGCGCGCTTCGGCGATGACCTGGTTGACCATCGCACCTGGGTGATCGCCGGCGACGGTTGTTTGATGGAAGGAGTCAGCCAAGAAGCGCTGGCGCTGGCCGGGCGGCAGAAACTGAACAAGCTGATCGTGATCTGGGACGATAATTCCATCTCGATCGACGGTGCGGTTTCGCTGTCCGACAATACCGATCAAATGGCCCGCTTCGCCGCCAGCCAATGGACGGTGCTCGCGTGCGATGGGCACGACATGGCCGATGTCACGCGCGCGTTTGCGGCGGCGATGACCTCGGACAAGCCCGTGCTGATCGCGTGCAGGACAATTATTGGATACGGCGCGCCAAAAAGGGCCGGCACGGCTCAGGCCCACGGCGAACCGCTTGGCGCGGAGGAATTGGCGGCGGCGAAGGCGGCGATCAATTGGGCGCACGGGCCGTTTGAGATCCCAGACGATATCGGCGCAGCGTGGCGCAAGCTGGGCGCGCGCGGCGGCGCTGGCCGAGCGGCGTGGCAAGGGCGCCTGAAAAAATCGAGCAAGCGCGCCGCGTTCGAGACGGCGCTGGACGGCGGCAATGTCGAAGCGGGCCTTGCCGCGCTTGGCCTGCATGCACGGGCGATGGCGGAGACAAAACCATCGCTGGCGACGCGCGCGTCTTCGGGCGCGGCGATCGAGGCGATGTTTGCGGCGGTGCCGGAATTGCTCGGCGGCTCGGCTGACCTTACCGGCTCCAACAATACGCGTCCAAAAACTGGCGCTGATGACTTTACCCCAGAGAATCGCGGCGGGCGCTATCTGCGCTACGGTGTTCGCGAACATGCTATGGCTTCGGCCATGAATGGCATGGCGCTGCACGGGGGCGTCATTCCTTATGCGGGCACCTTCCTTTGTTTTGCCGATTATGCGCGCCCGGCAATTCGTTTGGCGGCGTTGATGGGGGTACGCGTGATCCACGTCATGACCCACGATTCCATCGGCCTTGGCGAAGACGGGCCGACGCACCAGCCGGTTGAGCACTTGGCGGCGTTGCGCGCCATTCCGAACCTGTTTGTGTTTCGCCCTGCCGACGCTGTGGAGGCGGCCGAGTGTTGGCAGGCGGCGCTGCTCCGCGAGAACGGCCCCAGTGTGCTGGCGCTCTCGCGGCAAGCGACGCCGGCGCTGCGCGACGATGCGTCGGAAAATCTCAGCGCACGCGGCGCCTATGAATTATTGGCCGCCGAGGAGGGATCTGCGCGCGTGGCGCTGTTCGCCACCGGCACTGAAGTGGCGCTCGCGGTGAAGGCGCGCGAGCTGTTGCAGGCAGAGGGCATTCCCACCCGCGTGGTCTCCGCGCCGTGCTTTGAATTGTTCGGACTGCAAGACGAGGGCTACCAAGAAGCTGTCTGCGGCGACGATGACGAACTGAAGATCGGCGTTGAAGCAGCCATCGGACAAGGCTGGTTTGAGGCCTTTGGGCTGGACGCGTTTGTCGGCATGTCCGAGTTTGGCGTCTCCGCGCCAGCCAAAGACGCCTACGCCCATTTCGGCATCACCCCTGAAGCTGTGACCGAAGCGGCGAAAGCGCTGCTTTAGTCCAGCTTCGCCGCCAGTTCGCGCAACGTCTTGACGTCCTGCGCACGCTCACGCGGCAGCACTAGAATTGCCTCTGGCGTGGCGACGATGATCAATCCGCTCACGCCCGCCACGCACACTTTCACGCCGTCGGTGCGGAGGATGTTGTCATACGCGTCGATGGCGACAACTAGGCCGCAGCTTGCATTGCCCTCATTGTCATGAGGCGAGAGCCGCCAAACTTCATCCCATGATCCAAGATCGGCCCAGCCAATGTCGCAAGGCACGACAGCGCCGCGCGTAGTTTTTTCCATCACCGCGATGTCGAACGGAACCGCGGGAATTTTCGCGAACGTCGCCGGGTCGAGACGGATCTCGGCGCCGTCGCGCCGCGCGGCTTGGAGCGCCGCCAGCGCGCCGTCGCGAATGTCGGCGCTGGCGGCGAATTCGGCGAGCAGGGTGTGCGGATGAAACAGAAATATGCCGGCGTTCCAGCAATAGCCGCCGTCCGCGAGATAACGCTGCGCGGTTTCGGCGTTCGGCTTTTCGCGGAACGAGTCGATGGCGAAAGCGCCGCCGCCAAGGTCATCGCCGCTTTTGATATAACCATAGCCGGTCTCGGCGCGGGCCGGGTGAATGCCGAAGGCGACGATGCGTTCGCGCGCGAACGGGGCCGCGCGCTCGATCGCCGCCAGGAAAGCGGCTGTGTCGGCGATCACATGGTCGGCTGGCAGCAAAAGCACCAAGGCGTCGGGATCGATTTCAGCTGCGACCGCAGCGGCGGTTGCAGCCACGGCGGCGGTGTTGCGGGCCACCGGTTCAAGCACGATGGCGGCAGCGCTGGCGCCAATGTCCACCAAGCTCGAACGGACCAAATCCAAGTGCGACAGATTGCAGAGCACAATCGCCGGCGCGAAGGAGAGCGCGCCGGTTTCACCGCAGACACGCCTGACCGTCTCGGAAAATGGCGAGCCGTTCGGCCCCAGAGGATGGAATTGCTTGGGCTTGGCGTCGGTCGAGAGCGGCCAAAGCCGTGTACCGGCGCCGCCGGACATGATGGCGGGGATGATGCGTTGCTTCATGGCCACTGCTTGCGTCGCGGAAACCAAATCCGCAAGCGGGTTGAAACGTCAAACGCCGTGATACTCGCGGTACCAATCGACAAAGCGTTTGACCCCAATCTCAACCGAAGTGCGGGGCGCAAAGTCGACATCGCGAGCGAGGTCGTCCACGTCCGCGAACGTCGCCGGCACGTCTCCTGGCTGCATCGGCAGGAAGTTCTTCACGGCCTTCACCCCGAGGCAGCCTTCGATCATCGCAATCAAATCCATCAGCTTCACCGGCGAATGGTTGCCGATATTGTAGAGTTGGTAGGGGGCGTCCGAGGTTGCTGGATCTGGCGCGTCGCCGCGCCAATTTGGGTTTGGCCGCGCCACCCGGTCGCCGACGCGCAGCAGCGCCTCGACGATATCGTCGATGTAAGTGAAATCACGTTGCATTTGGCCGTTGTTGAACACGTCGATCGCCTCGCCCGCGAGAATTGCGCGCGTGAACAGGAACATCGCCATGTCCGGCCGGCCCCAAGGCCCATAGACGGTGAAGAAGCGCAGGCCCGTCGTCGGCAGGCGGTAGAGGTGACTGTAGGAATGCGCCAGCAGCTCGTTGGCCTTCTTCGAGGCGGCGTAGACGCTGAGCGGATGGTCGACGTTTTGATGCACAGAGAACGGCATTTTCGTCACCGCGCCGTAGACTGAACTGGACGACGCAAACACCAGATGGCCAACGCTATGGTGGCGGCAGCATTCGAGGATGTTGACGAAGCCTTCGAGGTTCGATTTCACGTAGGCCTGCGGATTGGTGAGCGAGTAGCGCACCCCCGCCTGCGCCGCCAAATTGAACACGAGGTCGAAGCGGTTCCGCGCAAACAGCGCGTCCAGATCGGCGGCGTCGACAAGGTCGGCTTGCACGAAGGTGAAGCCGCTTTGCGCTTGCAACCGTTTCACCCGCGCCTGCTTCAGTTCGACGCTGTAATAGTTACTCAGATTGTCGAACCCAATGACGGTGCGCCCCTCGCGGAGCAGGCGTTCCGCCAGATGATAACCGATGAAGCCGGCTGCGCCGGTCACGAGGACGGGAGGCATGGTTGAGACGACCTTGCGGCGGGGGCGAGCGCCATTGTCTAAGCTCTGCCGGTTCGATAAGTGGGGACCCAGCTAAAATCAACACTTCCTGAGAGCTTCATGAGCGAACGCCGCCGCATCGCCGTTATCGGCCTGGGTTATGTCGGACTGCCCGTGGCGGTCGCTTTCGCGCGCAAGGGATTTGCGGTTATCGGCTTTGAGATCGACGCCGGGCGTGTCGCCGAGCTCCAGCAAGGCCTGGATCGCACCCGTGAAGTGGCGGTCGAAGACCTCAAGCTCGCCGCGCTCACCATCACCGGCGACGCCGCTGCGCTGAAAGCGGCGGATTTCTTCATCGTCACGGTGCCGACGCCGATCGACGATGCGCTCGCACCCGACCTTTCCGCAGTTTACGCCGCTTCGCGCACGGTGGGCGCGGCTCTGAAGCGGGGCGACATCGTCGTCTATGAGTCAACCGTCTATCCCGGCTGCACCGAAGAAGAATGCGGTCCGATTTTGGAGGCCGCTTCGGGCCTAAAAGCAGGCCTCGACTTCACGCTGGGTTTTTCACCCGAGCGCATCAACCCTGGTGACTTGAAGCACCGTTTCGAGACCATCGTCAAAGTGGTGTCCGGGCAAGACGCGCGGACCCTGGAGATTGTCGCGCAGACCTACGAGGCGGTGGTGGACGCTGGCGTGCACCGTGCGCCGTCCATCAAAGTGGCGGAGGCCGCGAAGGTGATTGAAAACACGCAGCGCGACCTCAACATCGCGTTGATGAACGAATTGGCGCTGATCAATGCGCGCCTCGGCATCGACACCGGCGACGTGCTGGCCGCCGCGCGCACGAAGTGGAATTTCCTGGGTTTCACGCCCGGCCTGGTCGGCGGCCACTGCATTGGCGTTGACCCGTATTATTTGACCCACAAGGCGCAGCAAGTTGGCTACCACCCGCAAGTCGTGTTGGCGGGCCGGCGCGTGAATGACGGCATGGGTCGCCACATCGGGCGTGAGTGCGTGCGCTTGCTGACGCGGCTGGGGCGGGTCAAGCCGCGCGTCGCTGTGTTGGGCGTCACGTTCAAAGAGGACGTGCCCGACGTCCGAAACTCCAGGGTGTTCGATGTCATCGATGAAGTGCGCTCGTTCGGCTTCGAGGTGCTCGCGCACGACCCCCATGCCGATCCGCGAACGGTGGAAGCTCACGGGGCTGCACTGGTGGGACTTGAGAGCTTGGCGCCGGTGGACGCGGTGATTTTCGCGGTCGCTCACGCTGAATTTCGCAGCGGCGGGTGGGCCCTTGCGAGTTCGCTTTTGCGCGAGGGCGGGGTGGTGATGGACGTTCGCGGCTTCCTGGACCGCACGCAAACGCCAACAGGCGTCACGCTGTGGCGGCTCTAACGATTTTTGCACGTCTGTTTTCAAGGACTTGCGGATCCACTCTGGCGCGCGATCGCCGCGCATCTGTGAAAATCAGGTGCTGACCTGCGTAATCGACATTTCAGCACTGTCATAGGAATTGGCCGTCTTAGTGCTTGGCGCCGCGTGAGATTTAAGCTTTGTTACCCCTGAGGCCGTACGATCCGGGTGGATCGCGCGACTCAGTGCGCACAGCGGGAGCCCGACGATGTCGAATCGACCCACCGACTATCGGCCAAGAATTGTCGAGGCGGCCGCTGAACCCGCTAAGCCCGCTCCCCAGGAGGAAATGCGCGACACCATCGTGAAGTCGGGTTTGACCGGCGTCGCCGCGACCATGCTCGCCGTCACCATCTTTTCGCCAGCGGGTTTGGGCGGCATGATCGGCACCAGTTTGGCGTCCGGCGCCGCTGCTGATCCCAACGCGGCCTCCGCCGACAGCGTCTACGCCAATCTCCCCGCTTATCCCGCGCCGCTGACCGATTCAGAACTGAGCGATATTCGCGGCCAGCTCGCGCGCACGACAGCATCGCTTGAAATCACGCGCGCCGCAACTGAAGCGCGGATCGAACACATTCGCTCGATCTCATTGCGTGAGGGCGCGGTGAGCTACACGCCAATGCCGCAGCAAACCGCACAGATTGGCGGCGGGCTCAGGCTGTCGTTGAGCGAACCGCCTATGGCCGCGCCTGCGCCATTGGTCGCCGATGCCCAACCCGTGCCCGTCAGCTATGAAGGCGGCGGCGGCGAGGACTTGACGCCCTATCGCGGCTCGCACCTTGAATTCGCCGAACTGATGTTCGCGCACGAGAACTTCTAGGCCTTGCTTCCAGAACAATTGATCATTTAAGGCGCCGCGCATAAGCGCGTGTGCGCTGCCGTCGTGACACGAAGAATCCGCTGCGCTAGGTCGTGGTGCGGGGACATCAGTTGGCGTCATGCGGAGATCCACGATGCTGCGCATCCTTTCTGGCTTCATGTTTGCGACATGCCTGATGGCAACGTCGGCACGGGCGGAAACCTACCGGCTCAATTACGAAGCGGCGGTGCTGGGCGTCGTCGTGCTCGGGACGGCTAGCTACGAGGTGACCGCCAGCCCCACACGCTACGCCGTGCGCGCCAATTTACGTACGTCGGGCATGGCGCGCATGTTTGACCAAACAGAAATTACCGCGACCGCCGCCGGCGCACTCACAGGCGCCGCGATCAATTGGGCCCGCTACGACATTTCACATGCCTATGCGAGCAAGTTCCGGCGCATCCAAATGAACCGCGCCGCGAGCGGCGTCGCCGCGCAAATCAATCCAACGTACGGCGACATGGGTCGCCCGCCTGCAAGCGCCGCACAGCAAACAGGGTCCCTGGACCCACTGACTGGCTTGTTCGCGCTTGGCCGTCAGATTGGCGCAGCGCGCGCCTGCAACGGCTCAGTGCTGGTGTTTGATGGGCGCCAACATTATCGGCTCGCGGTGGCGCCGCGTTCGCAAGGCACGTTCAATGGCGGCGGGTACAATGGCCCCGCGCTTTCGTGCCAGTTTCGCTATGAGCCGATCGCGGGCTTCAGCGCCAATGCCGATCGCGCGCGCATCCCGGCCGCCGAGGCGTGGTTTGCGCTGCCAGCCCAACCAGGCTTTGCGGCGCCGCTCCGCTTCACTGTGCCGACCCCGCTTGGCACGGCGCAGCTGGACCTGCGTGGGTACGAGCAGCGCTAACCGAGGCGCACGCGGCGGCGGCGACAAACATTGTCGCGATCCACCATTCCTGCCAGGTGCCAAAGCTGACATTGGCGATGAGCCCAAACGAGGCAAATGTTGCGGCCGCCGCCGCTGCCGTAGGGCGGTCGCCGCTGAGCGCGCGTGAGAGTGACCAACCGCCAGCGACAAGCGCGGCGGCGGCCAGCGCTGCGCCCACCGCGCCGGTTTCAAACCAGACGTGTAAACTGGCGCTGTGGGGGTGCAAGGGCACGCCGCGCATATCGAGTTCGCGCACTTGAATGCGGTCTGTCACGGCGCGCGAGGCGTCGAGGCCGTGTCCGATCCAGGGCTGCTCGACAATGCGTGCGCACACGTACTCCCATATTCCGGCGCGTGAGGCCCAACTCAGCGGCAGCGCGTCCACCAGCTTCTGGTTGGCCAGAACGAGCGGGGTGACGAAAGGCGCCGCCAGCATCCATGCGGCTAATCCCCAGGTGGACGCAAGCAGCGTAAATCGTGGCGCGGCGAAAGCGAGTGCAAAGGCGATGAGCCCGGCGGCGGCGGCGGCGAAGTTCGCAAGTTGGTCGAACTGTAAAGCCAGCACGGCGCTGGCGATGAGTGTGGCGCGTGCCCACCCTGGCCGAGCGGCCGCGAGCAGGCCGGCAGCGGCAGCCCACGTCAGACCCAGCAGCACGACGACTCCGCGGACCCCGTTTTGAGCCAACAAGCCCAAATCCATGTGCGGTTGAGCAGCGTGGTTGAGCGGCAACCCGAACAGCGCTTCGATAAGCAACAATGCCGCGAGCACTGCGAATGCCGCCCAGACTGCGGCGCGCGTCAAACGTGCGGTCGCCTGCGCGCCCGCGACAAACACAAGGCCGAGCGGAATGAGGGCGGCAAGTTTATAGGCTTGATCGTGAACCGGGTACGGGGACCACAAAGTCGATATCGCCGCCCAGGCTATGAACGCGAGCAGCAGGCTGACGGCGATTGGCATTTTTCCGATCACCTGGCGCAGCTGCGAAACGCGCAGCGAAGCGATTCCGGCGAGAGCGAGCAGTACAGGCAACGCCATCGCCCCGCCAGCAGCGGCGGCCGGAAGCAGCGCGAAGAACCCGGCCCGCGCCGGCCCGTCAATGCTCCACGAACGGCCCATCAGGTCAGCTCCCTTGCGTGCGGGGTTTTGTTGAGTCTTAAAGGCGTCGGTCGATCTGCGCCAACGATGTTGGCCTCGCCGGGAGATTTTCGGTCATTCCAAGGACGCCATGAGCGTAGCGGCGATCATTGTCACCTACAACACAGGCCCGGTGCTCGCCGATTGCTTGAGCGCGGTGGCGGCAGCCGCAGGGTGCGACGAGATCATTATCGTCGACAACGGCAATGCTGAGCCGGAGGTCCAGGTTCTTGACGCCTTCGCGCTTGGTGATAGCCGCGTTCAACTCTTGCGTGGGCAAGGCAATGTCGGTTTCGCAGCCGGCTGCAACAAGGGGACGGCTCAAGCGCGAAGCGACGTGCTTGCCTTCATCAACCCCGATGCCGTGCTTACGCCAGGCGCCATCAACGCCCTTGTCGCGGCGCTCGATAGCGCGCCCCCGCCCGCCATTGTTGGGGGCGATTTGCGCGACGGGGAAGGCCGTCCGGATCGGGGTTCGCGGCGCGACCGGCTCACGCTCTGGCGCGCTTGGGTTTCCTTTAGCGGCCTTTCAAGGTTGGAGCGGTTTTCGCCGTTGTTGCGAGATTTTAATCGCCATCGCGATCCGCTGCCGGCACGAGCGACGCCGGTGGGCGCTGTCAGCGGCGCGCTAATGCTGGTGCGGCGCATGGATTTCAGCGCCCTCGGCGGCTTCGACGAAGGCTATTTTCTGCACGTGGAGGATATTGATCTCTGCCGGCGCGCCGAGCAGTCAGGGTGGCGCGTTCTGTTTGAGCCAGGTCCGCATGGGCGCCACTTTCGCTCGTCGAGCGACGTCGGTGCAGCGGCGGTGACGCGGCATAAGGCGCTCGGCATGTCGCGCTATCTCGCCAAGTTCGCGAGAAGCCCGCTGGAGCGCGCCTTGTCCAAGCTCGCCGGCGGCGCACTGGTTGCGCTGTCGTCGCTGGGGGCCCGCCCAAAGGACTAGCGGCGCGTGTTCTTCAGCGCCGCCGCGCGTTTGAGCGCGGGCGCTGGCGACCACGTCAACGCCGCAGCGATTTCGCCAAGTGACGCTTTGCGCGCAGCCTGCACGCGGCGGCGCTCGCGCCACACCGGTCCGAGGCCAGCGAGCGCTGCGTAGACGCCGCGCCACGTCGATGCGCCGACGCCGCGAAACGGTGAAATCAGCAAGAGCGTCAGCACCATCGCCACATGCGCGGGCGCAAGCAGCCAGAACAACGCGCCCGGCATGTTTTTCACGAAGGTCCAGGTTCTGTTGCGCGTCCCATGCGTGACGGCGAAGGGCGAGCGCCGTCCCGATGACGCGCTACCAACATGCGTCACCACCGCGTCCTGCGCCTGCACTACGCCCCAACCGAGGAGTCGCAGGCGAAAGCCGAGATCAACATCCTCGCAATAGCAGAAGAAGCGCTCATCGAAGCCGCCAGCCTCGCGCCACGCCTCAGCCCGATAGAGCGCCGCCGCCGCACATGCGCTGAAGGGTTCTCCTTGTGGTGGATGAGCTGTCCGCGCATGGCCGTAGCCGCCGCGCCACGCCAGCCCGGACGCATGGTAGCAATCGCCAAGCCCGTCATAGCGGCTTGGATCCTCCGCCGAGAGTTGCAGCGATCCGATGGCGCCGGCGCGGGGGTGGCGCTCGGCGGCGGCAAGCAGGCGGCTCAGCCAGTCCGGCTCTGGAAATGCATCAGGGTTGAGCAAAGCAATGTAGGGCGCTTTGACCAACGATGCGGCGCGGTTGTTGGCGGCGGCGAAGCCCAGATTGCGCTCGCTTTGCAAGATGAGCGCGCGCGCTGGAAAGTCGCTGAGGGTGGGCCTTTGACTTGGCTCTGACGCATTGTCGAAGACGATCAGATCGAATGGCGTTCTCTGCGCTTCCAGGGACGTTCTAAGCCGAGGAAAATAGGCGCGGCTGTTGAAGGTAACGACGATCACCGTGGCCCAAGGAGACTCCATTTCACCCATGTTTCCACAAGTTAGCTGGATTCTGCGGCAAGTTGAACCGCGCTATTTTGGGCAAACCCGGGCGACGGTATGCGCCCGTGCGGGGCAAAGCGGCGGCCCGCACCCCAGATGGGTGTAGCGCCGGATGCGGCGCCGACAATGGCTGTCCAAGCCGCGTGGCGGCTGCGGCAGGATAGGCTATAGAAACAACGGACAAATTTGGGACTGGGGACGATTGGCATGGGAAAGCCGAGACGCGAGCGGGCTAACGCCGACATCCTTGGCGGCGCGCTCCGTGCGTGCAGGCGCCACATTGGGTACGTGGTGCTGTTCAGCGCCACGCTAAATCTACTCTTCCTCGCGCCATCGCTCTACATGCTTCAGGTTTACGACCGGGTGCTGACATCGGGCGGTCTGCTGACGCTTGTCTATCTGTCGGCGGTTCTGCTCGCGAGCTTGGCGTCGCTGGCCTTTCTCGACGGCGTTCGCATGCGCCTGCTGACGACGATGGCGAAGCGGTTTGACCGTTTGCTTGCGCCGCACGTGCTTATGGCGGCGCTGCAGCGTGAAGGCCGGCAAGCTGCGGGTCAGGCGCATGTGCTGCGCGAGTTTGACACCTTGCGCGGTGCGGTTTCAGGCCAGCCCGCGATTGCGGCGGTGGATGCGCCGTGGACGCCGCTCTATATCGCCGTTTGCTACCTCATACATCCTTGGATTGGCATGCTGGCCCTCGGCGGCGGCGTGGCGCTGGTGATCATCGCGTTCGTCAATCAGCAGTCGATCCGCCGCGCCATGCGCGCCAACGACCAAGCCACCGGCGCCATGTATTCGATGCAATTGGCCGACAGCGCGCAGGGAGAAACCGCACGCGCGCTCGGCATGCAAGGGGCGCTGGTTCACCGGCAATTGGAGGCGCGTGAAACGCTCTCGGAAGCGATGAGCAAAGCGGGCGGCGCCAATGCGCTTTATTCGGCCACCACCCGCTTCACCCGCTTGGCGCTGCAATCGGCGTCCTTGGGGCTTGGAGCATATTTAGCGCTGCAGCAGGAGATTTCAGCGGGGGGAATTATCGCCGCCTCGATCCTGACGGCGCGCGCTTACGCGCCGATCGAGCTTATTGTCGGGGCTTGGAGGCAATTTGAACAAGGCAGTCAAGCTTATCGGGTCTTGAAGGAGGTGCTGAAAACGCAAAACGCACCGCGCGAGTTCACAACCCTGCCCGAGCCCAGCGGCGCTCTGTCGGTGGAAGGGGTCAGCATGCGTTCGCCAGCAGGCGACCGGCTGTTGCTCTCGGGTGCGAGCTTTCGCGTTGACGCCGGCGAGATTGTCGGCGTTGTTGGTCCAAGCGGTGCAGGCAAGACAACCTTGATGCGCGTGATCGCCGGCGCCGTGACGCCAGATCAAGGCGCGGTTCGCCTTGACGGCGCCAAGCTCACCGATTGGGCGCCGGACAGTTTGGGGCCCTGCATTGGATACCTGCCTCAGGACGTGGGGCTCTTCGCGGGGACCGTGTCAGAGAACATCTCGCGCTTCGATGGGCGCTTGGGCTATGACCCCGCCGATGTGGATCGCGCCGTCATCGATGCAGCAAAGGCGGCGGGCGTGCACGAGATGATCTTGTCCATGCCGCGCGGTTACGACACCGAGATTGCCGCCGGCGGTCGCGGCGTTTCAGCCGGGCAAGCCCAGCGCGTGGCCTTGGCGCGCGCGCTTTATGGGGATCCGATTCTGATCGTGCTCGACGAACCCAACGCTCACCTTGATGCCGATGGCGAGATTGCCCTGATCAACGCGCTCAAAGCCGCGCGCGAGCGCGGCGCGACCTGTATCGTGGTCGCGCACCGCGCTGGCTTTATGAATATCGCCGACAAATTGATGGTGGTGCAGGACGGGCGCATCGAAGCGTTTGGCCCGCGTGACCAGATTGCCGCCAAGCTGGCGCCGGCTGGGCGGCCCGTCATGGTGACGTCGGCGGGTGAGCCGACGGGGCGGCGGCCATGAGCGTTGAGAGCCTGAGCCCAGCTGAATTGGCCGAACAAGACGCTGGCCGCGGCGAAATCCGCACTGGCCTGCTGGTGATGTTCCTGTTCTTTGTCGCCTTCGGGGGATGGGCGGCATACGCGCCGCTCGACGCCGCGGTGGTGGCGCAAGGCGTCGTCGTTGTGTCTGGCAATCGCCAAACCGTTCAGCATCGCGACGGCGGCACGATCTCGCGGCTCGCCATCGAGGAAGGCGACCGCGTCGCGCGTGGGCAAGTTTTGATTGAACTGGGTGCGCCGGAGCTTGTCTCTCAGGCGCAAGCGTTGTTATCGCAGGTGTTCGATTTGCAGATGCAGCGCGCGCGGCTCACCGCCGAGAGAGGAGGCGCGCGCGGGCTGGTGCGGCCTCGCGAATGGGAGACAATGACGCCAGAAGACCGCGTGATCGCTGACGCCGCGTTCCAACGGCACCAGCGCGAAGTCGCCGACGGCAGCCAAGGCGCGTGGAGCGCGTTTGACGCGCGTATCGCCGGCTATCGCGGCGAGATCGATTCTATCACGCGCCAAGAAGCGCTGTTGCAAGAGGAGCTCGAAGGCATGCGGGCGCTGGCGGCGGAGGAGTTCGCCCCGATGACGCGGGTGCGCGCGCTTGAACGGACGCTGGCTGAACTCCAAGGCCGCCGCTCAGCACTGGTGGCTTCGATCGCCTCCACGCAGCAGGAGCGGTACGAGAATTTGCGCCAGGTCGAGGCACGATTGGCCGAACTTGCGCCCCAGCTTGTCGGCGCGCGCGAGCGGCTTGAGGCGACGCGTTTGCGTTCGCCGGCGGACGGCGTGGTTGTGGGCCTTGCCGTGCATACCGTTGGCGGAGTTGTGGCCCCCGGCGAGCGCTTGATGGACATCGTCCCCGAGGGGCAAGATCTCATCGTTGAGGCGCAGGTGCGTCCAGAAGACGCCGACGATCTGGAGACCGGGCAGACCACTGAGGTGCGCATAACCGCCTTTGGCGGACGCGACCTGCCGATCGTCCACGGCCAGGTGCGCCAAGTCTCGGCGGATCGCTTTACCGATGAACGCAGCGGCCAGCCGTATTTCCTGGTGCAAGTGGCGGTGCCGCCCGAGGAATTAAGCCGGCTCACCGACGCCAGCACCGGCGGGCGCCGATTGCGCGCTGGGTTGCCAGCGCAAGTGATTGTGCCTACGCGCAAGCGGACGGCGCTGCAATATCTGCTGGAGCCGCTGAACCAGACGCTATGGCGCTCATTGCGGGAAGAGTAGTTCGCGAGGGCGTGATTTGAGGTTAGGGCTGGGACTGGCTCAACGCGACCTAGACGGGTTGCGGGCTTATAGAGTGCGACCGTTGAATTAATCGCTGGACCGCCAGTCGGCGTGGACTGGCCATCCCCAGCGCTCTAGGCTTGTGCGAGAACGGCGGGGCGACAAAATGGCAGGTCTAGGCGCGCGATCGTGGACGGCGGCGTTGAGATTCTTGATTCTTTTCGCGGCGGTTTGGTTCGCATCACCATTTCAAGCCCGCGCCGATACGTGCGCGGAAGCTTACGCTTCCAGGGCGCCAGTAGCCGCAGCAGCAGCGTTGACCTGCACGCGTCGCCATGACGAAACGATTTCAACAAGTCACGGGCCCGTGCATTTGATCGTCTGGGCTCGAGCGCCGCTGGCAGCAAGCAGGGACATCAACGTCACGACCGTGACGGATGCCGTGCGCCGGAGCATTGTCGCGTATGACAGGATCGCGCCGCTTCCGCCAACAATAACGGCGATTGTCGGTGATGAACCCGCGCCATGGGCGACCGGGGAGACGCGCGAAGCTCATGCCTACACCGACTTTCAACCCGACACCCACACCTGCGTTATAGATTTCGCGCTAGCCCTCACGCATGACGAGATGCCACGCTCGCGTGTCGCGGATTTTCGGCGACAGATTGGCTGGACCGCCGCGCACGAGACGTTCCATTGCGTCCAGGCGCAGAACTTCGGCGCGCACTTCATGGCGCGGCACAGCGATTGGTGGCTCGAAGCCCAAGCGGATTACTTTCCCTCTTACGTCATTTCTGATTATCTCAGCGACCAGTTCTACGATTTTGATTCCGAGAGCGCATCGCGAAGCTTGTTCGAGGTCAGTCGGGGCGACGATGCGAACTCCGCTTCGGGCTACGCCAACGCCGTGCTCATGCTCTATTTGGAGCGGCGCTCAGGCACGCCCTACGTCCTCGACGCATTTCGCCGCACGCCGGCTGACGCAGGTTATCGTGAGCAGGCGGCGCACCTCGCGCTGTTCGGAGGGGGGCGCTTCGCTGAGCAGCTGCATCGCTTTTCGCAGGGCTTCTTCTCAGGGTCTGTCCGCTCCGCTCTGCCTAATCATCCGACAATCGATACGCGTCCTTCATTTGGGCCAGCGATTGAGGTCACGAGCAGTGTAGATCTCGGATTTTCACCGACCCGTGCCGAGCTCGTTCCCGTCGCCGATGATGCGGCGGCGCGGCGTGACTACATGCACCTCTATCGCGGCCGCCTCGTGCTTCAGCCACGCCATCGTTACACCATCGACGCGCCTGGCCCCGGCAGGACAACACTGTTGCTTGAGGGCTATGAATACATCGACAATCCCGCCGGGGCGGTCGTCGATACCTGCGATGAGCCTGTGCCAGGCCTAGCGGTCGCAGACATCGTCGATCCCAACGAGGTCTTTGCGCCGCGCTTGCGCATTCGCGCCGAGGCGTTGGCGTCAGGCGTATGTGGTGCGCGCGATCAGTGCCTCGTTGGCCGCTGGAGTGTCGACGACGCGGTTATGGCGCGGATAACGACGAGCCTTGGCGCGGAGGCGAACGCGCGCATTGAGCGCGGGCCAATGGAGATGGCATTCACCGCCTCCGGCGTTTGGCGTCTGGCGTTCAACAGTTTGATCGTGCGCTGGGGATCGTCGTCGGGGCGGGCGTCGATTGTTTTCCTGGGCCAGGGACAAGGTCGCTGGGCGACGCATGATGGGTTGCTTCAATCAAGCCTTACAATGGACTCGTCGTACGAGCGGCTCTCTATTGTGCAGGGCGGTCGACAGACTGGGCCGCCTGTCACTCTTCCCGGCGTTGTCTCCGGCTACGGCGTTCCTAGCGGCGAGGCGCCCTATCGCTGCACGGCGACGACGTTGACCTTCTCGTCCGGCGCGACCACCTATCATCGCGTTTCGCGCGATCCGGGTTTTCCCGCAGAAGCTGATTTTAGTTGGGCGCACTGACCTGCATGCCGTACCGCGCCACGGGTGTCCCGCCGGCATTTCAAACTGAGACGCTGCCTAAAGCGTCTGGCCTTAAATGCGACCCACGGCTTGGATCGATCTGGTTGTCGCATTTAAGGCCAAGAAGACGCTTTAGATTCAAAAGTTTCTAAAGCAACTCGGGGACTTTAAATTCGCTCCTCACTCGCCATCAAACTGAGGCGAATTTAAAGTCCGTTGCTTTAGCGCTGCACTGGCTCGACAAATCCTCCCCATTCGTGCTTTTCCCCGGAGCTCTCGAAGCAGGGATGGGAGCCCATGAGGCGTAAGGGATTGATACTGGCCGGCGGCACGGGCACGCGGCTGCACCCCGTGACCCAGGCGGTGGTGAAGCAATTGCTGCCGATCTACGATAAGCCGCTCATCTATTATCCGCTTTCGGTGCTGATGCTCTCTGGCATTCAGGACATCCTCATCATCACGACGCCGAACGACAGCGCGACGTTCTCTAGTCTCTTGGGCGACGGATCACGCTTTGGAATCAGCCTGAGCTACGCGGTGCAGCCAAGCCCCGACGGCTTGGCGCAGGCGTTCATCATTGGCCGCGATTTTATCGGCGACGACCAGAGCTGCCTCATCCTTGGCGACAATATCTATTTCGGTCACGGCCTCGACGAGCAGCTGACCGCCGCGAGCGCTCAGACCCGCGGCGCCACCATCTTCACCTATCACGTGCGCGATCCAGAGCGCTACGGCGTGGTCGAGTTCGACGCATCAGGTCGTCCCATCCGGCTGCACGAGAAACCGAAGGACTTCAAATCGAACTACGCCATCACCGGGCTTTATTTTTACGATCAGCAGGTGGTTGATATCGCGGCGTCGATCAAGCCTTCCGCGCGCGGCGAGCTTGAGATCACGGATTTGAACCAGATCTATCTCGATCGCAATGAGCTAGAGTGCGTCAGACTCGGGCGCGGGCACGCATGGTTTGACGCCGGCACCCCCGATAGCCTGCTTGAGGCGGCACAATTCGTACAAACGATCGAACGCCGCCAGGATCTGCGCATCGCTTGCCTTGAGGAAGTCGCTGTGCGCAAGGGTTTCATCAAGCCGGCGGACCTAATGCGGCTGGCCGAGCCGATCGGCAAGAGCGATTACGGGCGTTATCTCCTACGGCTCGCTGCGGAACTGGGTGCGGGCTGATGTTTCAGCGCTTGGTGATCCCGGAGGTGTTCACCTACACGCCGAAGCGGTACGGTGACGCGCGCGGTCAATTCGCCGAGACGTTCAATCGCGCTCTGCTTGAGCCGATGACGGGTCCGCTGGAATGGGTGCAGGACAACCACTCAGTGTCAGCGAAAGGCGTGCTGCGCGGGTTGCATTTTCAAGCGCCGCCGTTTGCGCAGGATAAGTTGGTGCGCTGCGTGCGCGGCGCCGTGCTCGACGTCGCCGTCGATCTGCGCCATGGCTCGCCGACGTTCGGGGCGCACGTGACCGCCAACCTATCGGCCGAAAACGGGGTGCAGATCTTTGTGCCAAAAGGCTTCGCGCACGGCTTCCTGGCGCTCGAGAACGACGTCGAAGTGATCTACAAGGTCAGCGCCTATTATAATGCGCCGAGCGAGGGCGGGGTTCGGTGGGATGACCCCGAACTTGGTATCGATTGGGGTGTTGCGCCGCACACGGTGGTGTTGTCGCCGAAGGACGAAGCGGCGCCTTCGCTGGCCAATGCGCCGGTTGTTTTTCGCTATCCGGGTTAGGACCGAACTTGCATGCGCGTGATGGTGACAGGAGGGGCCGGCTTCATCGGTTCGGCGGTGGCGCGTTTGGCCATCGCCGAGGGCCACGACCTCCTCGTCATTGATAAGCTGACCTATGCCGGTCATTTGAGTTCGTTGCGCGAGGTCGCGGGTCATCCGCGCTATCGCTTCGTTCAGGCGGACATATGCGACGGCGTGGCGATGGGCGCCGCCATCGGGAGCTTTGCACCCGACGCGATTTTGCACCTTGCCGCGGAGAGCCATGTGGATCGTTCGATCACCGGCGCTGGCGCGTTCATCGCGACCAACATCATCGGCACTTACACCCTGTTGCAAGCGGCGCGCGCCTATTGGGAGCGCCTTGCTTCTGGCCCGCGCGGCGCCTTCCGGTTTTTACATGTCTCCACCGACGAAGTGTTCGGCTCGTTGGGAGCGGAGGGATTGTTCAGCGAAGAGACTCCCTACAATCCTCGCTCGCCATATTCGGCCAGCAAGGCTGCATCCGATCACTTGGCGAGCGCGTGGCGTCACACCTATGGCTTGCCCGTGCTGATCTCCAATTGCTCGAACAATTATGGTCCATACCACCTTCCCGAAAAGCTGATCCCGCTGATCATCCTCAACGCTTTCGTTGGCGACCCTTTGCCCGTTTATGGCGACGGCTCGAATGTGCGCGACTGGCTCTACGTCGAAGATCACGCACGGGCGTTGATCAAGATTCTCCAGCAGGGGCGCGTGGGAGAGACTTACAATGTCGGCGGGCGCAATGAGCGCACAAACCTCGACGTCGTTCAGACTATTTGCGATTTGCTCGACAAACATGCGCCTGCGAAGCGCTTGCGGCGCAGCCTGATCGAGTTCGTGACTGATCGCCCAGGCCATGATCAACGCTATGCGATTGACGCGACCAAGCTTGAGACCGAGCTTGGCTGGCGCGCGCTGGAGACTTTCGAGACCGGTATTGAACGAACCGTGCGCTGGTATCTGGACAATGATTGGTGGTGGCGCCCGCTTCGAGATGAGGGCCATGGCGCAAAGCGACTTGGCCTTCTTGGCGGCGATCCTCCATGAGACTGCTCGTCATCGGCGGGCCAAATGGGCAGGTGGCGGGAGCGCTGCGCGCGCTCGATCGTCCTGATTTTTGCGTGACCGCGCTCGGGCGCCCGCAAGCGGATTTGTCCAAGCCGGAAACACTCGCCAACGCACTCGCGGTCACTATGCCCGACGTCGTCGTTTGCGCTGGCGCTTTCACCGCTGTGGATTTGGCCGAAAGCCAGCCAGAGAACGCCCACCGCATCAACGCAGAAGGCGCCGGCGCGTTGGCGGCGTTGTGCGCCGGGCGCGGCGTGCCGTTGATCCACTTGTCCACGGACTATGTGTTCGACGGCGCCAAGGAGACCCCCTATGCGGAGACGGACGCTCCCGATCCCACTGGCGCTTATGGCCGCTCCAAGCTTGCCGGCGAACGGGCCGTGGCGGCGGCGGGCGGCGCGTATGTGATTGTGCGGACGGCTTGGGTTTACGCCGCGACGGGAAAGAACTTTGTCCGCACCATGCTGCGCTTGGCCAAGACGCACGAACGCATCGGCGTCGTTGACGATCAGCGTGGTTGCCCCAGCTATGCAGGCCATATCGCCGAAGCTGTCGCGCGCATCGCGCAAGGTTTGGTGCAGCAGCCCGGCGACGCAGCGGGGTACGGCGTCTTTCATGTGACTGGTGCGGGAATCTGCACCTGGCGGGGTTTTGCGGAGGCGATCTTCGAAGGCGCACGGGCGCGCGGCGGGCCGCACGCTGCGGTCGAGCCGCTCACGACGGCGCAATACCCAACCCCAGCGCACCGGCCGGCGAATTCAGCATTGGCGTGCGACAAGCTCGCGGGCGTTTATGGGGTGAGGCTCCCGCCTTGGCGCGCGGGCTTAGAGCAATGCCTTGATCTGATCGCGGCGGATGGGTGGCGGGTGGAGTAGCCAGCTGCAAGGGAGCGTTATTGCGCCGCGATCAATTCTGCGGCGGTTGCACCTAGAGCCAGTTGGTAGGCCGGCACGACCTCGTCTGCTGGGCCCGCCATGATCACGTCGCCATGTTCCATCCAAACCACCAGGTTGCAGATGTTTTCAATCAGCTCCATCGAGTGGCTGGCAAAGACCACGATCCGCGTTGCTTGGATCATGCTGACGAGCCGTTCCTCGGCGCGCATTTGAAAGTCGATGTCGCCGGCGCCCAGCCATTCATCGAGAACCAAGATATCTCCCTGAACGGCGGTGCAGATGGCAAATGCCAGTCGCGCTTTCATGCCCTCGGAATAAATTCGCACCGGCATATCGATGAAACCACCGAGGCCGGTGAATTCCGGAATGGTCAGCTTGGCCTCCTTGATCTCCCGCGACGTTGCGCCGAGCAGCCGCATGGGCAGCTCTATGTTGGCCAGGCCTGAAAGCTCCGGGTTGATGCCCAAGCCACGCTCGAGTAGCGGGACGACACGCCCTTCAATGGAGACGCGGCCACTCTGCGGATGCGCGACACCGGCCAAGACCCGAAGCAAAGTTGATTTGCCAGATCCATTTCTGCCGATCAGCCCGACCCTGGCGCCGTCTTTGACGTCCAAGGAAAGCGCTCTGATCGCCTCGATTTCTACGACGCCAGCGTCAGCATTGATCCGCCCCCCGACCATCTGACGCAAGAGTGACACCTTAAGCGACCGCCCGGTGAGCGCGTAAACCGGGTAGCGAACGCTGATTTGATCGAGCAAAACGTGGGCCATCGGGTCCCTCAGAGCCAAAGATTGACGCGCTTGCGCGAGACGCCCACGGAAAGCACCGCCAATACGAAGGCCGTTCCCAAGCAAGCAAAACTGACTATCCAATTGGTCTCCGTTGGCGCGTTGCCCATGAGGGGTGACCGCACCAGTTCGATAAGGTGGAGGAGGGGATTGCCGTCGACAAAGACCTGTGCTGCCGCAGGCAATTGAACAGGCCGCCACATGACCGGCGTCAAGAAGAACGCCATTTGCATCAAGCTCGAAAGCACTTGTGGAATGTCGCGGAAGCGCGCGCAAATGGGGCCAAGCATGATTGAGATGAAATAGCCAAGCAACACGTAGAGAGCCACGCCTCCAAGAGCGAGAACCGCGACCGGCGTCAATCGGTGACCAAATAGAGCCAATAGGGCGACAACGACGATCGCGTTGTGTACGAAGATGATTAGATTTCGGAACGTAACCCGCGCAGCCGTTACCGAGATCGGAATCGGCACAGAGCGCATATTGCCTTCGTTCTCGACAATGGCATTGCACCCCTCCATCACCAGCGCCTGCAGGAAGAACCAACAGAGAAAACCCGGCGCGAGGAATGTGAGGTAGTCAGCGAAAGGCTGGTGAAACAATTGGCTGTAGAGCAGGCCCAACCCGAGAATAATCGCCGCCAGACTGAAGCTGATCCAGAACGGGCCCAGTAGCGAGCGGCGATAGCGCATGTGGATATCCTGGTTGGCCAGGACATACCAAACTTGCCAACGCCCAAACGTCGCCCAGAAATCGCCCAACACGGCTTTTCTCCCCCGGACGAGAACGTCCCCAGCGAACAAGCTACCCCATCGCTGGGCCCCTTCGGTCATGCGATTTCGCATATATGGAAGCTGAGTTCGCCTATGGCTAAATTTGGCATGCCTGGGCCTGCAAACGCAAGCGCTCTGGCTGCGACGCAAGCACCCGATTTGCGGGGCTATACCAGCGCCGACACGCGCGCCAATTCCACCATCGCTGTTGTGATGTGATAAAATGAACTGGCCGGCGCGGGCCCTTGTGCAAATGCGCCATCGGCCAGGCGCGTATCCCGCCAGAGTCCTTTGATTGGCGTGTCGCAATAAGTCATCAACACGTCGAAGGCCTGCACTGTTCGCGCGGCGGCGTCGAGTTCGCTGGCGCGCTCGAAACGCGCCAGGTTGGCTTTGATGCGCTCCGTGTGCGGCCATAGGCGCGACGTCGGCGTACGCACGCCGCCTTCGACCCATACATCGTCGGCGGTGACGCCGGTCGCGGGGTCGACGCCGTAGATTTCGCCATGCACGTAGATGTTCTTCGCGATGGGCGACAAGCGCGTGTGCGTCAGTCGGCTATAGCGATCGAGCAGCCAGGACCATTCGAATTGGTGGCCTGGCTCGGTGATCCGCCCTTGCTCATCGGGCATGGGGCGCCAATCCTCGGTGAAATACTCAACCAGGCCGCCATACTCGGCATCGACAAAGCGTTCTTCGCAAAGCTGCACAATCGCCGAAGCTTCCTTGAGATGGACGGAATCTTCGCTCGCCTCGAACAACGCCAGCATCGCTTCAAGCATGTGCATATGCGGATTTTGACGGCGGGGTGAGATTGGCGTGATGTCGCCTTCCAAAAAACCGCCTTGGGGGTGGCGCCAACGCGCCAGAACCCAGCGGAGCAATTCTTCTCCCTTTGCGATGAGGTCCGGGCGCGCCAGCATTGAGCCCGCGTGCGCGAGTGCGAAGATGACGAAGGCAGCGTCGTAAAGGTCGTGACGCAGATCGCTGGGCTGACCGCGCACATCGAGCGCGAATATCGTGCCGCCGTCAGCGTGAAAACCTCGCTCCACCAGCACTTTTGCGCCTGCCTCCACGGCCTCGCGCCATGGGCCGCTCCAGCCGAGCTTGCCGGCCGCGGCGTAGACGAAGGTTTGGCGTGCCTGAACGCGAATGCGGCGTGGGCCGGGCATCGGCTCGCCGTCCGGCGTAAGGCGTTCATGGAAACATTGGGTGTTGCGATCGAAACCTTTGCCCCACCAAAGCGGCAGGGCATGTTCGAACAACCAGGCTTTGGCTTGCTGAGCGCGATCCTTTAGCGCCGCGATTGGGTTCGGCGGCGGCGACGGAGCTTTGATCTTGCTGAACGAAGAGATCGCTCGCGCCACAGTGAAGTGAAGCTCACCCGATTGGACGATGGCGCCGGCGACGCCCGCCCCGCGCGCGGCCTCAACATCGTGTGCTTTGTCTCCGACCATGAAGGCGCGGGCCGGATCGATCCGCCATTCCAGCAGCGCACGCCGCACCAGGCCGGAATTTGGTTTCCGGTCAGGGTGGTCAGGGCGCTGGTAGGCTTCCACGACGCCGCTGTCGTGGAACGGGCAATGATAGACCGCGTCAATGTGCGCGCCATGGCGCGCCAGTTCGGTTTGCAGACGTGCGTGAAAGAGCTCCATGTCGGCACGCGTAAATTTGCCGTGGGCGATGCCCGCCTGATTGGTGATGACAATGGCGAGCGCGCCGGAATCGTTGCAAGCCCGCACGGCCTCGGCAGCGCCCGGTAGGAGCCGCAGCGCTTCAGGGCGAAACGTGTAGCCATCGTCGGCGGTGAGCGTGCCGTCGCGGTCAAACAAGATGGCCGCACGGCGCATCTGGGCAGGGAGTATAGCGCGCGCCTCGGCAAGCGTTTCTGGCAGGCCGATGTCGAGGAAAAAGCCGCCAAATTCGGCGCCTGAGAGCTGCCCGCGCGCGCACATTTGCGGGAAGATGTCGGTCTCGATCGAGCAGGGGAGCTTATCGACAAGATCGAGCACGCTTCGCCGCATCACGTAGACGCCGCCAGAAATCAGAGTGCCGCCGCCCCAGTTCGGGTCTTTCTCGTGAAACGATTGAATGCGGTCGCCGCAGAGTGTAACGCGCCCAAACCGCCGGCCATCCGGCACGCTTCGCAGCGCCAAACGCGCGCCATCCGATGGGCGTAAGTCCGCCGCCAGCGCCAAATAATTGATGTCGAAAATCGAGTCTCCGTTGGCCATGAGGAAAACCTCGTCAAGGCGCTCGGCGACATGGCGCAGCGCACCGCCCGTGCCTGCCGGAATGGGCTCAACAATCACGTCAAGCTCCGCGCCAAGCACACGTGAGCCGCGATATCTCGTGGCGACCTGGTCGCCAAAATGCCCCGCTAACAGCAGAATTTCGCGCACGCCGTGGCGGGCGATATTTTCAATGAGCATGTCGAGAAAACGCACGTCGCCGGCCATGGCGAGCAGGGGCTTGGGCGTGTCCCTCGTGTGATCGCCAAGGCGCGTGCCGCGACCGCCGACCAGCACGATCGCCTGCCTCATCAATATCCCCCAATTGCTGTCGTGGGGAGCTTTGCCTCAGGGTCAGGGCGATGTCCAACAGCGCCGGCGATAGGGGGATAGAGGGCGAGTAATCCGACCGGGTGCGGGTCGGCTCATAATGTGGCGAGGAGAACCGCCATGACCGAAACATCGAGCAATCTGGGGCTGAGCTACGTCCAGTCCGCGCAAGCGCAAAAACACATAACCGTCAACGAAAGCCTCCTGCGCCTCGACGCCCTGGTGCAGCTCGCCGTTGTTTCGGCGAGCATTGCCGCACAGCCTGCAAGCCCCGTCGACGGCGATTGCTACCTGCTCCCCAGCGGCAAGACGGGCGCCGCCTGGGGCGCGATGGCAAATGGCGCGCTCGCCTATTACCGCGACGGTGTTTGGGAACAGATCACGCCCCGCGAGGGTTGGCGCGCTTGGGCCAAGGATGTCAACGAGCTGCTGATTTATGATGGCGCCGGCTGGGCTTCCGCTTGGCTGGCCAATTCACGCAAACTGCTGTTCACGCCGGGCGGGGATGGGACGGTTTCGATCTACCGCATCGACACTGCGCGCATTCAGAACCCACGCACGGCGGTGATTTCCTCGATTTCCACCGATACGATCACGATCACGACGACGGATGCTGGTCTCCTTTTCGCCAACACCATGATGGCCGGGGTCTCTTATGTGCGCGTCTGGAACACCTCGAAAACACCTGATGAGTCCGCTTGGGTGAAGGCGCAGCCCGCCAACAATCAGCTTCAAGTGGTCAGTGCCGCGGCGATCTCGGGGTGGGCGAACGGCGAGGCCATTCAGATCGGCGACCCCACCGACCAAACACCCAACCGCTTCATCGCACTCGATATCTCGCCAATGCTGCAGAGCGTGCTCGGGCGGGTGTTTCGCCAATCCGGCGTGCTCTGCAAAATGCTGGCGTCCGGCAATGGCGTACTGAACAAGGTCGACATCTCGGAGAATGGCGCTACCGGCTCCAATCAGCCCGCGCGCAGTTTTACCGACGGCTCAACCAATGGCGCCCAAAATACGATTCCGTGCAGCGTGCTGTCGCCGGTCTCGAACTCCAACCTAGTCTTCGTTCAGGAAACCGCGACCGGCTCAAATGTCGCCATCGCCGGGGTGAACGTGATCGGCGTGTGGGTCTGAGCGACCGTCACGGCGCGCGATAATCCGAATTTGATCCGCAGAGACATTCGCGCGACACTCGTTTCGTGACCTGCAATATCTTGCTGATCGTCGCCGACGATCTCAACGGCTGGATCGGCGCGCTCGGCCGCAATCCGGACGTGCGCACGCCAGCGATTGATGCTTTGGCGCGCCGAGGCGCTCTGTTCGTCAACGCCTATTGCAGCGCACCCTATTGCAACGCCAGCCGCATGGGTCTGTTTACCGGCCGGCTCCCCTCGACGCTGGGCGTATTCCACAACGAGCCGTTTTGGGATGCGCCTGAGCGGCCGCCAACGTTCATCGAGCTGCTGCGAAGCGGGGGATACCGGACCTTTGGGGCCGGGAAAGTGTTTCATGGGACGTACGACTATGCTGAGGCGGGCCGCGCGGGCGCCTCCGTCGCGCATTGGCGCGAGATCGAGAACCGCGATTTTCTTTGGGATGAATTCGCTCCGTTGGGGCCGGACATCTTGCCCGAACCGCGCGGGATGAACGGGCTGTTTGACTTCAAGGATTTTGAGTCCATCCCCGACATGTACCACCATTTCGACTGGGGGCCGCTGCCGGAAGCGCGGGCCCGCGACTTGCCGGATGCGGCGACTGTTCAGCGCGTGGTGCGGTTCCTTGAGAGCAAGCCGCAGGCGCCGTTCTTCGCGGCCATGGGGCTCTACAAACCGCACCTGCCGTGGCACGCGCCGCAGCGTTTCTTCGATCTCTATGATCCCGCGCGCATTTCTCTGCCGTTGGTGAAGGATGACGATCTGGACGACGTGCCCGAACAAGCGCGGGCATGGGCCCTCGATCCGCCCGATCATGAGCTCATCACCTCGCGCGGTCAGTGGCCCAATGCCGTGCAAGGCTATCTGGCGGCGATCTCTTATGCGGATTCGCTCATCGGCGAAGCCGTGGCCGCGCTCGATAGCGCTGGTCTGGCGAAGGACACGACCATCGTGCTCTGCGGCGACAATGGCTTCCATCTGGGCGAGAAGCTTCATTGGCGAAAGTTCGCGCTCTGGGAGGAGGCCACGCGCGTGCCGCTCATCATCGTGCCGCCGGGCGCGGCGAGCATGAATCGCAGAATTTACGACCCTGTCAGCCTAATCGATGTTTTCCCCAGCCTGCTGGGCTTGGCCGGCATTGGCGATATTCCTGCGTCCGACGGGGTCGATCTCATGGGGCTGATCAACGGTGCGTCGCGGGCTCGGGGGCGGCCGGCGATCATGAGTTGGGGCGCGGGCAACCACTCGCTGCGTTCGGCGGACTGGCGCTACACCTGCTACGCAGAAGGCGGCGAGGAACTCTACGATCATCGCGCAGACCCGCGCGAGTGGACAAATCTCGCCGGCCAAAGCGCCTTCGCCGAAGTCAAAGCGGGCCTGGCGGAAGAGCTTGCGGCGATGCTGGCTGTTAATGCTCCGCTGTAGGGTTAGCTCCTTCGACCGCGAACAAACATTCGCCGCACCGGCAACCAAAGGACGGGCATCGTCCGAGCTAGGAACCGCATTGGCTTGGTGATTTTCCACGACAAGGATCCCAGCAAGGTATCGTTGAAATCCCTGGATTGAACCAGTTCTCGGTGTATCGCCTCTATGTCCTGCGTGCGTTGAGAGAGCATGGCGCTTGCATCTGCGCGCAAGTGTTGCAGGTCGCGCCGCGTAACCTCGACGAGCCGATCGCGCTCAGCTATTTCTTCGGTTCGTGCGGCGATGATTGCCTCTTGTCGTTGCAATTCCGAACCAGCCTCGGCGAGGTTTTGCTGTTGCCGTTGCAGTTCTGCACCCGCGTCGGAGAGGCGCAGCTGCAACCGATCGCATTCCCCGCGAAGCGTCGCGGCGTCCCGTTCTACGGTTGCTATGCGCTCGCCAAAATCTCGCAGCATCGCCTGACGCTGATCGGCCATAGAGCTGGCGTAGGCGGTCTCCAGCATTGCAAGCACCTCTGAACGAACCGCATCCAGAGCTTCCAACTCTTGAATTCTCGTGTCTCGGTCGGAAATTGCTCGAAGAAGTTCGTCCTGTAACGCCGCGATTTCTCGTGCGTTCTTTTCCGCAGTTTCTGCCGCGGATTCCGAAAAACCCAACGCCTTTATCACTGTACGGTACTTGGCGTTGCGAGCCTCCATGATGGCGACGGACTCGGTGGCTTCAGTTTGCAGCGTGTCGATGTCCAATCGCGCCGCGGCGAGTGCTTCTTGGCTGGCCTGCAACGCAAACTGGCTGTTGCTGAGATCTTCCTGCAACACCTCGATTTCGCGCGCACTTCTCTCCATAGCGACGATGGACTCGGTGACTTCGCTCTGCAGAAGGTCAAAATCCAAGAGAGATTTGTCTTGCGCCTCCTGGTTAGCTCGCAATGCGAGTTGATTTTTGTACAGCTCGTCCTGCAATGCCGTGATCGCCAACGCACTCGTCTCGGCGGACCTGGTGACCTCAGTTTGCAACGTCTCGATGTCCAATAAAGATTGGTCTCGCGCTCCTTGGCTAGCCTCCAAGGCGATCTGATTTTTGCTGAGTTCGTCCTTCAGCGCCGCGATCTCTAGCGCACTCTTATCAGCCGCTAGGGCGGCGGTTGATTCGATACGGGCGGCGGACTTAACGGCTTCGGCTTTCAGCAGCTCAATGTCCGCTGAAGATTTGTCTCGCGCTTCCTGGATGGCTTGCAAGGCGATCTGACGCTTGCTGAGTTCGTCCTGTAGCGCCGAGATCGCCAACGCACTCGTCTCTGCAGCGAGGAGTGCGGTCGATTCAACAATCGCGGCGGACTTGGCGGCTTCTGCTTGCAACAGGTCGATGTCCAATAGAGTCCTGTCTCGCGCTTCCTGATTGGCCCGCAAAGCGAGTCGACTTGCATCCAACTCTTCCTGCAGCGTTCCAACTTCACGTTTGAACCGCTCGATCTCACCAGATTGCCCGTCCGCCAAGGCTTCAGCGTGGGAGAATTTGGCCTCTGCGTCCTCCAACGCTGCTTGCGCGCGCTTTGCTTCCCGCTCAGCATTTTCGCGCGTCACGCTCCATATTACCGGGATGGCCTTGTCAAACTCTCGTTTGATCCGATCAAGAATGGCTTGGGCCACACCCGAGTTTGGATTTTGCGTGAGCACAACGAGCGCCTCATAGGCCTCGGAAACCCACGTGTTGGTCCTTGGATCGAGCAGTACGTCTTCGATCGAGAACACGTGGTGACGACGATCGCGCACCAAGAATTTCTCGACAGTGCCTGCGACATCGTCAGTCGTGTAGCGCCAGTGCAATCCAAAGGCCTCAGACACGCATGAAACGGCGGAGCGCCAATCGTCAAGCAGGTCGTGATAGGCGATCACCACGCGTGGTTGATCACGAGTTCCAGCTTCCGCATCCAAAACGTGGCGAAGCCATAATAGGTAGCTTTCGCCACGAGGCATGGCGTCGCGCGTTGCGAGGGATTCAGCAACCTCCAACGGATTGCGTATGGCGAGAACGATGCGGGTATCGATGTCGGCGGCGCTGAGTGCGGCAACGAAGAGCGGCGCGAAACGGCATATTCGCGGCTCCTTGACGACGAAGAGTGGCGCATCTCCGTATTCAGCGGCTATCAGGTTGGCGATTTCCGCTTCTATTTCCTCGCGCCGTCGGACGGGAAGCTTGTGGAACTCAAGCGGGCGCCAATCTTGCCAAGAACTCCCGAGTTCGGCGATCAATTGATCGTCGTAACTCATCAAGTGCTCAGGTTCCCAGTGCCCACTTTCATTGCTCTGCCCTGCGCCGAGTATGCCTTTCGGCAGGCCGGCGCCCATGATGCTGAGCACCCGGGCGAGCGCACTGGTGCCGCTCCGGTGCATGCCAAGCACCAGCACACAAACCCGTTGTCGCCCTGTAAGCGCGCCAGTTACCGCTTCGGCTGGCCTCAGATCGTCCATTTCCGCGCCTTCGCCCGAGATGTCATTGTATCATTGCGACTTTTTCGCGCTTGGCGCAACGCCATGCGTGGATGACATGATCCATACTGTCGCGCTCTGTGCATTGGGTTGGTGGCCCCAACTTGACGAATCCGCCAACCCGGTTTGCATTCACCTGCAAGCGGAGGCATGCCTCGCGCGCACCCGCCAGGCCGTTGCGCAAGAAAAATTGAGACTCGTGCTGAGGAGAATTCCGTACCATGACCCAAGCCAGCGAAACTCTTGAGGACGGTTTGGCGCGGCGCACGCCGCCATGACCTCAGCAGAGTTGGCCAGGCATTCCCGGTTGGAAGTGGTATCGGCACATATTCCCAAGACGGGAGGAACGTCGTTCTACCTCGCCTTAGCCGCGCATTATGGCGACGACATAATATTCGATCATGACCACATTCCCGGGCATCCGCGTCATGACCTTTCCGAGCCGCCCTGTTTGCCTGACCACGTGAGAGCCGTGCACGGCCATTTCTGCGCGGATCGGTACGCCGATTATCGCAATGCTTTCTTGGTGACATTCCTGCGCGACCCGGTCGAGAGATTCTTGTCTGGATATTTTTATTGGATAACTTTCCCCTCGCACGAGAGTCCCGTGCCCGATGAGTTTCGGAGCGACCCGCCGCCGCTGCTTGAATTCGCTGCGCACTATGCCGCCGGCATGCATTACGAGGCCTACATGGGCAAGATGGACCTCAGCCGATTTGATTTTGTCGGGTTCCATGATCGTCGCGCGCGCGACTGCCGCACCCTCTCGAAAGTCCTTGGTTTCGAGATTGACGGAAATATGCACGAAAACAAAACATTAGAGAATTCGCGGCGGAGCGAGGCCGAATCCAATGCGAGACTGCAGGCTCAACTTCGCGACATCTTGTGGCGTGACTGCAAATTGTATGACGCGTTCAGGACAGCCTGGACGTAACAGAGCCGTTGCAGGCCTCGCCTAGCCAGCTGCACTGCGATACAGGTGTTTCTCGGTCAAGTTGTGTTGGCGTCGGCCATCGATCTATATTTTGCGCCACAAAGGGTGCGCTAGATCGTGGGGCGGCGTGAAAACGAGCATTCTAAAACCATTTGCCGAGTGGCTCCTTGATGGTGGGATCGATGGCGACAGAGATAACGCCGATTTCGTCAATTGGTTGTCGCCGAATTTCCAGAGCTACGCCGACGGCGACTCCTACCGCGCCAACCCAAACGGCGTCGCTTTGACGGAGTTGATGAAGCTTCTGAAGAGCGCCCGGGCCGTGGCTGAGGCGCCGGAGCGTTCGGCAAGCAAGACGCGCCGCCTTCTGCTGGTTTCCTCTTACGCGCCGAGCGTCAATCATGCTGGTGGTCTGCGGCTGCTCGATCTTTACGCTGAGATCAGGAAGCTGAGTCCTTCAATAACGATCGATCTTTACTGTCCCAGTCAGCCCACGGTCGATGGTGAACTCAGTTGCGGCGATATATTTGACGAGGTGTTCCTTACAACGCCGAGCGATTTTTCATTTGGCGACTTCCTTCTCAAGGCGGGTGGGGGGCGCCGTTACGACGTGGCGGATTTCCAATTCCATGGCGCGGGCAAACTGCTCTCACACTTCTCCGGCGTCGCTGGACGCACCTTATTTACGCCGATGGAGTGCACCTCTCGCGCAACCTTTGAAGTCGCGCGTAAACGCTTGCGGCTCGAAAACCACATCCGCTTGAGCGATGTCTTCAGCGTCATCCACGCTACCCTGAATGAACTCAAGATCACGACCTCTGCTGACCAGACCGTGTGCGTATCGGATCCTGACGCCGCCTTCTTGGCCTCACTCATGCGCGGGCGGCGCGTGGATTTTCTGCCGACGGGTCTATCTGAATTGGAGTTTTCCGAACAATTGAGCCCGACCTATCGACCGCCCGCGCCGAGCGCCAAGCAGAAGCGTTTGGTATTTGCCGCCTATTTTGGCAGTGACACCAACGTGGCTGGCCTGACATGGTTCCTGGACCATGCCCATCCTCACATTCTGCGCCATTGCCCCGACTACAAATTACTGGTTGTAGGCAGGGGTGATCTCTCAGCCTTCATTGCGCGCGGCCATGCCGGGGTGACCTTCATTGGTGAAGTTCCCGTCATGGCCCCGGTTTTCGATCAGGCGCGCGCCGGTTTGGTGCTTGCGCTCCATGGCAGCGGGTTTCGCGGCAAGGTCAATCAGTACGCGGTCTGCGGCCTGCCCTCGATTTCGACGGCCTTGGGCCTCACCGGCCTAGCCTATGAGCCGGGTGTTGACATTGTGGTCGCCGACGATCCTGTTGAATTTGCCTTGGCGTGCGTGAGGGTGCTGGTAGATGATGAGCATTGTGACGAACTCGGTCGGCGCGCACGCGCGACCGCGCTCGCCAACTACCAATGGGGAGCGGCACATCAAAAAATCCGCCAACTCTATTGTTTATGACGGGTGCCGCCCGAGCCGGGTGCTGGTCTTGGTGCCGAGCTACAATCACGGCCAGTTTCTGAACCGTCGCCTCGACACTATTCTCAACCAGACCTTCCGAGACCTTCATCTGCTGGTGATAGACGATAAATCCACCGATTCGAGCGAGTCCGTTCTGCGCGCGCTGTCTGGGCCGAACGTCACGGTGCGGATCCGGGAAAGGAACTCTGGCAGTCCGTTTACTGCTTGGAGCGACGCGCTTGATTTTGGCGAGTTCGAATATGTGTGGATTGCGGAGAGCGACGATGCCGCCGACCTGACGTTTTTGGAGCACGCTGTCCACCATCTGGACGAGCGCCCAGACGCCGCGTTCTACTACACTCATTCATGGGTGGTGAGCGAGGATGACGAGATCTGCGGCCATAGTCTCAGTTACCTACGGCGCCAGTTTCCACAGTGCGAATGGTCGCGCAGCTTCACGATGGCCGGCGGGCAATATAACAACACGATGCAGATATTTGGCCAAGCTGTGCCGAACATGAGTTCAATGCTCATGCGAGGTGATGCGTTTCGCGCAGCCTTCCAAAGTGGGCTGGAGAAATTCCGCCTGGCGGCAGATTGGGCCTTTGTCGGCAAGCTCGCCGCGCAAGGCGATGTCCTGTTCGATGCCCGCACCGCCAACTTCTTTCGAACTCATCAGCGGACGGCGCGGAAGGAAACTTCGCTCGAGCGAACCTGCGTAGAGTATACACGCGCGATCAGCATCATCGGCGATCTGCCTGGCGTCGATCCCGCCAACACCGAGTTATCCTTGGAGCGTTGCGCGCGAATGTTCCTGCACGAGAAGGGCTCTCTAATCAGAGCGGTAGAGGAGACGCTGCGTTTCGGGTTCGCGCATAATGTCGCGCTGGCGCGACGCTATGGCGACATGTTGCGTCGACCGGGGATGATGTCGCTGCTGCGGCGGCGCCTTGGCGCAAGGGCGTCCGCGTGAGTTTTACAGCCTTAAACAAGTCCGACAGGGTGCTGCTCACGGGCGGGGCTGGCCTCGTCGGAACCGCATTGCTGAACGAATTTAAGCGGGAGGGCTTCAACAATGTTTGTGCTCCAACCCGCCACGAGCTTGATCTAAGCGACAGGGATGCGGTTACGGAATACTTCCGCGACCAGTGTCCCGTTCACGTCTTCCATCTCGCCGGTAAAGTGTTCGGATTGGGTGGAAACACCCGGTATCCGGGCGCAATGTACAGTCAGAACGCCGCTATGAATTTGAACGTGGTTGAGGTCAGCCGCGAGGTCGGCGTATCAAAAATAACCGCTATGGGGACTGGGTGCGTATACCCGGTCAAGCTCGGCGGCGAACTTCTGCGTGAGGATAGCGTGTGGGACGGACCGCCGCACGATTCAGAATGGGCTTACGCGCAGGCCAAGCGTGGCATGCTGGCTCATTTGATCGCGAACGAAACGCAGTATGGGGCCAGATTTGGCTATGCCATAAGCGGCAACCTATACGGCCCGAACGATCTTTTTGACGAAGCCTGTGGCCATGTCGTGCCGTCGCTTGTGGCCAAATTCTACGCTGCGGCGCAGCACAGTGGGGCGGCGCTTGTCTGGGGCACGGGCCGCGCGGAGCGTGATTTTACACACTCGGCAGACGCGGCGCGTGCGCTGATTTTGGCGCATCAACATCTCGGTGGGCCCTATAATTTGGGCTCGGGTACGGTGGTGACAATCAAGAACGTCGTGGAGGCTCTGCAGGAGGCCGCCGGCGGCAAATTCGAGGTCATCTGGGATGCCTCCAAACCGGATGGGCAGATGCGCAGGTTCTATGATCTTTCCAAACTGGAGAGTATTGGATTTGCGCCGCGTTTCGACCTCCGTGGCGGTGTGAAGGACACTTACGATTGGTATGCGGCGAATTTTCCCAACGTGCGGGGCATCGAACATTGATTGCATGCGCCTGTGGTGAATAGCGGATGCAAGGAAAGCCAAATGTCGACAAGAGCGCTGATTACAGGCGTGACCGGAATGGTCGGGTCGCACATGCTCGACTATCTGGTCGAGCATACTGATTGGGACATCTACGGCATGTGCCGCTGGCGTAGCCCGCTTGATAATATTGCGGGCCAACTGGCGCGCATCAACAAGGGCGACCGGGTAAAGATCGTCTATGGCGATCTACGCGACTACCTGTCGATCAATGACGTCATTGTGAAGTCGCGGCCTGATTATGTATTTCACCTTGCCGCACAGAGCTTTCCGCGGACCAGTTTCGATGCTCCGCTTGATACCTTTGAGACCAATATCCAGGGCACTGCCCATGTGCTGGAAGCGTTGCGCCTGAACAATTGCAACGCCATTATCCATGTCTGCGCCTCATCGGAAGTGTTTGGCCGCGTGCCCAAGGAAAAACTGCCGATCGATGAGGAATGCACATTCCATCCGGCGTCGCCCTACGCCATCTCAAAGGTCGGGACCGACTTGGTGGGGCGCTATTACGCTGAGGCGTACGGCATGCGCGTGATGACGACCCGCATGTTCACGCACACCGGCCCACGACGCGGCGATGTATTCGCAGAATCAACCTTCGCCAAGCAGATCGCGATGATCGAAGCCGGCCAAATCGATAGCGTCGTCAGAGTCGGCAACCTCCAATCGCTACGCACGTTTGCTGACGTACGCGACGCCGTGCGCGCATACCATATGCTGGTGACCGTCAATCCCACGCCCGGCGCTTATTACAATATCGGCGGCACGTTCAGCTGTACTGTTGAGGAGATGTTGCACAAGCTTCTGTCCATGTCGCCAAAGGGCAAGGATATCCGTATTGAGGTTGATCCGGATCGGTTGAGGCCGATTGACGCTGACCTACAGGTGCCGAACACCGCCAAATTCCAGGCTCATACAGGTTGGACGCCGGTGATCCCCTTCGAAGTGACAATGCGCGACCTTTTGGATTATTGGCGCGAGCGCGTCGGCGTGCAGGGCTACCTGACGCGCTAGGAGAAAGTCATGGCGCTGGTGACGAGCCGCACGCCGTTGCGGGTGAGCTTCTTCGGCGGTGGAACCGACTATCCCGAATATTTCGAGCACTATCCTGGCGCCGTGCTGGGAACAGCGATCGACAAGCACGTCTACATCAGCGCGATCAAGCTTGAGCGCTTCATGGGTTATTCGTATCGGCTGGCGTACCGCAAAACCGAGGAAGTGCAGGAGATTGCCGAGATCGAGCACCCGATGTTTCGCGTTGGGCTCGACTATTTGAAGATCGAGAAGGGCTGGAATTTCGGCGTCCTTACGAGCTTGCCCTCAATGAGCGGGCTGGGTTCTTCCTCTTCGTTTGCAGTAGGGCTGCTCAAGCTCTTGGGTCATTTGAAAGGCGTCAACTACACGCGCCATGACCTTGCGTCGCTCGCAATCTATTTGGAACGGGAGATTCTGAAGGAGAACGTCGGCATCCAGGATCAAACCCACGCCGCCTATGGAAGTTTGAATCGCTACGAGTTCAACGGCTCGGACTTCATGATCCATCCCGTGCGCCTCCATTCCTCGGTGCGCGACGCGCTCAATTCTACGATGTATCTGGTCCATACTGGGACGCAGCGCTACGCTTCAGACATCGTAAGAGAGCAGTTGAAGAGTACGAAAGAGCGCAAGATCATAAGGGACTTGGACCATCTTTACGCGCTGACCCGCCAAGCGCACGGAGTGTTGGAAGGTCAGAACCCAGAGGACGTGATCCAAGAGATCGGCCGCATGCTGCACGATTCCTGGATGACCAAACGCGGTCTATCGACATTGATTTCAAGCGACGCGATCGACCTGATCTACGCAACAGCTCTCGAGGCCGGCGCGGTCGGGGGGAAATTGTGCGGCGCCGGTGGGGGCGGGTTTTTTCTGGTGCTGGTCCCTGAGCATAAGCGCGATGCGGTGCAAGCCGCGCTGGGCGAGCGCCAGCTGATCCCAATCGCCATGGACGACAGCGGATCGACACTGATTCTATCGTAAGCTTCTGTAGTGAGGCGCGGCGTTTACGCTGATCCAATTATAAGCGGGAATGGGCCACCGACATAACCCAGCCGCGCGTTCCTATAGGGTACCACGTAGGCGGCGGAAAATCCAGCCGACCGCATGTCCTCAAGCAGCGCCCAGCCAAACGTGTTGAAGCAGAGGGATGGCGGGCCGAGCGGGTTGCCATGATATTCGGGCTCCTCGATCAAATGCTCGACTTGGCCGTCGGCACTCATTTTGGCCTGCCGGTAAATGTCCTGGTTCTGCATGTTGAACGGCGCCGTTAATACAAGCGTCCCGCCGGCCCGCAGCGTGCGGCGCAATTCTCTGAGCGCCGCCATGTGATCGGGAACATGTTCGAGCACGTCGAGGCTGATGATCAAATCGAACGACCTGTTCGGGAACGTCAGTCGCTGCAAATCTTCGCAGCGCACGCCGTCTTTCACTGATCCGAGAGGTTCTCCCGGAAGATACTCGCTGCCGATTGCACCGGAGAACATGCGCGTCTGAATGTGCCGGAATAGCGGGGTAACTTGTTCGGTGACGTAGACACGCGAGTGGCTCGGTCGATTCAAGTCGGCAATGTAATGTAACGCGGCGCGCATTCGTGAATTGAAGCCACAGCGTCCGCAGCTCAGGGTTTCGCGGAAAAAATAACCCCAACGCGGATGGTAATGCTTTTTGCCTAGGCGAAACTGCGTATTTTGACCGCACACCGCGCAATGCCCAGCCAGGAAGAGGTCTTCGAGGGGCGCGGGTGAAAACACCGCAGGGATATGGCCAGCGTCCTCACAGGCTTGACGGTTGACCATTTGGCCAAGCCACGGAGATTGTTCATTAGCCATCCTGCGTGAGCCTCACAGGACCATACTATACATTCCGGCGGCCAACATCCACCCCGCAAGGATTGGGGCCATCAAGCAATCGCGATCAGCGCCGTCTTCGCTTCATTTCGCCTGCTTACGGCCCGAACAGGGAGCCGTCGTCGTTGATTCCTTGGTAGCCGATGAGGGCGCCGTTTGAATCGTAGAGCTGCCAGATTGAGGCCCAGGTGAATTGGTTGGCCTG
>CXWL01000812.1_pt1 | contig 42794 bp, 39 predicted proteins | sample 590931 | NCBI WGS metagenome assembly CXWL01 (sample SAMEA3498368, study PRJEB10139) | groundwater metagenome | biome: water well; material: biofilm material | place: Germany | collected 2015-04-27 | reverse complement strand
GCAGGCCTGTGTCGTCGGCACATGCGATGCCGCCTTGCCCCGCGCCGTCGTCCCGTTGTGGCACGTCGCGCACCCGCTCACGATCCCCGTGTGATTGAATGCCGCGCCGGCAAACGAGGTCNNAGCCGTCGTCCCGTTGTGGCAGGTCGCACAGGTACCAGGCACCACCCCTGCATGGTTGTATCTCCCGCTGACAAGTAACCAGTTCGCTACGCCAACTCGATGGCAACTATCGCAAGAAGCAGTTGTCAACAGGTGACCGGACGACTTCCCTCTTGCCTGGACCCCGTTGTGACACGTTGCGCAAGTGCCTGGCACGACCCCCGTATGTTTGAAGGCTGCGCCGGTCCAGCCAACCGTTCGGTGGCAACTATCGCAACTCATGGTCGTTGGAATGTGCGTGCTCGGCTTGCCCTGCGCAGTGCTTTGATTGTGGCACTTGGAGCACGTTCCTGGAGCCACGCCATTGTGCGTAAAAAACGCTGGGGTCCAACTCGTGGTTCGATGACAGCTGTTGCAGTTAATCGAGGTCGGCAGGTGGTTCGTCGGTTTAAAGGTTGAAACGACTCGTCCGCCTGGTGAATGGCATTGCGCGCACTGAGTCGGCGTTCCTCGAAAAATTCCTTGCAGGTGGCACCGTTGACATTCGACCTGCGCATGACCGCCGGTGAGGGGAAAGCCTGTTGCACTGTGATCGATTTCAACGTCTGTGCGGACTCGTCCCTGAGCATCGGCGGTATCCGACATCAACAGCAGCGCGCCACATATCACGAGAAATCCCGCGACTACTGCCGAGGCAAAGAGCTGAAGCCCCGTCCGGCATATCGGTTGAGCTTTTCTTGCACCTGTCATTGCAGCTCCATCGCACTTGGTGTTGCCGCTTATTACTTGCATCATTCACTGGGAATTTAATCCCATTGATTAGTGTGGACGCTGTGCAGGAATTCGTGGGAGTGAAATCCCAGTCGCGGAAGCCTTACGCAAGAGGTATGCCTTTTGAGAGAAAACATCACAAGCATGAGGTTTCCGCCTGGAACGGAGAACCTCATGCGTAGTCCTACCCATAGGACAGAGGGCTCCTCCTGTACAAACAAGTAGGTCTGCACATACAGGCTCTACAGGTGAGATTCCTTCACCTCAGGGCATAAAGGTCAAAAGCCCCTGAAGGATTGCGGGATGAAAGATAGGCCCAGGAGTTGCTCTGAGCAATCACGACCTTCGACCGATTGCTTACAACCAAATCAACAAACCAACCTTTACTACACACTAGGGTGAACGACCATGCCTGTCGCTGAACCTCTCGCTCAAGTCAGAGTTAGAACGACCACCGTGCCCCGTCCGGTGACAAGACGAGTCTCAAGGCCGGATGAAACGGCGTCATCCGATTCGTCATCTTCTTTCTCAAATAGACTCCTCGTCGTAACAGTCATGGGCCTCTTTGTGTGGGTGGGCTACAAGGTGGCGACAGGAAATTATTACACCCCTCGCTCTGACTTCGGCTTTTACCTGGGAGTCGTCGGCTCAGTAATGATGCTGCTAATGCTGGCCTACCCCCTGCGCAAGCATGTGAGCTTCATGCAACGCTGGGGCTCACTCAAAAACTGGTTTCGCCTCCACATGATTATGGGTATCGTCGGGCCAACTCTCGTGTTGTTTCATTCCACCTTTCATCTCCGATCCGCTAACGCGACGATCGCCCTCTGCAGCATGTTAGGGGTAGTCATCAGCGGCATCATCGGCCGTTTTGTCTATACCAAAATCCACTATGGTCTCTATGGCAGGCGCGCCACGCTGGGAAGTTTACGGGAAGAGCTTGCCGGTCTTTCCGACAATGCGAAGTCCCGATTGCACTTTGCCCCTCGCGTGGAGCAATGGCTCCAATCGTTCGAGCGCGAATCAATGCAGCTAGATCGTACCTTTACCTCGCACCTCTTCAGCCCTCTGACGATCGGATTGAAACGGAGCGTCTTGACCTTTCGCTGTTCGCGCGAACTGCGGAAAATTCTGAAGACCGAGAGGCATCCGGAGCTCCGTGGGGGAGCGCCGGAAGCGATCTGTTTGGCATCATCATATTTAAGAGAGTGCGAGCGCGTCGCTCAATTCAGTACGTATGAGCGCCTCTTCTCCTTGTGGCACGTTCTCCATATTCCTTTGATCTACGTCCTGGCCGCTTGTACGATCTTTCACATCGTGGCTGCCTACATGTACTGACCTTCATCGACTGATCGTGCTGACCTTGCGCAATTACGGGCTCCTATTCATCCTCGGCATCTTGACGCTTATGGCCGCACCGGCCTGGGCTGACACCGTCGAGTCGGCATTGATGCCGGGGAAAGTGATCGAAGGCCATGCGAAATGGGAGGACGATTGCGCAAAATGCCATAAGCGTTTCGATAAGGCGGCGCAGCAGACACTCTGCCAAGATTGTCACAAAGACATTCGCGTTGATGTCGAACAGAAACGAGGATCGCACGGGCGATTCAAGGAACAGCGCGATTGCAAGGGATGCCATACAGAACACAAAGGCAGAAAGGAGAATATTGCGCCGATTACGGAACTGACCTTCGATCATGAACGGACGGACTTCCCGCTCAAGGGCGCCCATGCCGACACGAAAAAGGTCGAGTGTACGGCCTGCCACAAACCCAAGACCAAATATCGTGAGGCGCCGTCCGATTGTTACAGCTGCCACAAAAAAGACGATAAACACAAAGGCAAGCTGGGAAGCGCATGCGTTGATTGCCATACTGATCGCAATTGGAAAGAAGTCCGATTCGACCACGACAAGACACGGTATAAGCTCCGCAACAAGCATGTCGAAGTCCCCTGCATCGGCTGCCATGCGAACGATCGCTACAAGGAAACTCCGATGGATTGTTACTCCTGCCATAAAAAGGACGACAAGCATAAAGGGCAGGAGGGCGCGAAGTGCGAGGAATGCCACAACGACCAGTCGTGGAAAAAATCACCGTTCGACCACAACAAGTCGCGCTTCCCCTTGATGGGCAAACACGAAATAGTGGAATGCAAGAAATGCCATTTCACGCCGGCCTTCAAAGACGCACCGACGGATTGTTTTTCCTGTCACAAGAAAGACGACAAACACAAAGGGACGTATGGAGAGAAATGCGAGACATGCCACGGAGCAAGCGATTGGAAAACCATCACGTTCGACCATGACTTACATTCCCAGTACCCGCTACGGGGACGGCATATCACGACGAAATGCGATTCCTGCCATAAAGGGAGCTTGTATAAGGACAAGACGCCGGCCGACTGCCATGCCTGCCACAAAAAGGACGACAAACATAAGGGCCACTTCACCGAAAAATGCGAACGCTGCCATACCGAACGGGATTGGAAAGCTCTCCTCTTTGAGCACGATCACGACACGGCCTATCTGTTGAGGGGGAAGCATCGGACGGCAAAATGCGAATCCTGCCATACAGGATATCTATACAAGGACAAGACGCCGGTCGCCTGCTTTGCCTGCCACAAAAAGGACGACAAACATAAGGGCCACTTCACCGAGAAATGCGAACGCTGCCATACCGAGCGGGATTGGAAAGTGTCCCTCTTTGAGCACGATCACGACACGCTGTATCCGCTGCAAGGGAAGCACCGAATCACCAGCTGCGAGAGTTGCCACAAGGGGCAGCTGTACCAGGACAAGACGCCCTCGGCCTGCTATTCCTGCCACAAGAAGGACGATGTGCATCTGCGCAGGTTGGGTACGGAGTGCCAGGGCTGCCACAGCATACGAGATTGGAAGCTCTGGGACTTCGACCACGACAAGCGCACCAACTTCAAACTCGACGGTGGGCACAAGGGGCTCGATTGCTATACCTGCCACACCGAGCGCATGGACAAGAAGGTCACATCATCACCCTCCTGTGTCGGATGCCACAAGAAGGATGACAAGCATGAGGGAAGTTTCGGCCCCCAATGTGACCGGTGTCATGAAACCACCCTGTGGAAGACGGTCAAACGAGGCAGCGGCATCTTTCGCGGCCGGTAACTTCAGGCCTGTCGGCTAAAATCTTTAAAGTGACGGTACTGTGCAATATCGACGCGACATCTCGTCCACGCTCAAACTCCTGGCCCTAGGACTTGTCCTCTTTGTCGGCTACCAGGGGTGGCTAAAACCCACCTATTTGACTCCTGGACCAGCATCACGTCAGCCCTCGGAGACTCCTCCGGCGCAATCAACCCCCAGCTTCACGTTACCGGGAACGCAAGAATATCCACCCTGGGACGTTCCGCAAACACGACTGATCGATCCAGGCCAAGCGCCTACCGATATGCTCGGGTTTATTCGCGACGAAGTGGACAAGGGAAACTACAAGGAAGCAGAACGCCAGTTGGTAGCCATCTCTCGCAAACGGGTGGATAAGCCCAAGACCAAACGGTACATTGCAGCGCTCTGGAACAATCTTGGTGTGCAACAGGAAAAGTTCGGCGGGAGCGCACTCTCGGTCAAAGCCTTCAAGAAAGCCGTCGCATCAGACCCAAACAATCCGCTTGCGTCCATGAACCTGACACAAGCCTACTGGGAGCTACGCGATCCCGCGATGACGCCCCAGTTCCTCAACAGGGTGATTCGGCTGAATCCTACCGATCCATTCCCGCACCTTGTGCTCGCCGAACTGCTGTTGGAGAAGGGGGATAGAACATCAGCAAGAACTCATCTCAATCTCACTCGTACGCAAACCCAATATGCCCCCCATCTCCAATCCTATCGAAATAGGCTCGTCGCAAAGGTGGGCGCGGACATAGCCACCAGACCGGTTCCGGAGCCTCGTCAAGACCTTACACCTGCTCCCTCAATGCCATCCGATCATCCACCGACCCCTTCCACCGCTACTCAGGGAGAACAGCCGACGAGGCCGATCGCTCCGCTCGACATAGCTCATTTCGTCGTTCAATTCGATGGGCCTGAGGATCAAGCGACGTGGATGCGCATCCGCGCCATGCTCGAATATGCCTATGAAGAGATCCCCCAGAAGTTTGGACATGTACCCGCCAGACCCATAAAGGTCGTCCTGCACACAGGGCAAACATTTTCCGGTCAGGGGGGAGTCCCAGATTGGGCCGATAAGTTGTTCGATCACAAATCCGGCTCGATCCACCTCCCCACACAAGGCGCGCTCGATGACCTCGCGTTATTCAGCCGTGTAGCCCGTCACCAGTTTGTCCATGCGCTCTTTCATGAGCAAGCTAAAAATGGAACCGCCTCTCCTCCAACATGGCTCGTGGAGGGTCTGGCCATCCATCTGACAGAAGACCCCTGGCCCGATATGGAGGAGTCGCGAGAAAAGAGCCCTTCCCTCATACCGCTGTCTTCTCTTCATGGATCCTGGACTCAGCTTCCCACAAACTCAGTACCAACCGCGTATCTCACGGCCAATGTTGCCACCCAACACCTGATCGAACGGTATAGCATGCACAGCGTCCGCCAACTGATGAACGTGCTCATCGCCGGACTGCCCCTTGAGGCGGCAATGCAACAGAAGTTGTCTATATCCTATGAGCAGTTTCAGCTCCAGTGGGCGCAATCCCATCAGCCGCACCGGAGTGAGCGCAGTTCATGAGGGCGCTAGATGCGAAACTGGCGGGGCGATCGAGAGGTGAGGGATCATCCGCATAGTTTCGTTCAGCCACAAATACCTGACAAATCAAACGAACAAGAGAGACCAAGCGGATCGCGAGGAACGTGCTTACTTCACCTTGGAGAGATCGGCAACAATTCTCGCTTCGTTTCCGTCCTGAAGATTCACGACGAAAACAGACGGCGCGGTGGGATCAAACTTCTCATAGGCAAACAGGGCGGTAAAGCGTGACCGGTAGGTCGGCCCGCTGCCCTCATTCTTTCTGCCACGTTCGGCCTTTCCGATATCGACGGGCTTGATCTTCTTCGAACCCTGTTGCAGCTCGATCAACGCGCCCTCTGCAAAATATTCGTCGTCGCCACAGAGCTGAACTTCAATTTCCATGTTGGGCATGTCCATCACTTTCTTGATGAACTCCTCAGGCATCCGCACATCCATCTTCCGCTTCTTGGACTCAGCCGCTTCCTGACGGCCGAAGGCTTCAAGCCGATAGCGTTTGGTCCGAAGGATCGCACTGGCTCCGCACGAATCTTTTTCCGGATCGGCTCCCACACGCGTAACCATGGAGGCCTGCTGAAGCACCTTCTTGACCTCCTCCGGGGTATTGGCCTTCTCCAACGGCGCCCGCCCAGCCTCCAAGGCCCTCTGCGCTTCTTCCGCCGAGAGCTTCACATCGATCGCCAAAACCGGCTGGAGCCAGACAAGCATCGATAGGCCCATGACCGCACAGGCAACGACACCACCGACTCGCGCCACTAATGCCAGGGATCGCACGCTCATGACTCCCTCCTATTACAAGACAGAGATTGATGAGGCAGCATTTTACGGACCTCCCCTACCCTTTGCAATTAGACTGAGAACTGAGCCCAGTTGACGTAAGGCTTGGTACGATAAAGTGCGTCAAGATCGACCGGCACTTTCACACCGGCTTGAGTGAGCAACAGTCCAACCAAGCGGAGCGGCAGACCGACGACGGTTAGAAAATCTCCGTCAATGGAATCAACCAGGCCGCCGCCCACTCCTTGAATCGAATAGGCGCCGGCCTTGCCGAGACTTTCTCTCGTGACAAGATACCTTTCGTGTGCTCGTTCATCGAATGGCTTCATCCGAACGGTGGTCGTGGCGAGGGCAACGACTTCAAACGCGCGAGCTGAACAGGCGAGCGCAACCGCCGTATGTACATAATGATTGCGGCCTGCCAGACGAAGAAGCATCGATCTGGCCTCCGACAGGTTTTCTGGCTTCCCGAGCACGGCATGATCCAATTCAATGACCGTGTCGCTCCCCAGCACGAATGCCTCAGGCTCTTGCCTTGCGACCGACAGGGCCTTGCCCTGCGCGAAGGACTGCACCTGGTCGATCGCCGAACGTCCCACCACCAACTGTTCTTCGAATAATGGGACTCTCACGTCGAAGGGAATGCCCAGCAGGGCAAGCAACTCGCGGCGGCGCGGAGAGGTTGAAGCCAGAATGAGCCGCATCTAGAAGGCCGGAGTAGGTTCAGCGGAAGGCGGCACTTGATCGGACACATCGGCGAGGCTCGCGCAGTGGGCATGAAAGCCGTCGAGCACCTGTTCCAGATCAGCGACTGAAGAAACTCGGAACATGTTGGCTCGAAGCGAAGCAGCGTGGGGGAATCCTTTACAGTACCAGCCAAGATGTTTCCGCATCCGCCGAAACTGGCCCTGCCCACAGGCCGCTTCGAATCGCCTGGCATGATCGAGCAGCATTTCGAAGCGGGCCTCGAGCGACGGCATCAGCGGTTCCGACACCTCCTCCGCCCCCTGCTGCAGCGCGAGCCTCGCCCCGTTCTTCTGCTGAAAAAACCAGGGGGCTCCGAGCGCGGCCCGTCCGACCAACACGCCGTCTACTCCTGTATCCCGCACACGTCGAACGACATCGCGATAGCTATGTATGTCTCCATTGCCGAACAGCAACGTCCCGCTTCCCTGCACGATTTCGACCGCCCGGGCAATAGCGGTCCAATCCGCTTCTCCTCGATACATTTGTTGCAGTGTGCGGCCATGCAGAGAAATGACTGCCGGCTGTTCCATGAGGAGCTGTTCGATCCAGCCTTCAACGACTACCGTATCGTAGCCAAGGCGTGTCTTGACAGACAGAGGGATCGTTCGCCGGATCAGAGGACGGGCATCCAGACGCTGTTCGTTCATACGATGGATCGCCGCCACTCGGCCGGGCTTGAGATTCGCCCCTTCAAGGGTTTGACCGGCAGCCCAGTCGGCGATCCCCTGTCGGGTAGCCCGCATAATGGCCTGAGCCACATCCGGCGTTCGAATCAGCCCTGCGCCAGACCCAGATGACGCCACACTCCGCGAGGGGCAGCCCATATTGATATCCAAGCCGTCAAAACCCAATTCACAGACAGCATGGGCTGCTTGATAGAAGAGATCAGGGTCTTTCCCATAGAGCTGCGCGACAATCGGCCGTTCAGCCTCATGATAAATGAGGGAATCCAACAGAAACTCCGGCCCCCGACAGACGTCATGCACATGCGTGAATTCCGTGAAGGAGACATCCGGCTTCCCCTGCATAGTCACGGTATGGCGAAAGGTCGCATCTGTCACCCCATCCATCGGCGCCATCCCGATCACTGGTCTGGCGAGTGACTGCCAGAAACTCATTGTGTTCGCTCCATCTCCATCACGGAACTCTCCACTTCGTTTGCCTGTGCATAGGCCTGGCGTAACATATCGCCTTCTTGCTCGATGCACGCGCGCGCGTCCGGCGCCAACTCCCCCACGAACTCGATGAATCGCTCGATCTTGAGGAGAAAAAAATCATACGACTGCGTGAGCGGGCGCGGCGAGCGAAACCAGAAGGCGACGAACGCTGATAGGTTGATGCCCCGCTCCGCCAAAACCCGACAGGTTTGGGGAAACATCTCTGCAAGATCGCCTCCCCAATGGAGGATCTCATACGGCATATAGGAAGCGCTATATCGCGTGACACCGGTTGTATCCCCTGCCCCTTCCTCCCATTCTAAGCCTGCCATAGGAGCCTGTCCTGAAATGATCCGCGCATAACGCGCATAGTCATCGAGCAACTGCTGTCGATCAGACTGGCGCACCGGCCCCTGGACTGACACTGGACAAGGTTTCAGTTTGATCGATTGTTCTACGTCCATTCCTCTCGCCATCGTCTGCTGAACGGGAATAGAAAAACGCCGAACCGCCTCTGCATATTCCTCCACAATCGTCTTGATCGATTTGGTATCCACTTCCAGCGCTACAGCCCGGAGGCTGGCGAGTCTCGGATGGGCCAACACCTGCTCCAGCATGATATAGAGGATCGACGGAATCGGGGCTGCATGGGCGTCGATCCATTCAGGAAGCCTCTCTCTCTCTTTTGGCTCACCAGCCGACTCATGGCAGGCCAACCCCGCCACGTGGATTTGGACGACCCGCTCTAGCGGAAATTCATCGAGGAATTCCCGGACAAATTGTTCAAGGGATATCCGTCGGCAGGCGCCGGTATAGCGATAGACCGTCCAGAGATGCCCGAGGTCCAGCACGAGGCCACAAGGCACCAACTCTGTCACGAGCCGGAAAAAATGGGGAATCGGTATCGTGCCGGCAGAAAAATATGTAAGCGGCGGCATTTCCAAAAGGAAGAGCGGCGCCATCAGACAGGTGCCACGACAATGCCGATCTATCGCCTCCTGAACCGTCGCGATATTTTCCGCGACCACCTCCGCGCTCAACCTTGTATACAGTGGAGGGACATAGGTGCCGAATGAATAACCCGCCATCTGCTTCATGGCGCATTCATGGTTCAGCCAGAGACTCTGTATGCGATTGAGTTGCGTGGCCATCTCGCCAACATTCTCCTGAAAAAACGGAGACACTTGAACGTCCGGCTGGGTGATCCACAGACCCTCCCCATGGTATGACATCGGTATGTCAGGGATAGCCTGCCGAACTGATACCAATGCCGTTGTTGTCGCCTTGAAAATCTCGTAGTAGCCGGGCTGGAGTCCTCGCTCCCTGAGGGCAATGACCAGTTCGAAGAGATTGGGAGAATAGACATCGACCGACAAACCCATACCTAGTGGCGGGATGCTCCTGAGGCGGCTCTGAAAGTCCTGTTGAACGAGATCTGGGTCAACCATCTATTCCCCCTTGTGCGGCTCTATCAATTGGCCTAGTCTATTCGCCGAACCCCTTGTTTGACAAGGGAAGCCCCTGTCACAGACCAGGGGGGCCCGTCTGCTATACTTGGCTTACGTCGCCAGGGCGGAACCCTCACGAGTCGTGCAGGCGAAAATCGGGGGAAGTTTCGAGCCCATGCCGATCGACGACGACAAGCCCTTTACAACAACACATTTCATACCCACTATGGTCGCCCATATGATGACACCGGGAGTAATACAAGTTCCGGGAAACGTATCGGTCAGTGAGGCAGCGCTATTGCTCGAACGAGAACAGGCCCCTTGCCTGCTCATCAAGGATACTGACACCAAATTCGGCCTCATGACCCCGTCCGACATTGTGAAGAAAGTCGTCGCTCAAGGGCTCGAACCGCACGATGTTGAAGTTCGAACGATCATGACACGGCCGGTGCAGTTCATCGAATATGATGAGGTTCTGGCAGAGGCCTCGACACTCATGATAGCGACAGGCGCCTCTCTCCTGATTGTCACGAAACAAAACCAACCGGTGGGGGTACTCAGCGCGCAAGACCTGATGCTCAACCCGCCCAGACGCGGTACCAAGATCCCTGTCGTGGTGAGCGTGGTCGGACGACCTTCAGCGCAGGGGCTTAACTATAACGCCATGATCCTCCAGCTCAATCATCTCGGAGCGTTGATTGAATCGGCGACGAAGCTTGCGCCAAAGGCTAATGTCGTATTGGCATTCTCCATTCCTGGCCAAAACACGCCGCTGACCATACGTGGGAGGGTTATCGCTAACGAGGTTCTCGGAGCAGAAAGGGATAAGCCTTCAATCGAGACCGACGGCTGGCATGGCGAAATTCAGTTCACAGACCTCTCGTCCTCCGATCTCACCCGGATCAGGGCCTGGGCGCTTCAGACGATGCCTCCATCCTCTCACACCATCTAACTTCGCACATATCCTCCGTTCTTTTGACCAATAGCCGGTCAGCTGATAGACTTTCTTCTCTTTCCGACCGCGCCCCCGTCAGGAGCCAATAAAGAGGCTGCCAGGTGGAAGATCCCAGGCCGGATAAACCACGTACCCTAACTTCGCATGGATAACCCAATAAAGACCTCACAGACCCGTTCCCGCCCCCTCCCTTCGAACGAGGAGTTGCTCAGCCAAATTCGCCTCCTGCTCGACAGTCCCGAAGATGACTTACAGGCCGCGATCATGAAGGAACTGCTGGCCGGAACGCTCCGGCTCCATGACTCACATCTGGATATCTTGGACCTCAAGATCGTCAACCGCGCCGTCAAAGAACTGCGGCATGCCTTCCGAGTCTTTCATGACTACCGCGATCGCCCTAAAATCAGCATCTTTGGTTCAGCCCGCACCGCCTCGGATGATCCGAACTACCAGATGGCGTTCCAATTCTCCCGTCGGATCGTCGAGGAAGGGTTCATGGTCATTACTGGAGGAGCCGACGGGATTATGCGCGCGTGCCAAGAAGGCGCAGGGCGCGAGAACAGCTTCGGCGTCAATATCATGCTGCCTTTCGAACAAGGCCCGAATGCCACCATCGCCGATGACCCCAAGCTCGTCACATTCAAGTACTTCTTCACCAGGAAATTGGTCTTTCAGAAAGAGGCCAATGCCATTGCCTTGTTCCCGGGCGGTTTCGGGACACATGATGAAGGGTTCGAGATTCTGACTCTTGCCCAAACCGGCAAGAGCGATCCACAGCCGATCGTCTGTCTCCAGGCTCCCGGCTGCGACTATTGGGACGACTGGTATTCCTTCATCACACGCCAACTCTTGGCCCGTCGACTGATTAACCCTGCTGATCTCAGCCTATTCAAAATCACCACGTCTGTGGACGGTGCGATCGATGAAATCAGGGGATTCTATCGTCGGTTCCATTCCATCCGTTATGTGGGGCGACTCTTGGCCATGAGGCTAAAGACCACCATCTCCCCGGAACAAGTGGACGGCCTTCATGACAGGTTCAGCGACCTACTATCCGAGGGCACCTTCGAGTTGCGCGGGCCGCTCCCCGAAGAACTTGACGAATCTGAGCTACGAGAATTGCCTCGATTGACCTTTAGCTCCAACCGCCAGAGCGCAAGCCGATTGCGTCAGCTGATCGACCATCTCAACTCCTTGTGACCACTCCACACAAAGATACTTTAGTCTCGGCGGAGCATCGTGGTATGCTCCGCCACAATGGCTGATTCACCAACACAACATCTGCGCTCTGGGCCGCCCACCATCGTGCTCTTTCACGCCGAATGTGCCGATGGGTTCGGCGCCGCCTGGGCGATCTGGAAACAATTCCCGGAAGCTCGGTTCATTCCGGTTAAACACGGGAATCCCCCTCCTATGGGGTTGCAGAATCAGCGAGTCGTCATTGTGGATTTCAGCTATGCCCGCGAAACGCTGGAAACCATGGCAGCCGAGGCGCAATCACTCCTCGTGCTGGATCACCACATTACGGCAGAAAAAGCCCTGGCCGGCCTTCCCTATGCCTATTTCGACATGAAGAAATCCGGAGCCGTCCTGGCTTGGGAATGGGCCCACGATCAGCCTGTGCCATGGCTCCTCGACTATATCCAAGACAAAGACCTCTGGACTTGGGCGCTCCCCTCCAGCCGGGAAATTAATGCAGCCGTGGCCTCCTATCCATTCGATTATCATCGCTGGAGTCACTTCAAGCAGAAGGAATTGGAGCAGGAGGGCCAGGCCATCCTGCGTTATGAAGGCGAGCTAGTCGGCAAGCTTGCGGCGCAAGCGATGATGGTGGAGTTTCACGGAGCCGTCGTTCCGTCGGTCCAAAGCGCCGTCCTGACTAGTCAGATTGGAGAACGCCTCTCCGCGGAACATCCGTTTTGTGTTATGTGGCATGACCACGATGGACGCCGTTATTACAGCATGCGCTCGCGAGAGGATGGAACCGACGTGGGGGTCATCGCCGCCTCTTTCGGCGGCGGAGGCCATACACACGCCGCAGGGTTTTCAGTCCCCCTTGGACCTGACGGTTCGTTACCGGACAACCAGGCGCTCCCTCGGTCGGTCATTGACCGTCGCAGGCCTCCTGGTTGAGCTGGTTTGTTTGGTTCATTTGGTTGATTTGGTTCGTCTGGTTCAACCAAAAACCAGACACACGAGACAAACTAAATAACGGTCTTCATACTCACTATGATTCCTCTGCACGACGATAACCCCACCGAACGGGCGCCGGTCGTCACGATTGCATGGATCGCAGCCTGCATCCTCGTCTTTTTCTATCAAGCAAGTCTTCCCGCCGGCTCAGGAGAGACATTCGTCTTTCAGTATGGAGCCATCCCAGCCCTCGTGTTCGGAGAGGCCGACCCCCCTGAGATGGGTGTGGTCATTCCCGCCTACGCTACGCTGATCACGAGCATGTTCCTCCACGGAGGCTGGATGCACCTCATCGGGAATATGCTGTATCTCTGGGTCTTTGGGAATAACATTGAAGATGTCATGGGGCATTCGAGGTACGTCGCGTTCTATCTCACATGCGGAATTCTGGCCGCCTTGAGCCATGCCCTCACGGATCCCTCCTCATCTATTCCCATGGTCGGGGCGAGTGGCGCCATTTCCGGCGTCTTAGGCGCCTATCTCCTCTTGTTTCCACGAGCCCGCATATTGGTGATAATGCCCGGCCTTGGCGCAACCAGAGTGGCAGCAGGCATAGTCCTCGGCATGTGGTTCGTGATGCAGCTATTGAGTGGAGAAATGAGCGTTGGCAGCCAAGGAGGAGGCGTTGCCTTCTTTGCCCATATCGGCGGGTTTATCGCTGGAATGGTCCTGATCGGTCTGTTTAAGCGCCCTGACGTGCCCTTCTTCGCACCAGGCCGCAGGGGTTGACGGACTACCTAGCCCGGTTTCTTTGGTTCGTCTTGTTTGGTTAAACCAGAAAAACAAAATAAACCAGATGAACAAAACGAACCAAAGAAACCATCCGATGTTCACGCATCCAGCAGCTCACGCACTTTCTCCACCAGCCCGACTTGGCGATAGGGACGCCTCAAGAGATACCGCGGATTGAGGCGATGTGATGCCATTGCCTCGTCGCCATATCCGGAAACAAAGAGAGCCTTCATCGTCGGGTATCGCTCCAACAATCGTCTGGCTAGGTCACGTCCGCCGATCTCCGGCATCATAAGCTCGCTCACAGCCACATGGACTGCTCCAGGATGCCGCTGTGCGAGCAGCAACGCTTCAACGGATGAGCCAGCCTCCAAGACCTGATAGCGATGCCGCAACAAAGTGGCGACTGCGAGCTTCCGGTCAATTTCATTCGGCTCCACCAACAGGACCGTTTCCTGGCCTTTGGCTGCCACATGTGGTTGGATTGTCGGGGCAAGCGGCCTGGCCTGCTGCACAAGGGGAAGCGAGACCCGCACCACCGTGCCTTCGCCTGGCCGACTGACAACATCAACATGGCCTGCACTTTGTTTCACAATGCCATAGACTGCGGTAAGTCCAAGCCCCACATTCATTTCCTTTGTGGAGAAGAAAGGCTCGAACATGTGCGCCTGTGTTTCTCGGCTCATCCCGTTCCCGGAATCGCTCACCTGAATCAACACATTGGACTGAGGCCCTCCCTTCCCATCCGCGAGCCCGACCTCCTGTCCCACACTTCCCCGCTTCGCTTCAATCCGGAGCCGGCCACCATTCGGCATAGCATCCCGCGAATTCACCGCAAGGTGAAGCAGGACTTGTTCGAGTCCTTCGCGATCGACTTCGACATCCATTGGCGCAGCATCGATGACCATGCTTAGATCGATGGAGGCTGGCAGCAGGCCTCTCAGCACGTCACGCATCTCCTCCAGTACGGCCTTGAGGGAAACCACCTGTCGGACCTGCCCTTCGTGCAAGCCCAAGCCGGCCAATCGAGCGGTCACGGCGGCAGCCTGCCCCCCGCTTCGAAATATGTCATCGATTGGCCCATACAGCGGGTCGTCAGACTTAAGGCGAGAGAGAACCACACCCGTCTGTTTCCCGATCACCGAAACGAGTTGGCTGAGCTCATTGGCAATCCCTCCTGCAACCCGACCGATCACTTCCATCTTCTGCGCCTCATGCAACTGCTGCTCGATGCCTTCTCGTTCCTTCTTCTGCTGTCGGAAATGCTCATTCATTCGTGAGAGATCTCCCTTGAGACCCTTGATACGAACCTCCAGCTGGTCGCGCGACAATTGCAAGGCCCGTTCAGTCTGTTTCAGCGATTCGATACTGCCCAGTAATTGTGTTTTTTGCTGACGTTCGGTCCCGATTGTTTGCAGCGCAAGCCCGTAGAATGTGGCCATCACTAACAACACCGGAAGCCCCAGCAGATGCCCGGGCGACAGGGCACCGGTTTGAACTACTCCTTCATAGAGAATGACTCCATATCCGGCACAGAGCAGCAGAGATAGTCCAATAACATGGGAAAGGCGGCGCACCGAAGCGGCGATGAGCATGAGAACGAAGTACGACAGATAGAGTTCCGATCGGGCATTTCCAGAAAGATAGATGGTCGACGTGACGAGAACCGTATCGATCCCGATCACAGTCCCGCTGAACCAGGCGGCCTGCAGAATGGAGGCCGGCACATACCATAGACAGAGGATCATCGCCGCCAATCCAAAGACGATCACCCCGATCGTCGCATGGCTTGCAATCAGCCCCTCTCCGAACAAAAGCTGGTAGGCCAACATGACTCCGACCAGCGACTGCAGCACGACATATCGTGGGCGCGAAATCGTGCTATCAGGAGACGAATCTGCCGAAGTGGGGTCGATCTGACTTTCAGCTGGTAAGGCAAGGCTGCTCATCTGCATGATCTCCTGTTTGGCCGGCCAATATATTCGGGAACCGTATACAATTCTTTCGCTGGTGGGCCTCCCCAAAGTCCGTGAAGAATGGAGCAAGTCCTATACCGACTCCAAAACAGGGGAAACGATGATTTTCCAGGAGGCTATGGTCTGAGGCGCTGGACATGTAGGGTTCACATCTCTACAGGAAGTCACAAAATAGAACGATGTGGAATGGCCAAAAAACGGCTCTCAGATTGGGTTTGCCTGGCCCTCACTATCGTGACGGTTCGGCGGGAAAGCCTGCCGATCGGCCAGGCCAGGGGCACGAGGCTCGTGGCTAGAGGGAGCCGTGCGTTCGACGAGTAGTATTCGCCCCTAGCCTCTGGCCCCTTGCCTCTCGCCCAAACATTGGCGATGCAGCAGAAGCGTTCGTGAGTGATGAAGATTAGGTAGCCAGAGTGGGACCATTTGCCATGCTATCCCGAAACTGCTTGGCACGATCGAGGGCTTGATCGAGCGTCTCTCCAAGGAACGTGACATGTCCCATCTTGCGGCGTGGACGAATCGTGCGTTTGCCGTAGAGATGGAGCACTGCACCGGAAATATCCAGCAGGGCTCGACAGCCCGTGCCCTTCATCATAATTGCGGCATCGTCCCCGATAAGATTCACCATTACGGCAGGGCTCAGTAGACGCACTTCACCGAGCGGCATCCCGCTGACGGCACGAACCTGTTGCTCAAACTGAGACACGCTGCAGGCATCAAGAGTGTAATGGCCTGAATTATGAGGCCGTGGGGCAATCTCGTTGATGAGCAGTTCCCCACCGGGCAGCTGAAACAATTCAAGACAGAATACCCCGACTCCTTCCAGGCGATCCAACACCTGACAGGCAAGTGCAGCTGCTCGCTCAGCCACAGCTGAATCCCCTGTGGCCGGGATTTTTGTAGTCCGGAGAATCCCTTCGTCATGCTCGTTTTCCGCCAAGGGGTAGGCGCAAGTCTGTCCATCGGTTCCACGAACCACCAGGATCGAGAGCTCTCTTTCAAACGGCACTAAGGACTCGACGATCCATCTCATACCGGGACGAGCGGATTCCGACATCGCCCGCTCCACCCCCTGGACATCGGACTCTCGTGGAATTCTCCACTGCCCCTTGCCATCATAGCCGGCTGTTGCGGTCTTGCAGAGGGCGGGATAGCCGACCTGTCGGATCACCGTTGCCAGTTGATCGGGAGCGGTCAGACCGGCGAAGGAGGGAACAGGAAATCCGTTTGAGACTAAAAACCCCTTTTGCGCAAGGCGATCCTGAATCACGCTCAAAACAGCACTCGATGGACGAACCGGCTTCTGCCGCTCCAACGATCGACATAATTCCGCCGGGATGTTTTCCCATTCATAGGTTACGGCGCTGACCAGATCGGCAAACTGTGTAAATGTATGCTGGTCGGTGAACGAGGTAGGAAAGCTGTGCGTGGCAACACGATGGGCCGGCGCTTCCGGATCAGGATCCCAGACGGCGACGCGATACCCGAGACGGCTTGCCGCCATGGTGAACATGGCGCCCAACTGCCCGCCGCCCAGGACACCCAGGACAGACCCTGGCTCAATGACAACCGGCTTCACGAGCGTTTGCTCGGACGACTGGAATTTTTCGTGTTGGTCACCAAGCCCTTCGCTTCAGGAGACTCAAGCACAGCATCCGTCTGTGTCTGGCGAAACTGTTTCACGCGAGCGGCAATCTCCGGATATCGGCCCGCCAGAATTTGCGCTGCCAGCAATGCGGCATTCTCCGCCCCTCCGATGGCTACCGTGGCGACAGGAACCCCTCTCGGCATCTGCACGATGGAAAGGAGCGAGTCGAGCCCCCGTAGATTCTCCGTCGGAATCGGCACCCCGATGACCGGCAGATGTGTCTTTGCAGCCAACATTCCTGGAAGATGGGCCGCCCCCCCAGCGCCGGCAATAATGACTTCGACCCCACGGCCGGGAGCTTGCTCCGCATAGGCGAACAAACGATCCGGAGTCCGGTGCGCAGAAACGACCATCAATTCGTGTGGAATCCCGAGATCCGATAGGATCGCAACGGCTTTTTCTAAGATCGGGAAATCGGATTTACTGCCGCCCAACACCCCGACCAAGGGCTGCGGACGATCCGCTCCTTGCTTCTGTGATTGTGGTCTTCTGATGAGACGAGGCATGTTCGAGCAGACTCTTTCCCCTGGATTCTCTGACTGATAACGATCAACGGAGCCCCCACCTTAGCGATTCTCCCACTGATGGTCAAGCACGCGTCTCGCAACAACAACTGCATTCGTGAAAGGTGAAACGTAAAACGTGATAGGTTTCAGAGGAAGAACATTCGGCAATCTTACGTTTCACGTCTTACCTTTCACGGTCTTGAGAGCGCCGCAGGCGGGCTATCTGTGTAGTTCGGTTTGGACCGTATCGAGAAGGGTCTTCATCTCAAAGGGTTTTTTTAGCGTGCTATGGGCGCCTAACATCTTGGCGACATCGAGAAAGTTCAGGATACCGATCCTGCCGGTACCGCCGGTCATCACAATGACTTTCACATCGGGAAATTCCCGACGCAAGGCCATGGTGGTCTCCAGGCCGTCCTGATTGGGCATGAGAATGTCGATAATAACCAGATCGACTGGGGCCAGCCGAAATTGCTGGAGCGCCTCAGCCCCGTCACAGGCTTCCATGACATGGTAGCCGACCTGCTCCAATGTTTCGCAAATCACCTGGCGGATTTGGTCTTCGTCATCGACGACAAGGATAGATGACACCCTGCACCTCAGCTTCAGTAAATAACTCCGGACCTCGGTACCCCGCGCGAGACGTGCGAGACATGCGGGACGAGCGAGACGCGAAAGCTCGAGGTTTTCGGGACTTCGAACCCTGAGCTTCGAATCGCGCCTTTCGCGCACTTCTCGCGCCACAGCCTGTGGCGCTGTCAGACTTCTTCAGCATCCTACCAGTGAAGGTTCTCGAACTGTATCATCTCCCTGATAAGCGGGCAAACAAACAATGCGTCATCTTCAGCGCCGATGCCGTAACGGCACAAAGCAAGGTATGGTTAGAGGCGTGTGGCTCTTTCGGTTTCGGGCTTGGAGTTTCTTGTTTCTCGTTTCAGGCTTCAAGTTACTCGTTTCGGATTGCTGATATTCCGATGACGAACCTGAAACGAGAAACATGAAACAAGAAACTCGTACACGAGATAGGCTTCACGATCTTCACGCCTTACGCTTCACAAAGAAGATGGCAGCTTGGGCGCGGCGCGTGATGTGCAGTTTCTGAAACATGTTGGCAAGATAGTTCTTGACTGTCTTATCGCTGAGTTGCAGCGCGGCCCCAATTTCCTTGTTGGTCAAACCATCCGCCACCAAGGCCAGAACACGCTCTTCCTGAGGGGCAAGAGGCCGTTCTCGCACCGGGCCCGCGTGAGCCGATCCGGCTTTCACCCGATCCAACGCCCGCTGGGTGAGGGCCGGACTGAGCAGTGATTGGCCGCTCGCGACAGCCTGAATCGATCGAATGAGCAAGTCGGAATCGATCGTCTTGAGAACATAGCCCTTCGCGCCGGCCAGCACGGCTGCCAGGGCAAACTCATCATCGGCAAACGATGTGAGAAAGATCACTCGCGTCGTGGGTTGATGGGCGAGAATATCACGACAGGCTTCAACCCCGGAACCGTCCGGGAGTCGGACATCCATCAGAATGATGTCCGGTTTCAGTCGCTTGGCCGCCCGCACCGCAGCGGCTTTGGATCCTGCTTCGCCGACAACGTTGATGCCGTGATGGTGATTGTGCAAGACGGTTCGCAAGCCGACACGGACCACCTGGTGATCGTCGACCAAGAGCAAACGAATCGGCTTCCTAGCGGGAGACATTGGATGCCTTGTCCGGCATGTCGAGCACGATGCGTGTCCCTACATTCTCCTTTGAGAAAACAGTGAACCGTCCTCCGATTTTCTGCGCACGAGCGGCCATATTAGCTAGCCCATGCCCGATTCCCATGGCGACGTCCTGGTTGAATCCGCAGCCATTGTCACGAATGCTCAGCCGGACACCTCGTTTCAGCATCTTGAGCGATACCCTAGCCTCTTGCGCATGGCCATGCTTGATACAATTACTCACCGCTTCCTGAATGACACGAATCAGGTGCAGGGACTGCTCTGTCGAGAGGGCCTTCGCGGCACGACCCTCGACTGCAACACGCACACGTGTGGGCTGGTTCTCTGTCAGCGGTGCCAGCATCTGGTGCAGTACAGCCGATATGTCCTTTCCCTTGAGCAGGTCGGAGCCCAGCCCAGCGATGAAGTTCCGGATCTCGCCCATGACAAGGTTCAACTGCTTAATGGCCTGGTCGAGCGATGGGCCGGACACTGCTCGACCTTTGAGGGGCATCAATAATTTGGTGGCTTCAAGGGTAAGGCCCACCGCAAAGAGCGACTGTAAGATGCCATCGTGCAGCTCCTGGCTGATCCGTTCACGCTCATCCAGGGCCGCGCGCAAGTCACGCTCCCGCTGGTGCAAAGTTTCTTCGACACGTTTGCGTTCAGTGATGTCAATCAAGATGCCGTTCCACAGGATGCTGCCGTCATCGCGCGGCGATTCCGGAATTGAATTCCCGCTAATCCATCTGGTCGCTCCATCAGTGTGAACGATACGGAATTCGTGTTTCCAGGGCAACAAGGTTTCTGAGGACTCCCGAATGCTCGCCCACAAATCTCCTACATCCTCGGGCAGGACGCGGTTCCAGATTGAGGAAAAGTCGGTTTCCCCCTTTGCCGAAGTGACACCGACGAGCATCTGAATGCCCTGGCTCATGAACAGGAACTGTTGGGTGCCGTCGGCGGACAACTGATACTGATAGACCGCACCTGGAACGGCATCCGTAATAGTGCGCAGTCTCGCCTCGCTCTTCCATAATGCATCTTCTGCTCGCCTGCGCTCTCCGATATCCCGCATGATGGTGCAATTGTATTCCTTCCCCTCGTACTGCAGATAATTGACGGTGACCTCCAAATCCAGCACGCGTCCGGTCCTCGACCAATATTTTGATTCGAACGTCAAGGATCCTTTCTCCTTCAACTCTTCCCAATGTGCGGGCCAGACTTCCGAAGAAAGATTCGGGTCGATGTCGTACAGGGTCAAGGCCGTGAGTTCTTCCCAGGTATATTCCAACATCCGGCATATCGAATCGTTGACATGAAAAATCCTGGCATCAGGCCCGATCCAGAGGAATCCTTCAACCGCATGGTCGACGGAGAACTGAGTCAACTGGAGCGCTGCCTGGGCCTGCCGCAACAGGGTGATGTCTTCGTTCAGCACAATAGCGCCAAGGATGCCGCCTGCTTCATCCCGGACCGGAACAGTCGAATTGCGGATCGTCTTCTTCGTTCCATCGAGACATTCGAGGTCGAGGGATTCGTGCAGTGAGAGGATCCCTTTCGTAAGTGCTTGACTCAAGGCCCAGCCATGGAGCTCGCCCGACGGTCCCGTCGCCTCCCACCATCCGGCGGCATTGCCGTCGGTGTCGATTCCGACTCGTCTGATGCCGGACCATATCTGCTTGGCGGCGAGATTGGAGAGGAGCGGCCTGCCCGATTGATCGGTAAACCAGACACCGACGGGAAGGGCATCGAGGACGGTCCGCAACTGACGCTCGCTATTGGCAAGGGCCTCTTGGGTCTGCTTCTGTTCCGTGATGTCGATATGGGAGCCGGCCATGCGATACGGTTTCCCTTCCGTATCACAGATGGACACTCCGCGAGCCATAATCCACCGGTAACTGCCGTTTTTGTGGCGCAGACGGTGTTCAAGTTCATATTGTGAAGTTGCCCCCTCCAGATAGGCTCGTACTGTGGCCGATGACCGCTTGCGGTCATCGGGATGGAGGCGCTCCTCCCACTCAAAAAGCTCTCCTCGGAGTTCGTGTTCTTCATATCCCAACATACTTTTCCAGAGCGGTGAGAAATAGGTCTTGCCGGTCCGCAGATCCCAGTCCCAAATCCCAGTGTTCGAACCGCGGACAGCGAGGTTGAATCGATCCTCGCTGGCGCGCAAGGCCTCCTCCATTTGTTTGCGCTCGGTGATGTCGGTATGGGTGCCCAGCATACGGAGCGGCTCGCCCCTGGCGTCGCGCTCCACAATGCGGCCGAGTGACAGAATCCAGCGCCAGCCTCTCCCGCGCGTACGCTGACGGAACTCAACCCGATATTCCGGAATCGTACCCGCAACATAGGCTCTGTAGTATTCCGTCACGCGGTCGCGGTCGTCGGGATGCAACCGCTCGATCCAGGCGGCGTGCGTCTCGTGGAATGTCGCAGGGTCATAGCCCAGCATCGTGGCGTAGCCCGAGCTCACGAGCGCCTCCCCGCTCTGCACGTTGAGGTCATAGATGCCCTGATTGGCGGCTTCAAGCGAGAGGCGCAGGCGTTCCTCGCTCCCGCGCAAGGCTTCCTCGGCCTGCTTGCGATCGGTGATTACCTCGGTAAACATGATGATCCCGCCGATTGAACCGGCTGCGTCCGTCCATGGTCGAATTTCCCACCGCAGCCAATCTTCCTTACCATCTTCTCGGACTAAACGGTCCTCGTTACTGCGCAATATTTCACCCGCCAAACACCGACGATGGATGGCCTGCCAATGTTCCATCTTTTTGATTTCGGGAAATACGTCGTAATGGTGGAGACCGATGATGCTGCGCTCGCTTAACTGGTAATCCTGGTACCACCGTTTGCTCACCTCAACATACTTAAGGTCCCTGTCGAGCATGGCGACCGCTGCGGGAGTATGTTCGACGAACGATTGCAGAAACAGCCAACTCTGTTGGAGCGATTCCTCCGCCAGCTTGCGGTCGGTGATGTCCACGACCAACCCAACGTGTCCCAGCAGCCGGCCGCTGACCCGAACCGCTACGGTCTGGACGTCCCACCAGACGATTGTGCCGTCCTCGTGCAAATAGCGGCCGGTGCCTATATATGGCTTGCCTTGCTCCATAGCCGCCTGCCATTTGGTGAGCACTTGCTCACGGTCTTCGGGATGGATGGCCTTGATCCATCTGGTTCCCAGCGTGTCTTCCCAACTCAGTCCGGTCATGCGCAAATCGGCGGCGTTGCCGTAGGTGACACTGCCGCCGGGATCAATCATGAAGATGCCGATCGGCGAGGCTTCCACAATGGCGCGAAACCTCTCTTCGCTTTCACGCAAGGCCTCCTCGGACCGCTTACGCTCCGTGATGTCTTGATCAAACCCGCGATACCCTCTAAACAGACCGTTGTCATCAATGACCGGCGTGCCCCTGCACTCAAGGATCACCAGCCGGCCATCTTTGTGACGGTTCGTGTTTTCAATGCCGGCAAATGGCTTTCGCGCAGCGGCAATCGGTCCAAACAGACCAACCACACGACGGGCTTCTTCCTCAGGCATGAAATCAAACGGAGTCTTGCCGAGCGCGTGGTTGGGTTCATATCCCAAGATATCCTGAATCTTGGGACTGCAGTAAGTGAAGCGGCCCTGTTCATCGATCTCCCACATCCAGTCGGTCGTCGATTCCGCCAACGCACGAAACTGCGCTTCACTCTTACGCAAGGCCTCCTCCGCCTGCTTGCGCTCGGTGATGTCGGCGAAGATGACCTGAATGGCGGGTTCGCCAATCCACATGATACGACCAGCGTCAACTTCGACGAAGATCGCGGTTCCATCAAGTCTCTGGTACTTCCGTTCAACTCGACGAACCGGTTCGCCGGCAGCAAGAATCTGCGCGATGCTGTCGCGGATCGATGCGTGATCATCAGGATGAGAAAAGTGAAATGTGGGATTGTCGAGCAACTGTTCAGGCGAAGCGGCTCCCAAAATCGCGCATGCTGCTTGATTGACATAGACCTTCTTACCGTTACAATAGACGAACACCCCATTCGGCGAGAGGTCGACCAACGTGCGATACCGCTCCTCCGATTCACGCAGCGCCGTCTCCGTCCGCTTGCGATGGGTGATGTCGCGAGTGATCGCCAAATGCTCCATGCGGTGATCGACCGGATTCAGCAAGGGCACCGCATGCGTTTCCATCCACCGTCGCGTGCCCTTCAGCCCGACGATCTGAAACTCAAATTGTTGCGATGCTCCCCGGATCACAGCCTCGTGCATGCTCCGGTACCGTTCCAGGAATTCAGGGGCGACGAAATCGTACACCGAGCGACCTGCCACCTGCTCGAAGGAATCGGCTTCGATGAAGCAGAGCCCGGCCTTGTTCATCTGCAAGATTGTGCCGTCGTCGGCCACACGATTGACGCATTCCGGTTCAGTATCAAGAATCGAGCGAAGGAGTGACTCCTGTTCCGCCAGGCGCAGCAGGGCCTGTTTGTGCTCGGTAATATCAGACTCTGAACCGACCATCCGGAGGGGCGTGCCGTCGTCGGCCCAGAGCGCCAGGCCTCGATCCAGAATCCACATGTAGGACCCGTCTTTCCGCTGGGTCCGATATTCTTCGCAAAAATCCGGAGTCTGTTTGGTCACATAGGCGTTGAGATTCTGAAGCACTCGGTCGAGATCGTCGGGATGAATGCGACTTTGCCACTCCTCGACATGGCTCGTGATTTCATACTCTCCGAACCCACGCATCGCTTTCCATCGCGGGGAAAAAAAGACGGTGCCTGATTGGATGTCCCAATCCCAGATGCCATCGTTACTGCCTCGCACTGCGAGCTCCCATCGTTCTTCGCTGGCACGAAACGCTTCTTCAACCCCTTTACGTTCAGTGATATCTTGGCATGAACCGGACATTCGACTGGGCTCTCCCTGCTCATCCCACAACGCCTGCCCACGCCCGCGAATCCATCGATAGTCGCCTGCATTGGTGCGCAGCCGGTATTCGACATCGTAGGGAACGCGCTGTTCGATGTGCGCGGCCAGTTGGCCGAACACGCGATCCTTATCATCGGGATGGAGCCGGGCAACCCATTGTTCGAATGTCTCGAACGAGTCGGACTCTTGTAGTCCCAGCAGTTCACGGACTCGCGGCGACCACCAGATCTGTGTCTGCGGGGCATACCAGGGCTCGCCGGAAAGCCGGGTGGCATCCCAGAGGATATCGCTTGACCCCTCTACGGCCAGCGCGAAACGTTCTTCACTCACACGCAAGGCCTCTTCCGCCCGCTTCCGGTCGAACACATCCCGTCCGACTCCGGTAATGCCGATGGGCTCGCCGTGAAGATTCTTGAGGAGGGCGCCGGTCCAGTGATAGGGAATGAGGCGGCGATCCTTGGTCAATAGATGGCCTTCAAGTTCCGCATACCCTTCCGTGAAAGCCCGCTGAATCGCGGCGGCAATGTTGTCCTGTTCCTCCGGAGGCACGAAGGCCAAGGCGGGCTTGTTCAACAATTCCTCCGGACTGTAGCCCGTGACATCGACGACACGACGATTCCATTTCATCATGTTGCCTTGAGTGTCAAAGGCGAACACGATGTCAGGGATCGCTTCTATGACATTGTGTAAATCGGCCAGGGCCTGGGCACGCTCCCGCTCGGCCTGCCTCCGCTCGAACTCCGCCGCAATGCGCGGGGCAAAGACTTCCAGCAGGGATCGCAGATAGTCGCTGTTCTCCAGCGGCTTCGTATCCATCACGACGAGTAATCCGATCGTTGATCCGTCTTTCGCCCGGAGCGACACCGCACAGTAGCTTTCGGCTCCAAGGTCTGCCAAACAGCTGAACAGGGGAAACGTAGTTTGGACATCCCGGCTGAAACAGGCAAAGGTCTGTGCCAGTGCGGTGGCGCAGGGTGTATGGGCAAGATCATATTCGAAGTTGTCGACGAGGGTACCGCCGGCCGAGACTGCGACGGTACGGATCTTCTTGGGCAGCCCGTCACTAACTTCACCGATGACGGCATATTGGACTTGCAACGTCGAGGTCAGATGAGTAACGAGTGAGGCGAAGCAGTCATTCCCCGCCTCGGTCGCCGTGCCTTCAACGATGGAGCGCAAGAGTTCCGACTGCTCGCGGAGATCCCGTATTTCTCCTTCATGATGACGGCGTTCGACGTCCATCAATTGGTCTCGCTCGGCGAGAGCCCGCGAGAGGTCTGCTACCTGTGAACGCAGGGCTTCAAGTTCCGACAGATGATCGGTATAGCTCATGGTGCAACTCCTTGCCACGTGCAAGGGCCACGTGAGACGACTGCATAATGGGAAAGACTGCGAGATCGATGATAGACCCTCACATGATGCAATGAGGATTCACAAAGCTGCCGGATCGAGAGGGAGCGCTAACGCGCCATGATGTTCCGGGAACCGGGTTAACGGAGAATGGGAACGAACCTGCTGAATTTGGTGCCGAAGGCGGGACTTGAACCCGCACGGCTTGCGCCACACGCCCCTCAAACGTGCGTGTCTGCCATTTCACCACTTCGGCACTTAGCAGGAGCTTGAAAAACTCCCGCAACTGCGTTCTCGCGTCGCTCAAACCCTCAACGTACTCAAAGTACGCCTCGGGCTTTCGCTCGCTGCGGCCTTGTTGCAAGGCTTTTTGAAGCTCCTGCAACTCGGTCTGCTCAAACCAACTGTCACGGTATTTCGTGTCTGCGCTTCACGCTTCACGAACAACGCACGACAGTCCGAGGGAGCCGCATTATAGAAGTGGGCCAAAATCCTTGTCAATCAATAGAGGCTCCGGTAGAATCGGGCGGCTCATGCTCACCGGGTCTTCCAACATTGTACAAAACCATTCCGGCCTCACTTCTACGATTGAGGACGTCGTTGGACGACAGGCGCGGGGATCCGTCGCTGCTCTGTTCGATGTCGACAACACCCTCTTGCCGGGAGAAGCCAGCGAAATACGATTTTTTCGGTTCCTGTGGCAGCGAGGCCTAGTGGGATGGGGCGAGTTGAGCCGAAGTGCCGCCTGGCTGGCGGGGCACATGCCTCCGTTTTCGCTGCACCCGCTCCGAGAACGAAAAGTGTATCTGACTGGCAAGCGCCCGGCCGACATTGAATCCTATGCCCGGGAGTTCTGTCAGGCCCAGATGATCGGAAGGTTGTCCGTGCAGGGCCGCGCAAAGCTGGACGAACATCGACAAGCCGGACACCAACTGATTCTTGTGACCGGCGCGCCAGATTTTTTAATTGCACCCCTTGCGGAATTTTTGGGCGTGCCCACGGTCTTCGCGGCGAAGCCGGAGCAGCGGGATTCCGTCTATACCGGCGCCTTGATTCCCCCCCTGCCCTATGGCCGCGGCAAACGTGAGTTAATTCTCGCCCACGCTCGGGAAATGGGTCTCGATCTGGCCGGTTCCTACGCCTATGGGGACAGCCCCGGCGATCACGATCTCCTTGAAATGGTCGGACACCCCCTGGTCGTCAACCCGATCCGGGGCATGGCTCGCACCGCGCAACGATTCGGCTGGCCGGTCGCGAGATGGGAATAACGCCGTGCGAGTGACTGAGATCTTCCATAGCATTCAAGGCGAGTCGAGCTATGCGGGGCAGCCCTGTGTGTTTGTGCGACTGACCGGCTGCCCGCTCCGCTGCACCTGGTGCGATACCGATTATGCTTTTCATGGGGGTCGCGACTGTTCAATCGATGACACTCTGGCGAAGGTGCAAACCTATGGATGCCGCCTCGTGGAGGTCACCGGAGGAGAGCCCCTTGCCCAGCCTGAGAGCCTTCCCCTCATGACCAAACTGTGCGATGAAGGCTATACAGTCCTGCTTGAAACCAGCGGCGCCATCGATATTGCGCCGGTCGATGAACGGGTACATGTCATCCTGGATGTGAAATGCCCGGGGAGCGGCATGACGGATCGGATGTATTGGCCGAATCTTTCTCGCCTGGCAGCCAAAGATGAGGCGAAGTTTGTGTTGGCTGACCGAACTGACTACGACTGGGCCAGGGAGATTCTTGTCCAGTATAACCTGGCAAGCTGCGCTACGGTGCTGTTCAGTCCGGTCTTCGGCTCGCTCGATTTGCAAGAACTAGCCGAGTGGATCTTGGCCGATCGTCTGCCGGTTCGTTTCCAATTACAGATGCATAAGTATATATGGGCGCCGGATATGCGAGGGGTATGACGCCCAAGCAACCGTAATACTCAATGTTGAATGTTCAATTGAGCATCGAAAATTGAGCATTGAACATTGTTCAGAAACGAGAGAACGAGCCACGAGAACCAAGGAGACGTGAATGAAAATCATGCAGGTTACGGCGCAAGTTGGGTCGGCGGAAACCTCGTCAGCGGAGGTGTTGGTCCTCACACATTGTGACGGAGAGGCATGGGCCAAACAGAATGCGGCCCTGCTCGATCAGGCCCTCGGCGGTTCACTGAGCAAGCTGGTGCAATCCAAGGAGTTTGAAGGCCAGGCCAACGAAGTGCTGCTGTATCACACGCACGGTACGGTACCGGCAAAACGGCTCGTGCTGGTCGGTTTGGGCAAAAGGAGTGAGGTGACGATTGAGACGATCCGGCAAGCGATGGGCTCCGCCGCGAAGCGCGTCCGCCAGGCGAAGGTCGAATCCTACTCCGTAATGCTTCCTGCCGTGACACCCGATGGAATGTCATCGCTCGAAGTCGCCCAAGCGATGGTGGAAGGGGCGATCCTGGGCAGTTATCAATTCACCGTCTATCGGAGCGAACCTGCCTCGGGGCAAGAGGTCGCGGAAATGAAGATTCTCGCGCCACAGAAAGATCAGTTGCGGCAGGTCACGGAAGGGGTCCGGCGCGGCGTCGCCACGGCAGAGGCCACGGTCTTTGTCCGGGATCTCTGCAATCATCCCTCCAACGTCCTGACTCCCACCAGAGTCGCCGACGAAGCGAAAGCCGTCGCCAAAGCTGAAAAGATCTCGATCAAGATCCTTGAACAGAAAGAGATGGAGCAGTTGGGGATGGGTGCGCTGCTCGGCGTCGCGCGCGGGAGCCAAGAACCGCCAAAATTCATCATCCTTGAATACAACGGCGCCAAGAAAAAAGACGAACGCCCGGTCGTGCTGGTTGGGAAGACGATCACCTTCGATACCGGTGGAATCTCATTGAAACCCGCAGAAAATATGGAGCATATGAAAGCCGACATGACGGGGGGAGCCGAAGTCCTGGCTTCAATCCGGGCAGCGGCCAGGCTCAAGCTCCCGCTGCGTCTCATCAGTATCCTGCCAGTGGCGGAAAACATGCCCGGCGGGCGGGCCATGAAGCCAGGCGATATTGTCACGACGCTGTCGGGAAAAACCGTCGAGGTGCAGAACACGGATGCAGAAGGCCGACTGATACTAGCCGATGGCCTGGCCTATGCGATGCGCTATAAACCGGCGGCCTTGATCGACATTGCCACGCTCACGGGAGCCTGTGTGGTCGCGCTCGGCCAATTTGCGATCGGAATGTTCGGCACCGACCAGGCCCTCAAAGAGCAGGTTCGGAAGTCGGGGCAGAAGGCAGGCGAGCGGGTGTGGGAGATGCCCCTGTGGGAGGAATATTTCGAACAGCTCAAGAGCGATGTCGCCGACATGCGCAACATCGGCGGACGTGGCGGCGGGATGATTACCGCAGCGCTCTTTCTGAGCAAATTCGTGGGCGACTGCCCGTGGGTGCATCTCGATATTGCCAGCACGGATTGGAGCGAGCGTGAACGGGCCTACATTCCGAAAGGGCCCACCGCAATCGGCACCAGATTATTGGTGCAGTACCTGATCGATCGAAGCTTATAAGCAGGATGATCAAAAAGGCTGTCCAGCAAGGCCGCAGCGAGTGAAGACCGGAGGCGTACCCTCTGGGGTACGTTGAGGATCTGAACGATGCGAGAACGAAGCTGGCGGCCTTTTTCAGCATCCTGAACTAAAAGGATTTCATGACTTCACGCGACAAGATCGGGCAACTCTTCATGGTCGGATTTCTGGGCACCTCAGTGACGCCGGATCTGGCCTCGTTCATCAAAGAATACAAGCCGGGAGGGGTCATACTCTTCTCCAGGAATCTGGAATCCGTCGAACAGATGGTCGATCTGACCAACGGGCTGCAAGCCTGCAGCCCCCGTTCGCCGCTCTTGATTTCGATCGATCAGGAAGGAGGTCGGGTCTCCCGCCTACCCAAAGGCTTTACCATTTTCCCTCCCTGCGACATTCTGGGCCGCTGCAACTCAACCGAGTTAGCCTACGCGGCTGGGGCGACCATAGCCAAAGAGCTGAGAGCAGTGGGCGTCAATATGAATATGGCGCCGGTACTCGATGTAAACAGCAATCCGAGCAATCCGGTCATCGGCGATCGGGCGTTCGGCGCGACGCCGAATGTGGTTTGTGAGCTGGGGATGGCTATGGCAGCGGGACTGCAAGACAATAAGATCGTGGCCTGCGGGAAACATTTCCCCGGTCACGGGGATACCAATACCGACTCCCACAAGGAGCTTCCGGTTGTCGAGGCGTCACGGGAGCGCTTGGAAGCCGTCGAGTTTCCTCCGTTCCGCCGCGCGGTGGCGCAGAATATCGCGGCGATGATGACCGCTCACGTCCTCTACAGCGCCCTCGACCCAGAGCTGCCCGCCACACTCTCGCCGGTCATTATCAACGGTTTCTTGCGCCAGGAGTTACACTACGACGGGGTGGTCTTGACCGACGACTTAGAAATGCATGCGATCATCGACCATTACGGCATCGCAGACGCTGCGGTTCGTGCGGTGCAGGTAGGATGCGATGTCCTGTTGATTTGTAAAGATCGGGATCGGGAAATCGCCGCCTTCGATGCTGTCGCTCAGGCAGTAGAGGCAGGGACCATTTCTCCCGAACGGCTGAACCAGTCGGTAGCTCGGATCACCAGCCTGAAAGACCGGTTCATCGCGCCCTACAAACCGGTCACCGTCTCCGATGCGAAACTCATCGCGGGATGCCAAACCCATCAGTCGTTGTTGCACACGATCGAACAGATTCGCGCACGTTTCTCGTGAAGCGTGAAGCGCGAGCGAGACAAGCAAGACGTGCGCGACAGGCGTGACTCGTGAAGATAACCCTTCCGACCAGTCTCGCTCAGTGGCCCACTTCTCCCTTGCAGATTACAGGCCGATTCCCCTACAGTGGGTTGCATGATCCGCACATTCCAAGGCATCAAGCCCACTATTCCTGCTTCCTGCTTTATTGAAGAGACCGGCATTGTCATCGGCGATGTTGTGCTGGGTGAGTACTGCAGCGTCTGGTTCCATGTAGTCATTCGCGGGGATGTGAACTACATTCGAATCGGCGACCGGACAAACGTGCAGGATCTCTGCACGCTCCACGTCACTCACGATACCCATCCGCTGATCATCGGCAACGAGGTAACCATCGGCCACGGAGTCATACTGCATGGCTGCACGATTAAGGATCGTGTCCTCATCGGTATGGGCGCCATTATCATGGACGGCGCCGTGTTGGGAGAAGACTCTGTCGTGGGAGCAGGATCCCTGATCACAGAACAGACCCTCGTCCCACCCAAAAGCTTGATCCTTGGCTCACCAGCGAAGGTCAAACGTTCGGTCACGGCTGAAGAACTCGCGTGGATCAAGGAATCGGCGGCAAACTACGTGAAGTACGCGGGCCAGTATTTGGATAACTCTTCGAGAACAAAACCAGGATTCCGCGTTTAGCAGCCCGGTCTGTCTGGTCTGCTGTTCGGTCTATCTCGTGTGTTTGGTTGAACGAACCCAACCAGATGAACCAGACAGACCGACCGTCCTGCGCTACACGCTTCACGAACAACGCTTCACCTCTTTAGCTCTTGCCGATTGTAATGAAACAGATCGGATCGCCCACCAGCGCCGTCGGATAGTAGCGTTTCCCTACTCGATAGGGCACTCGATGCCGGTGGCACCATTCTGCAACCCATATGACTTCTTCGGTGGTGGTCGTGACGAGGCCGGGCCTAGCAAGCTTTCTCATACAACCTGCGACTAATGCACGCACAATGCGGCGCTCTTTCTCGAATTTCTGGGGTTCAAGGGTAAGAGGATTGCCTCGCCCGTAAGACAGAGGCGAGAGATGCGGGAATCTCTCAGGATCATTCAACACACTGACCATCCAGAGATGATCGAATCGGCCCTTCGCCCTGGTCGCATCAATAGCATGGAAGGTGAGAGGAATCGAGTGGCAGGCAGAATTGAGGACTGAGACTTCGGCCCTTCTGAGATTATAGGGCTCCACCTTCCGACTCAGCTCTACCGTTTCCATCATCACTGCGGGAAGCTCCGACACCCCAGCGCCGACATAGAGACTGCGGCCACCCCGTGGCAGTTTCTTCCTCAAAAGAACGGCGACCCGACTTCCAAGCCGCTCACAGAGCCCCCGTTTCGCTCGCCAGAACTCATCCCCTCCTTCATAGCAATAGACCGGACCCAGCGCATCGTAGTCGAGACTGCCATAAACTTCAGTCACAAGGCGGCGAGTTGCGGAGGCCAGCTTCGTGCGGCCCCCCCTCATAGCCGTACTCCAGCGATCTGAATCGCTGTGGCGGTCACCGTCGCTGCCACAGCGGAGAGAAACTCGAGATTCAACGTCTCCACTGTATCGGTCTCCCGATGATAATGCGGGTTCCGGAAGTTCGCTGTGTCGGTCAGAACCACGGCCGGATAGCCAGCGTCCCAGAACGAGGCATGGTCGCTACGGCGGGTATGGGGCATGGTTTCCCCTCGCCCCGGCACCACCAAGGACAGGGTCTTGAGCCGGACGGCCGGCCGCTGGGCCTCTTGTCCAAGCTGGAGCATCAACGATTGGGATGCCCCGTTGCCCACAATGGCGAGAAAATCTCCTTGGGTCGGCACCGCGATAGGCACCGCTGGTGGAGCCTGCTGTGTGCCCGCCTCGCTCCTGGCGAACCCTACACATTCCAGGATGATCGCGCCGGTCAGCTCACGGCGCTCGGACTTCAAGCGGGACGCGAAGGCCTGGCTCCCCAGTCGATCCTGCTCTTCAAGACAGAACGCCACGAGCCAGACCGGTCGCGCGAGACGTTGTATGCGAAGCTGCAATGCCACTTCAAGGAGAACGACGAGCCCACTTGCGTTATCGTCTGCGCCAGGCGACCCGGACACGGTATCGTAGTGGGCTCCGATCAGGAGCGGGGGCAACTCCCCTCCTCGGTTCGGCCTGTCCGGATACTTCGTCGCGACCACATTGCGATAGACCTTGCCCCACGCACTCACGGACTGGTAGCTGGCACTCCATCCTGTCTTGGCAAACTGCGTAGTCAGATAATGTGCCGCCTTCCTGAGCGCGCGAGGGCTTGTCTCAGGATGGCGCTCGCCGACGAGGCGCTCAAGATGGCGGGTGATTCGAAAGTGCTGGCTTACCACGACTGGCTAGGGCTATTCATGGATATTTCTGCTGCAATCGCTGATATTCAGGCGCGCGGCGCGGGGCTAGCGGCTAGGGGGTGATCAGAAGGAATGTCTTTCCTCTCGCCTCGTGCCACTTGCCCCTCGCCTGTTATGCGGTGATCTCGGTCCCGATACCTTTCCGCGTAAACACTTCAAGAAGGATAGCATGCGAAATTCGACCGTCGATGATATGGGCCTTGCTGACACCGCCCGCGAGCGCATCCAAACAGGCATGGACCTTGGGCAGCATTCCTTCGCCGATCGTGCCTTTCTTCACCATCCGCTGCACATCTTTGCGTGAGACCGTTGAGAGATGGCGCCCATTCGCATCGCGAATGCCCTTCACATCGGTCATCATCACCAGTTTTTCCGCGCTTAGCGCCGCGGCCATCGCCCCCGCCACCAGATCGGCATTGATGTTGTACGTGTTTCCCTCCCGGTTGGTGCCGATCGGCGCGATGACGGGAATGTAATGATCCTGCTGAAGTTTCAGTACCAACGTGGGGTCGATAGACTGAACCTCTCCGACCAAGCCGAAGTCCTCATCCCCATCGCCGTCACCGAGATCTTTTTCCAAACTGGCCGCCCAGGCTTTGGCCGTGAGCGGTCGAGACAGCATGAGCCCGCCGTCCTTTCCGCTCAAGCCGACCGCAAGACCGCCATGGCGATTCAAGAGATCGACAATTTCCATGTTAATCTTGCCGGCCAACACCATCTCCACGATTTCCATCGTCGCCTCGTCGGTCACGCGCACTCCATGGCGAAACTTGGCTTCGATACCGAGGCGCTCGAGCATCTTATCGATCTGTGGTCCGCCACCGTGCACAATGACCGGGTTAAGGCCCACGTATTTCAGCAACACAACATCCTGGGCGAACTTCTCTTTCAATGGCGCATCGGTCATCGCATGGCCGCCATACTTGATAACGATCGTCTTGCCCTTGAATGTACGGATGTAGGGCAATGCTTCGATCAGGACGTTGGCTTTCTTAATCAGTCTGTTCATATCTTCACTCCCATCGCGAGAAAAGCATGAAAGGCGCGAAACGCGGGACGAGCAAGAGTTCGTGGTTTTCGGAACTTCGAACTCCGAACTCCGAACTTCGGATCGCGTCTGATACAAAGGATCACGGCTTATCGTTCTTTACGACACGCGGGCCGGTCGGACGGCCGGCCCGCGGATGGGCCTTATCGTAGACAGCCAAAAGCTGGTCCATTGCCAGGTGCGTATACTTCTGTGTCGTACTCAACGAGACATGCCCAAGCATTTCTTGAATCGACCGCAGATCGGCCCCTTCATCGAGGAGGTGGGTCGCAAAAGAATGGCGCAATGTATGGGGACTCACGGAGCCTCCGGTCAGCCGGCTCGAATAGCACGCTACGATGCGCGCGACGCTCCTGGTCGTCAACCGCCCCCCTCTATGATTCAAAAAAATGGGGTCCGCCGGCTGCTGGTTGATAGTTGATGGCTTCAATGACGCGCGATAGTTGTGGATGGCTTTGACCGCCACAGTTCCAATCGGTACGATCCTCTCCTTCCGGCCTTTTCCTCGCAGACGGACCAGCCCCTCGGATGCGCTGAGATCGTCGAGATTGATCCCCACGAGTTCACTCACGCGAGCCCCGGTCGAATAGAGTGTCTCCAGCAATGCTGTGTCTCGGAGCGGCGATCCTGTCTGACCGGCAGGAAACTCCATCAAGGCTGCAGCATCGTCCTTACTCAATACGCGTGGAAGATGTTTCGGCTGTTTCGGTGTCCTGATGGCCTCGGCGGGATTGTGACCGACCACACCTTCACGCTGCAGATAGCGATAGAAACTGCGGAGGGAGGCAAGCTTCCTGGCTATCGTGGTGCTTTTCTCACGCTTGCGATCCAGCCAGTGAAGATAGGCCCGAATAGATTCTGTTTGCACAGTGGCAGGGCCGATCATGGGCCGGCCGGAATGCTCCGCCTTCATGAAGGTTTGGAACTGTCGGAGATCCGACACATAGTTGCGCACTGTTTCGTGCGACGCATGACGTTCCAGATCGAGGAACGTCATGAAAGCTTGAATTGCGTCATCCATGCGGCCAGATCCTCAAGCGCCCGTTGCCCCGTAAGCCGTCGTTTTCGTTCCTTGTCTCTCGTCGGTGTAGCAAGCGGAGGGAACAGTCCAAAATTCGTATTCATCGGCTGAAAATGACGGGGGTCCGTGGCCGTAATGTATGATACGAGACAGCCATGCGCCGTAGTGGGAGGCGGCGTCACCAACGGCAATCCCGCAAGACTACGGGCGGCATTCATTCCTGCCAACCCTCCCATCGCGGCGGAATCCGTATAGCCCTCGACCCCGACCAACTGTCCTGCAAAGAAGAGCGTACTGCGGGCCTTGAACTGAAGGGTGTCGCGCAGCAGTTGAGGGGAATTGATAAAGGTGTTGCGGTGCAGGCTGCCGTAGCGCAGAAACTCCGCCTGCTCTAGACCGGGAATCATGCGAAACACCCGCTTCTGCTCTCCATAAGTCAATTTAGTCTGGAACCCCACGAGGTTGTAACAGGAGCGATGGGCGTTTTCCGTCCTGAGCTGCACCACCGCATAGGATCGGGCGCCGGTCTTGGGATTTTCAAGGCCCACCGGCTTTAACGGACCGAACTGCATGGTCTGACGGCCCCGTTCTGCCATCACCTCAATGGGGATACAGCCTTCGAAGTAGGCAGCCTTTTCAAACTCTTTCGGTTGAACCTTCTCCGCCGCGAGCAACGCATCATAGAATGCGTTATAGACCGGCTCGTCCATAGGACAGTTGAGATAGTCGTCCCCGCCTTTACCGTAACGGGATGCGAGAAAGGCGATATCCATGTTGATGGAATCGGCATCCACGATCGGAGAGATCGCATCGTAAAAATACAGATGTTTGGTGTGAGTCAATTGAGCAATCGCCCGAGAGAGTTTGTCGGATGTCAGCGGACCGGTTGCCAGAATGCAGAGACAGTCCGTTGGAATCTCGGTGACCTCTTCATGAAGAATACGAATGTTCGGGTGGCCTTCCAGCGCCTGGGTAATCTTGAGTGAAAATTGGTCGCGATCGACGGCCAGAGCAGATCCTGCCGGCACCCGTACCTCATCCGCTACTCGGATAATGAGCGAGTTGAGACGCCGCATCTCCTCCTTCAAGATGCCTGGGGCATTCATGAGATCTGCGGAACCCAACGAATTCGAACAGACCAGCTCTGCCAAACCTCCGGTCTTGTGCGCTTGCGTCATCTCTTTGGGACGCATTTCATAGAGCGTCACTTTCGCTCCACGATTGGCCGCCTGCCAGGCAGCCTCAGACCCTGCCAGACCGCCACCGATAATGACAATGTCATCGCGCATGTACATACAACTCCGAGGAAATCCTGAAAGCGGTGGCATTGTAGGAACCGCATTTTGGGGATGTCAAGACGACTTCATTACGAGAGCGGAAATTTTGAAAAATCAATGCCGGGCGGCACGGTTCGAAGCATTCATCCCGTCATTCAACATTACCCATTCACCATTCAACATTGCGAGATTCCTACTCCTCTCCACGTTGAACCTCGCCGTAGCCTCGTGCTAGACTTTGCGCCCTGTAGGCGATTAGCTCAGGGGTAGAGCGCTTCCTTCACACGGAAGAGGCCACTGGTTCGATACCAGTATCGCCTACCATATCCTCCACTTCCTTTTCCCCAGTCCATACTTCTGGCCAACAGATTGATTTAGAAACCATTTTGTCATGTCAAGTAGAAGTGGCGTCATCTGCAAAAAATGCTCAATACGGACGCCCTTCTGGTTCGTGAAAGGTTTCAGAGGCAGAGCCTAAGGCAATCCTAGGTTTTTCAGTGTTATCTTTCACTTGTTACGTCTCACGCGTACCGCTCTTCATATACTGGCGGACTGTTTCAGCATCCTGCTAATTCTGGACAGAATCCCAGACCTCGGCTACACTTCAGACTACCGAGAGAACATCGACTCTGAACTGTACAAGATAAGTGAGGTCATCTATGCGGACTACAGCGCTTGCATTGGGAATAATCCTCCTGGCCACTGCAGCCGGTTGTGCCGGAAACCGCGAGCAACAGGGCTTGGCCGATGCAGACGGAGGCTATACCGCCCCAGCCAGCATTTACAGTGTGATGGATCCTACGTCCTTGGTCTACACCGATGTGGCGGCCGGCGCATCCCCTAGTGATAATCCCTGGCGCTGGACCGGTTTTCTCTTGCACCCGATCGGAGTCGCGGTTGATTACGGTATCAACAGACCGATGTACATGCTGCCAAGATTGATGCCCTACCTATTTGGGCACACATCTGAAGATTCAATGCTGGATAGCCAGCGGCGATAATCTCTCCTTCCCCTATTCTTCTTCAAGGCCACGCCCGCTTTTCCCGAAAAAGCGGGCGTGGCCTTGTCGCTCGGTTGGCAAACCCTCTCCCGTTTCGTGTATGCTCCCTTTGTGAGTCTGAATTCACGTGATAGGCAACCGCCTCGCGCTGTGCCCTTTCGGCTCTGGGTGATCTGCTGGCTAGGTCTGAGCCTTTTGCTGAATGGCTGTGACAGTCCGGCTCGGAAACCGGTTCTCCCTCCGTCTGAAAGCGATCTGGTTCTCCTAAAACCGGCGACCCTCTGCACGTCGAAGTCCGGTTTCCTCAAAACACATCCCGCCGCTACACTCAAATCCCAAGACTGGGGCGCGGGACAAGAGTTGATTCTTCCTGCCGTCAGAAGTCCATCCCATGGCGACGAATCCTACTTTTTCGATGAAGACGGTCTGCTGGTCGGAACCGTCTTTACCTTCCCGTCCGGGCTTGACTTAACGCCCTACTCAGTCCTTCGCCGCACCTTAACGCAGCTGAAACCGACATTGGAGTTCTATCTCAGCGTGGCGAACCTGTCCTCGAAAGCCCACATGGATTCTAGCGCCTTATATGAAACCGGCGACGAGAAAACCACGACACAGTATTTGGTCATCGGGCCACGCGAACAGCCGGTATTGCTCCAGGCCTCTATGACGATCGATCCCTACGTGAGGCTCTTCTCGCCTTATCGGCGGGAGTTCCTGGAACGGCTGCGCCACCCGAAGGGCCAGAAGCCAGGGCAGCCGGTCGAGAGTCAAGGCTCAGAGGACAAGGAGCCCTTCATCTCACTCCAGCAGTTCGCACGCGGCCAAACCGCGCAGCTCTCCTACTGCGGAACTCAGAACTACGACACTGCGGCCATGGCCTACCAGAAAGCGATCGCCAGCGGCTTTACAAACAAAGTATGGCTGGCGGAAGCTCACCACAAGCTAGGCCTGGCATGGGAAGGGAAGGGAGAACACGAGAAGGCGAAGGCGGAGATGCTTCAGTCCTTGACCATCAGACCCAACACTCCTGAAATTCTGAACAATCTCGGCACGGTGTACCGCGAACTGGGGGACAAAGTGAACGCCCTCGCATCATTTGAAAAAGCCGTCACGCTCCGTCCTAACTATGCCGTTGCCCGCTACAACCTAGCTGAAGCGTACGAACCCACCAATCCTAAACGGGCTCTTTCGGAATACGAGACCTATCTCGCGCTGGTCCAAGGGATCCCCGATGAAGCCAGTCGCGTTGCTGTTGTTCAACAACGCGTCAAGACATTGAAGCACTAGCAGGATGCTCAGCGCCGAGCTCCCTCTTCCTGTTCCTGGAGCGTCTTACAGTTGATGCAGAGGGTGGTAACTGGTCTGGCTTTTAGCCTGGGATAGGGGATCTCCTCTTCGCAGCGTTCACAAATGCCATAAACGTCTTGGTCCATCCTCTCAAGCGCTTCGTCGATTTTCTTGATCAACCGTTGCTCGCGCTCACGGATTTTCATTGAAAAATTCTGCTCGGCTTCTGCAGACGCCTGATCGCTGACGTCTGGGAATGTCTCCTGGCCATTTCGATTGGCAAGGCCCTCGACCGCCTCTTCCAACAATGCCTTGCGTTGCCGTTCAAGGTCACGCCGAATAGCCGAGTATTTTTTCCCCTGGGAGGACTTTTTAGATTTCGCTTTGGGTTTGGAAGTGACAGATTTCGCCGCCGGTGGAGTGGGCGGAACGCGCTTAGCGGAAGAGGCTGCTTTCATACGATGACCTGCCTGAAGAGTAAGCCGGCTCGAAAGGAATAAAACTATAACAGGGGTCTCGTGGGGGGGTCAATGGGCAGCAGGGGCTTGTCAAGCTCTTCCACTCCCAGCTTCCCCACAAGCAGTTCGCTGAAAACGTCCGCAGGATGCTCAAGAAGTCCGTCCAGCAAGGCCACAGCGAGTGAAGACCGGAAGCGTACCCTCTGGGGTACGTTGAGGATCTGAACGATGCGAGAACGATGCTGGCGGGCTTTTTCAGCATCCTACTAAAGATCCCGGCGGCCTTCGATGGACTTCAACAAGGTCACGTCGTCGGCATACTCGATATCCATCCCAACCGGGATGCCGTAGGCAATGCGCGAGACTCTGGCTCCGAGAGGTTTCAGTTGGTTCGTTAAATAAATGGCGGTTGCCTCACCCTCAATGGTCGGACTGGTTGCGAGAATCACTTCCTCGATTCCCCCAAGCTTCACCCGATCGACCAACTCTTCGGCTCTGATATCTGACGGTCCGACACCGTCCAACGGGGATAAGGCGCCGAGTAACACATGATACAAGCCGCGGTAGGCTCCCGCCCGCTCAATGGCATAGGTCGTACTTGGTTCTTCTACCACGAGGATTCTCGTCTGGTCCCGCTTCGGATCCAAGCAAAATTCGCAGAGTTCTCCCTCGGCGATATTTCGGCATTGCCGGCAAAATGAAAGCCCGTCCTTGACGGCACGAATCGCCTCGGCCAGGCGAAGCGCGTCTTCGCGCTCGGCCTTCAAGACATGAAAAGCCAATCGCTGCGCCGTTTTTTGGCCGATGCCTGGAAGACGGACTAACTCGCGCACTAACCGTGAAAGTAATCCTTGTTGATCAACTGCCATGACGTGATAACTTGTTCGGCATTCCGCTAAAACCCTGGGAGGTTCATCCCGCCTGTCACCGATTTCATGGCATCCGACATCATCTCGCGAGCCTTACGGAGGGCGTCATTCGAAGCTGCCATGACCAGATCCTGAACCATCTCCACGTCGCCACTCTTTACCACTTCGGGATCGATAACGATACCGACGATCTCCATGGCGCCATTGGCCGTAACCGTCACACTGCCGCCGCCGGCCGTCCCAATCACGGTCTTCGAGGATGTCTGTTCCTGTACCTTTGCCATTTGCGTCTGCATCGCCTGCGCTTGTTTGAGCAGATTGCCCATGTTGCCCATCGGATTCTTCATGCCTCAATCTCCTTCCGGCTCGATACCGGTCTGACCTCTGCAAGCTCCGCGGAAAAAATCTCCAGGGCCTGTTTGACAACCGGATGCGCCCGCGCCTGCTCAAAGAGAACCAGCCGTTGTTCTTTTTCCTTCGCCGCCCTGATCTGCGCCATCGTCGGTCCGGAGGGGTCAGACTCCGACAATTCAGCAACCCGCAATCGAACCGGTTGACCGCTCACTCGCCCGCATATCGACGTGAGCACCGCCATATTCTCAGGATTCTCGATCATTCCTCGGGCCGCCGTCTCCTGTTTGGCAAACCCTATCGTCACAACCTGGCCCTCAACACTCACAAACCGCCCTCTTTCCAGAAAAGCGGCGATCCTGGAAGAAACATTGGCCACTTCCTCTTGTACCTTTTCCCAATCGAGTGTCAACGTACCAGGCCTGTTCTCAGTCGCCGGCGATGCCACAGCGGTCGAACCCTTCACCTCGCCGACGGTGCCAGAGAGTATCACATCTTGAGAATTCGTCGGGAGGCTTCGCGGAGGCATTGCATTTCCGACAGCAGAAGGCCTCGACATCATCGGATCGACCGGCGCAGGAGCCGTCGCTTGCGGAGGCTTCGGTGCCGGTAGAGGAGTTGGGTTTCCCGATCGAGCAACCGAAGCCGGATTCCCTGTGGGGGCTGGGCCCGACTGAGATGAGCGCGCAGTCTGGGCCGGCAGCGCAGCTTGCTGAGCCAGTTTTCCACCCGACCGATGCAGCAACCGGGTCGCTCGCACAGCTGCCGTTTCGAGCACGAACCGGGGATGGGCACTAAGCCTGAGCGAGTCCTCTGCTTGCGTGAAGATCCCAAACAGTTCTTGAAGCGACTCGGGCGACAACGAGCGCGCATCGGTAGCCATTTGCGTAAGGTCTTCAGCGGAGGCCTCGATCAACCCCTGCCATTCTTGAGGTGATGCCACCACCGATACCACCAACATATTGCGCAAATACTCGACTACCTCTGCGCAGTAGGCCCGTAGATCATGTCCTTGGTCCAAGAGTTGAGCCAGTACGCGAAGGGCAGCAGCGCTCTCTTGTGCCGTAATCGCCTGAATCATCCCACGAACAAGCTCTTGGGGAACTGCTCCCAGCATGGCTTCAAGATCCGCATGGACGATGGTCTTGCCGCCGAACGACACGGCCTGATCAAGCAGGCTCAACCCATCGCGCATACTGCCTTCGCTGGCCCTTGCAAGGGCCATCAGACTCCGTTCCTCGATCACGATCTGATCCTGTTTGACCACGTGACGCAAACGCTCGACGATCTCGGTTCGCGCAATCCGCCTGAAGTTGTAATGCTGGCAGCGGGAAAGGATCGTCGCTGGAATCTTGTGAATCTCGGTCGTGGCAAAGATAAACACCACATGCGGCGGCGGCTCTTCCAGCGTCTTCAACAGTGCGTTGAAGGCTGAGTTCGACAACATGTGGACTTCATCGATGATGTAGACCCGGTACTTCCCTCTAAATGCGGCAAACTTGACGTTCTCGCGGATTTCACGCACATCATCCACGCTCGTATTGGACGCCCCATCGATCTCCCTGACATCGACGGAGATGCCCTGTGCGATTTCAAGGCAATTGGAGCAGGCGCCGCAAGGGGTGCCGGTCGGCCCATGCTCGCAATTGAGCGCTTTGGCAAGAATTCGTGCGACCGTGGTTTTCCCTACGCCGCGGGTCCCCGAAAAAAGATAGGCTTGGGCGATTCGATTCGTCGTAACGGAATTGACCAGCGTCTGAACCACATGGGACTGCCCGATTACGTCATCGAACGTACCAGGCCGGTATTTGCGGGCGGAAACTTGGTAATCCAACGTCGTTATACTCCGAATGTTGAATGATGAATGTTCAATGTTGAATTGTGGAGGTACGGAACGGGGACGCGTTCGGTCCCTTGGTCTGCTTGCCCTTCAATTCACTATTCAACATTCATCATTCAAAATTCCTCGCTTCGAGGGAGAGCGGGGCCAGGTGATCCTGGGGCACACAGAACTGACCGCTTACCGTTGCTTCCTTCCGGACCTGGCGGGGTTCACAGGGTTCTGTCGCACAGGGCCCAGCCCCTATCCTCAATTAGTTCTGAGTTTTGAGTGCTGAGTTATGAATGGACGCGGTGCTCCGATCCCTAATCCAACAACTCAGAACTGATAACTCAGAACTCAGCACTTCTCTGAGTGGCGGAGAGGGTGGGCATTCGAAGTCGCGCACACCGAATCTGCTTGCGCTCCTACAGAGGGGGCCAGCCCCCTCGTAATCTCCCCACGCGGGGGACACATCCCCCGCGATCCCCCTGTTCGAATCCCACCCTCGGGGCTTTCATTCTCTCTCACACTCTTGCCCCTTACGCTTCACGCCTCACGTTTCACATCTTCATTATGGCGGAGAGGGTGGGATTCGAACCCACGGTCCCATTGCTGGGACGCATGCTTTCCAAGCATGTCGATTCGACCACTCTCGCACCTCTCCGCACCGATTTTCGCGAGGCGGCATCTTAACACGCGGCCTAGCGACCAGCAAGGTGACTGCCAGCGCTCTGTCAACCCAATTTAGAAATGTCCTCTTTCTCCCATAGTAGAAATGTCCGGGTTATGTG
>CXWL01026506.1_pt1 | contig 42854 bp, 71 predicted proteins | sample 590931 | NCBI WGS metagenome assembly CXWL01 (sample SAMEA3498368, study PRJEB10139) | groundwater metagenome | biome: water well; material: biofilm material | place: Germany | collected 2015-04-27 | reverse complement strand
GGCGAAGACCATTCTGCGATCCTTTGAATCCTGGGCCCGGTCCCCGTGGATCTTCCCCGGACTCACGAACCTCATGAAGCCAATGGATAGCCGCGCCTTCTTGCGCCGGGCGTTCGAACCTGGATTAAGACGGGCGGGCATTACAGGTGCGTCCTGGCATACCCTGCGCCATACGGCAGCAAGTCGGCGCGTCATGGCGGGCGTCGATCTGGTGTCCGTCAAAGAGATCCTCGGCCACCGGAACATTCAGACCACGATGCGCTACAGCCATCTTGATCCGCGCCACCTACGCGACGCAGTCAATCTGGGGAGTCTCCGAGAAACCGTGACAAAAACCGTGACCGGTGAGCGGAACACTTATGAGGCGAGTGTAGAACCAACTGATTTTATGGTGCGCCCGGTTGGAATCGAACCAACGACCCTCAGCTTAGAAGGCTGATCCAAGTGAACGTCCGGCGCGGAACAGATTGAGATTGTTCATATTTCATCGGACATAGACTGCCTCTGAATGCCTGTTCCTGTCCGTACTATGGCCAACGAATGGCCAACGAAACACGGTGTCGTGCAGGCGTCTGCACTCAGCAACTCCGCCAGACACCGCGCTTTAGATAGCCGTGCCAGCGTCGTCCGATCATCGCCCCGCCCCTTCCGCGGCGATCGCCTGCGACGACCGCACCCAATCTCTCAAGGCGGCGTAGGTGTCCCAGAGATTGGCAAGTTCGACGGTGGTGAGCTGATGGACCGCAAGGATCTCAGCGTCGGTAACTGCGGTTTCGGATACGCCAGCAGCCGCTCCGGTGGAGTCGGCGGCGGCGGGCACACCGTCTGCGGTGGGCTGGTGCAGGCTGCTAAGATTATCGAACACAGCGACAAACTCAGGAGACAACTCGCACTTTTTGACAGGGCTTTCCGCATAGGCTTTGACCTCCTTCGTCAGCGCGCGCACCCGCTTGGCTTGCGCATCGATCGTGTGCTGATAGCGCGATTCGATCGCGGCGGCGTTCTGCGCCTGCCGGACAATGTTTTCCCCCGCGACCATCTGTTGCTGGGCAATGGACGCGGCCCAATCTTCCTGCACCGCCTCGCGCCCGTGCCATTGGCCGAGACCGTAGAGTCCAGCAGCGACGGCCAGCCCGAGGCCGGCCTTCACCAGCGGCCCGATAAGCTGTGGAGGGATGGGGATCATGGATGCTGCTGCTGCGCCAGCAGTTGACTCTTCCGCGCACTGCCCGCGCTGCTCCCAAAGTAGTAGCCGATGATCATCGACCATGAGGCCCCGAGTGCGCCGATCATCACCAACAGTACTTCATGGCCGGACTCAGGCACCGGCCATAACAACATAAATGCCAAGATGCCGAAAAACCCAAGGGTGACCAAATAGGCCAAGACTTTCGGCGTGATCAGATCCTCCTGCCCGCTCGGTGACTGACTCGCTGATTGCTCTGCGTTCGTGCTCGGCTCTACCTTCGTGTTCATGGCGTGCTCCTTATGGTTTCAGCTTGTTCATGGCGCTCCACATATTCTCGTGCACCTCTTCGTGCCGGTCATATTTTTTATCAATGTCGGCTTCGATGCGGAGGTGCTCTGCGTTGTTTTTCTCGTGTCGCTCGTCATCGGTCTTGTCGTGCTGCTCCTGCCATTGCCGAGACGCCGCGAGCTGCTCACAGGTGCGCGTCAGCTGGACCGTCATATTCGCCTGATTTTGGACCATCGTATCCTGGCCGGACAATAATCGCTTGATGCCAAGCGCCAAGAGGAATCCCAGCACCGCCAGCACTGAGGCCGCAAGAATTTCAGGTACGTGCATCATGACGACGGTGTGCCCCTTTCCGGTGTCGGCGGACACCCCTTAAGCCAATGCTCTCGAATCTCCTGATGCGTACACCGCTGCTGACATTGCCGGCACACATATTTTTTGTTCGTTGCGGACTCCGACATCCATTACACGCCGACCGGCGTATCGCGTGATTTCCGTTCGGCCAGGTCGACGACTAGCTTCAGGGCCTCATAATCCCAGGCCAGATAAATCCAGCCATTCGCCACACGTCCGGCGAGACGAGCCAGCCCCCGTTCATTGAGATAGAAGCGTTCCGACTCTTTGATCGCCAGCCACCGCGCCGGCAGGCCCGTATAGATCCGCCGATCGATGTGCACGGAGTTGCCCGAATAGAATCCGTATGAACAGACAGGCAACCGCAGCACTTCCATGACGACGGCTCGATACGGCAGACCCGTGCAGCACCAATCAATCGCGGTCGGTTTGCCAGGGTGCGCGAGGCGAATGATGTTGATCGGGCTATCGAGCCGCTGGCGGAGCAGCTCTAGGGCCTGCATCGTCTCGTAGTCGGCCTGTGCCCAATCGAGCACCGCGCCGGACAGAGCACGTTCGCCGTCCCGGAAATACGTCAGCCGCCCCACTTGCGCCAGCGTCATACCGCGACCTCCTCACTCGTCAGCGTGCGAATGCGCTCCCAGAGTCGCACTTTCCAGTCCGACTCGTCTCGTGCCAGCATCCCACGCCGATGCGCCAAGATCGTCGCATCGATCCGATCGCCGCACGCCGTGCAAGCCAGCAGCTCAAGCGCGCGCCGCTGGCCGCGCGGAATCACTTCAAGCTGCAACAACCCCTGACAGCGGAGACAGGTCATAATCAGCGACATTCCCCCATCAGTTCCGTCTGTTCCATCTGAATCCAATCGTGACCACTCGGTAGGTATCCACGGGCGCGATGGCCGCACGCGCGGCAATTTGCCCAGATGCGTTGGTGCGAATAAAGAGCTGGCGCACCGCGGTTTCCGTTCCCGATTCCGTGCCAATGTTTCCCAGCGGAGCCCCGGTCAGAATCGGCGCAGCGCTGGTGTGATTCGGGCAATACACCCACGCGGGGATAATCCCGGCCGTAGCATCGAGCATGGTCACGTTGAGATGCGCGATCGTGGAGAAACTGAGCGGCACTTTCACCGCGTCCAGCCGTTCAGATGTCGTCAACGTATTCAACAGATTGATGTCCAGGGTCGGAACCTTCCACTCAACCTCCAGTCCTCCCCCCTCGGTTTCATAGCTCGTGAATAACGCGATGGCCGCTGACGCGCGCCAGATCCAGCCGACCAGGCGCTTGCTGGTGCCGCTATCCGGCAGCGTCGGCGTGAGCGATTGCGAGAAACAGTAATCATCCATCCCACCCGACCGGCGAAAGGCGTAGATGAACCATTGTCCGTCCACAAGGGATTCCGAAGAAATCCGCCCGCCCGCCGCCGAGCCCGCCGCCCAGGCTACATCGAGCTGCTTCGTCATGGCGCCGGGATTCAACAGCACACGATTCGCATCCACCGCATCATCCGAGGCGCAACTGCCGGCGGCCACATCGATGTCGTTGGTCGCATCCGTGCCATTGTTCGACAGCGTCATGCCCCACAAGTGGCCGCGCAGAATCGGAACGAAACCCGGCGTGAGCAGGGCGCCAGATGCGGTGCTGATCCAGGCGGTTCCCGTGCAGATCAGCTTCACCAAACTATTCGGGAGGAGCACCACCGTGGTGGTGCCGTTGATCGTCTCCGAGGCATTGCCGTCGAGCGTGATCATGCCGGTCCCGGCATTCCGGACCTCCAGATCGAATCCGGCCCCGGCCTGCGCCACCGCCGGCAACGTCAGCGTAAAAGTATTCGCCGTACAGTCGATCACTTTGCCACGATCGGCCTGTGTCACGGTGTAATTCGCCGTTTTGGGCAGCACCCCGACCGATCCCTCCCGTGGAGCCCGGAGGACCTCGACCCAGGTCGTCCCGGTGCGTTTGAGCAGCAGCCAGTGCGTCGGATCGCCCAAGGTGAAGGCCCCGCCGGTCCGGAGAGAGATCTGTCCGGCTCCGCCGGCGTTATGCAAAAGCGTCACGACCCGCGCGTTATTGGCCGGACGAATCAACAGCAGTGCGCCGTCGGGAAGATTCGTCTGCACAATATTAGCCAGATCATCCTGCGCGGCGGCCGCTTCTGTGTCGATCATGAAGATGCCAGGCCCGCCGCTTGGGGGTGTGACCGAGCCGGTGGCGATGGTCAGCGTCGTCTCCGTAATCCCAGATCCAGGAATCTGCTTGATTCCCGCGAGTTGGTCCTCAAAGGCGACTTTCTGTTCGCCTTCGGTGCGGGCCGCGTTACTGAGGTAATTCAGTGCAGGTAAGGTAGACATGCGACTCCTCTCCTAATTGGGTCAATGAAAAATCTTGTTGGATGACATAGTCGCGACGAAACGCCATGCACGTGATGAACCGGTGAAAGCCGTCGTGGTGGTGACAGTGCACATTCAAAAACTCTCTGAGTAGCACCGTCGTCCAGTCTTTCAACGGACGATGCTCCGAGGCTGGTACCGGAAACTGCAATTCATCGAACCCGCTGCCCCCCTCGAAGTCCGCGTGAATGGTGCAGAGCCACCCCACGACGATGTGGCTCTGCCTGGTCAGAATCGGCAACGCTTTCGAGAGATAGAAGGTCATCAGTATCCCTGCACCACAAAATCAGAATGGGCCGACACACCGACCTCGCCGGCATCGACCGCCTGCGCGAGCGGCCCGGCAATTTCTTTATCGATCACTTTAATCCGTCGCGCCGAGCCCCCATCCTCGACGAGCGTCGGCGCGACGACCTTAATCACGTGATAGATCTTCGTGAGCGGCAACCGCGTACCCGCCGCGGCCAACGCGACATTCAGCAGCACTTCGGCAATATCCGGCATGTCGAAGATGGCCTGATAGAACGAGCAGACGCCCTGGATCGCACCGGCTTCCGTCGTGAGTCGGAATTGGTATTGCTGTCGGGTGTAGCCGGTCAATTGTCCCGGCCAGGCACGATATTCCCCCAGGCTCCCCGTCCAGAACGGTGCGCCGTCAGCTGACCAAAACAGATTGCCATCGTTCGTCCAGAACGGCGTCGCACTGTCCGGCTTGAATTCCACCATCCAGCCATTGGCCTGCACCAGGAGATCGAGCACCAGCGTCCCACCGATCCAGTCGGCCGGCGGCGTGATCGTCGCCACATATTGCATCTGCTTGTAGGTGCCGGCCCAGAACAGATTGCCCGCCAATGTCCAGAAGGGCTGTCCATCAGTGTTCCAAAACAGCGTGTCCGAATCGGCAATGAGATTCCCTCCCGAGACGATCCCGTTGGTGATCGTGCCGGGGAATCCCAGTGCTTTGAGATCGAGGATCTCGGCAACGTTCGCCATCACGATCGCCCCATAGTCGATCAACAGTGTGGCCGGAGACGAACTTTCATTGCCCGAGGTGTCCACCGCTTTCACCAGATAGGTCCGGACCCCGGTATCCCGGAACAAGACAAAGGTCGTCTGGCTCACCAGCGCATCATGGAGCGGAATGGCATCGCCCCAGCTCGGTCGGTCGCCCACCTGCACGCGCACCCGAAACCCCGCCAGATCCGGCGGCGGATCCGGATACACCCAGACGAGCTGCTGGCCATTGAGGGTGAGCCCCGTGACATCCGCCGGGGCAGAGGTTTTGCCGATGATCTGATGATTGAAAATGGTCGCCCAATCCGAGGTTTGCCCGAACGTCCCTACCGATCGAAGACGGACATCGTAGGTGAGGCCTTCGACCACCTCGCCGATCGTCACCTCCATGGTGCCGTTGACTTCCGTCAGCACCAGACGCAGCCACGGACTGTCGCCCGTCGCAAACCGATACTGCACTTCCAAGTAGGCCACCGGGGCCGCCGCCCCGGAACTGAAATGCAAACTGATGACGAGGCGCGGCACGAGCGAGCCATCGACGGACCGGAGCATCACCGTCTCGTCCGACCGCACGGATTCAATGAGCGGTTTCGGAATCGGGTCCTGCGGTGAAGCGGCGAGCGTGATATGGCTCTCGAACGGTGGAATCACCCCGCTGTCGGCCGTCTGTACCCCCGGCGCATAATCCAAGAGCGTCAGCTGCGCGGTAAAATCCGGTCCCGCCGCAATGCCCTTCACGAGCAGCTCCACACTCTCCTGGCCATACACGCCCAGCACCGCCAGATCGCCGACCGCCGGAATCGTGGCGGCCGGGATCGCCGACGCACACGTGAGCGTGCTCTGCTCGCCGACCACCGTCGTGAGCAAGGCCACCACTTGGGTCCCATCGGCGCGCCGGAACCGCGCGCCGTACTGGGTGCCGGCAGCCATGGTCAGGACATCGTCAATCGTCACGCTCGTGGCATTCCCGCCGCCGTCGACGGTGACGGATTTCACCCGCGCCTGGCCCAGTCCGAACAGCGGCACATCGTGCACCACGCGAATGAGGTCGCCACGCGTCATGAGGAGATGCTCAAAATCGGTCGAGAGTTCGTAGGTCTCAGGCCGGAGCGCGAGCACCGCCAAATCGTACCGCTTGAGCTTATAAATCTGATCGGGATCGACGACCCCCAGCCCTGCATCCACCGTTTCAAAGATCGTCGCCGGCAGCAGCCCGTCGGTGCCTTGTTCGTTGTAGCCGTCCGCGTAGACGAACCGTTCATCCTGTTGCAGCGTCAAGGGATCGATGAACCGCACCTTCAGCGCATGCGGCAAATCGACGAACCGTTTCGTGCCGCGAAAGCCCCAGCTATTGCGCGGCGAGAGCACCTGCACCGGCGTCGTCTGCGGGAGATCCTCGACGACGGAAATCTTGCCGTCCCGCAGTCCCGGCGTGCCGCGCCCAGCCGCCAGCACATCCCGGCCGAGTTCCTTCACCGTCGTACGGAAATCGATACTGGCGTGAAACGCAAACCCCTTCGCGGCACAGCGGCCATGAAAGGCCTGCAAGGTCGACAGATCCATGCGACTATCCGCCTTCGGCCTGGCGTTTGCCGAGCCTTGATGCACATCGCGAAAGATGGACGCCGGATTGCTCGTCGCCCGCACGACCCAGGCTGACGTGTCACTGTCCCAATCCGGGAGAATCGATTGCGCCATGCAGTTGAACGAGTCGACCACCCCATTGAGCTGATCCGTCGCTTTGATCCGCAGCGCGACGAGCGCGAGACCGGCCTTCTTGATCGGCGCCGCCGCGCTGATGCTGCGCAGGGTCGTCCAATAGAAGGCATCCGAAAAGACCACCGCGCTCCCGACATGGTCAGACGTGACACGGGTGATCCGGACATCGAACTGGCCCTTCGTGCTCGTCTTCCAGCGACGACTGATCCGGAACTGCGTGGTGCGCAAATCGGTAAGTGAGAGTGTCACGATGACATCGATACCGCCGCTGAAGTGCGTCGGCGAGAACGGCACCACCGTACCGGTGCCGTCGTTCGACGGCGCATTGGCGATCGTAAGGAATTCCGTCACCGCGCGCGTCACGATCTTCGATGCGGTCCCGCCTCGATTGGTCGGGACCTGAATCGTCACCTGAAACGTCGCCGCCGTGAGCGCCGCCGCGACCTGCGCCGCCGTCGAATACACCCCGGCCACCTTGCGCAAGACCACCCGGAAGTGAAACGCCGACGGGCCATTCGCGGTCACCCGCACGAGCTCCGTCGCGCGCGCGTCTTCGTCGACATAGCTGAGGAGATGATTGTTGCCAAACGTGCCGACCGAGGTCGCCGTGAGCGTCAGATCGTTATTGGCGCCCGCCAGCGCCGTCGTGAGTGAAGCGGCCGTCGGCGCCGTGCCGTCCACTTGCAGCCAAGTCGTGGTTCCCGCCGGGCGATATTCGATAATCCCTTGCACGGTGGTGACCGTTTGCCGATGATCCGTCGCTGTGATTTCCCTCCACAGTCCGCCCGGAAAGGTGGCATCGACCGAGAGTTCGTCCACGTCCGGCTGACTCGTGCGGATCGCCCCGCCGTTCGCCACCGTGATGGGAATCGACAGCGCATCCTCGATGACCGTCTCCGGATAGAGCGTCACCGGCGGATCAGTGAGAAATCCTTGCCGCACTTCCGCCTGCACGTCGGCATAGCTCTCAAGCGGCGTTTCGCCGATCTTCAGATTGTCGATCGCCAGCGGCCCATAGCCAACGACGAACAGCATGCGCAGATATTGATCGTTCCCGACAATTTCCGTGTAAGGCCGGGCGCCGTAGTTGGGATAGACGCGAATCCGGCCGTAGGGACGTGGAATCGGCGCGTAGGGCGCCACGCGATTCTGCGCGCCGGCGAGTGAGGGGCTGGCGCCCGTCTGGCCGGTGAGTGATCCCAGCTTCGGCTGCGCCGGAGGAATGAGGGCATGCAACGCCAACGTGCCGACGATCGAGATGCCTGCCGAAAGCAACGCTCCACCAAGCGTCCCCGCACCGAGATAGGCGAAACCCAATGGGACGGCGGCATAGGGTGCCGCAATGGCCAGCGCGAGAATGGCCACCATGGCGACAATCCGCCCCACATCTTTCCCCTGTCCGCCGCCTCCGCCCATAGGAATCGCACGCACAATGAGGACTTGAGCCTGACGTGGGACGGTATACTGCCAGGCGGCGTTCTTGACGAGTTCGCCATCCAAGAAGACGCGAGCCGACTGTGCATCGGTCCAGCCGATCGACCGGAGAATGTCCGACACCGTGCCACCAACCGGACGGACAGTATCCATCCGCTCCCGTTCGATCGAAAACACGTGCGGGCAGACGATCAACCGGAGGTTCTCCGCCTGACGGTCCTCTTGATATTGATCTGATGATGTTGTTAGCATAGCCTCATGAACATTACAGGTATACTGATCCTGCTCGTGTGCACCTCAGGGTGCGCCATCACATTGGCCGATTTGAGAACCTATCCGCATGCGCCTATCGCCTCGTTTCCCGGTGACAAGCACACCGTGACCCTCTGCGTGAGCGACGGACTCGACAATCATCCGGACACCTCAAAGTTCCTGTACAAAGTCGTGACTCGTCCGAGCGGGCCGAACAGCATTGTCGGATACCAGCAGATGCCGTCTGGCCCATTCGTCTTTACACCGTCGCCCTTCATCGAGTTGCTCATTGACCTCCGTCCCCCGTCACAGATTTCAGTTGATGAGCGGCATTACCTGGGGTATGGGGGCACGCTGCTTCCTGCAGTCCGTCAGATCGCGCTAACCTGCGCGCCGCCATCTCCGGATGCCGGTACAGCCCGATAATCCGCCGACTCCACACTGGTGAATCCCACCGATCACGCACCGTCCAGAGCGTCCGATCCGCATGCAGAAACGCCGGAGGCTCCAGCACCAGCCCGCAATGCCAGGGACGGCCTTGAATCCGGAGAATCAGCACATCGCCCGGCTGCGCATCCGCGAGCGGCACCGCGAGCCATCCTGATGATTCCCGTCCGATCAACGCGGCGATCTCGTCGCCTTCCTGGCTCGTCGTATAGGCCTCGGTATACGACGGCACCACAATGCCAAACCCCTGGCGGAGTCCGTGGGCCACCGCGCCCCAGCAGTCGAAACCGGCGAGGTCGCGACCCTGTTCGACGAACCGGACCCCAATCATCGCTGTCACCCAGGCGTCGTTCATAGTCCTCAAAAGATCGCCGGCACAGTCTGCGGTGTGAAACTCTCCGCGGGAAACGGCTCACGATCGTCTTCGTCCAGCAGCACATCCCCCTCCACACGATACGCGTCGTAGGACACCTCGCGCAGCGAGAGGCCGGGGAAACTCACTTCGATGGTATCCGGCGTGCTCGCCAAGACCAGATCTACCTGCACCGCCGGCGGCGAGCTCGGAGGAATGCCGCGAATGGCCGTCACGATCGACCGATCGACATTGTCCAGCACCAATCGAATCTTCGGCAGACCGTCCTCCAGATCGTCCGGGAGCGTCACTTGAAACGGGAACGCCGTATACGTCTGCCCGTTGCTCACGAGATCCTGGAGATTGTTCACCAGGCGCAGCGGCCCGTTCAGAATCGACGCATGGGTCAGCGTGGTGATCGCCAACAAGACCTCGCCCGTCTCCTGCGCGTTCAGCGCCGTTTTGAGCGTACTCGAGAGCGTGCGTGCCATTTACGGGAGCACCTCCATTTTGCAATGCACGCGCCACACGTCCGGCCCTAGATAGCTGTACGTCGGCTGATCCACAAACCGGAACACGGCCGCCGCTTGCGTGCGCGGATGCGCCAAGCCATCGAAACTCAGCGACCCGCCCTTGAGCGACGCGATATAGAATGTATCGAGCGTCGCCACCTGCGCCTTCGTGAGCAGCCAGCTCATGGTGAAGGGCCGCACCCCGGCCGTCACCCGCTGCCGCACCTTGGGAGGACCGGACTCCATCGGCGTCCGAATGCTCGTGGTGGGAATCACTTCCTGATAGCCCGGCCCTTCCGGCGCCGTCGGCAATGTGAGCGGCCACGTCGCCATCTAGCGCCCCCACGGCGACGGATTGAGTCCGTATCGTTGCCCCATCGGCCAATCCATCTCCCCACCCTGAATCAGGCCCTTCATCATTTCTCGCACCGTCACGATAATCGTTTGCCGCCCATCCGCCCCCTGGCGCGACGAGGTCTCGACCTCCTGGCGACCATAGTTATGCACGATCACATTCACGCCGCCGCCCTGTTGCTGTCCTGGCGTGCGCACCGACACCTGCTCGCCCGGCGTCGCCATGAACGCCACCGGCACACTATCGGTCCCCCCACGGCCACCCACGACGAACGACCCACCCCCGGCGAATCCCGGCAGGTTCTGCCCCAACGCGGGAGGCCCGTAGACCGTACCTGGCGCAGGCGTGCCAGGGCCGGTGGCCAGTCCTGAAAATACCCGCACCAGCTGGTTGGTCACCAATTGCGCCGCCACTTGCGAGACAATCTGTTTCGTAAAATCCAGCAAACTGCGGAGCAAATCCTTGAAGCTCTTAATCTTGCCGTCCATCGCGTCGAAGAAGAACGTCTTAAATCCCGCCTCCATCGTCTGCGCCGTGCGCCGCGCCATGTCCGCCGCCAAGCCGAACCCGGATCGCGTATCCCGGACATACTTCCGCATCCCGTCGGCCCAGCCCTCGACAAACGAGCCGCTGGCCTCGCGCGCATTGAGCAGCGCCTGGCGCATGGTGTTCAGCTCGACCGTTTCCTTCTGCGTCTCCGACACTGGCGAGAACTGCAAGAGGGCGTCCGCGCGCGCCGAGTCGCGCGCCTGCCAGGCCGCCAGCAGCTCCTGCGACTGCGCCGCCGTGAGCTCCAGCTCCTTCGCTAATTGCGCCTCCAGCAGCGCCGTCTTGTGCGCGAGGAAGTGTTCGGCGTCGCCGCCCAGCTGGTCGTAGTAGGCCACCCAGGCCTGTTCGTTCGCGATCAGCTGATCCCGTTCCTGCGCCATGGCCGCCTCGCGAATGCGTATCTGCAAGGACGTGCTCTCGACGATCCGCCGCCCGGCCTCTTCCTGGATCTCCGCATCGAACTCCTGCGAGGCGTCGATGAGCTGCTGTTCGAAGTCGATCGCCTCCTGCTGGAGCCTGGTCCGAATCTCCAGCGCGCGATTGCCAGACTGCCAGATGTCCACCAGCGCCTTCGCCAGCTTTTCCTGGTCGGCGATCGGCGCAAGCTCCGATCCGCCGGCGAGTGCAGACCTCTGCGCCGCCGACGCCTCTCCGGTCAACACGCCTGGATGGCGCGATTCGAAGAGTTTCCGCTGCCCCTCCGCCTCGATCTCGGCAATGCGGGCCTTCAACCCGTCGAACGACAGCGTGTCCTTCCCGGTCCAGGAGAGAAACTGCGCGTTCGCCTGCAGCTCTTTGAGGAGCACGTTCAACCCGATGAACCGCTCATGCAGAAACGACAACCCGGCACCCACTGCGCTCCCGACGTGTAGCCCTCTAAACAATTCGAGTAGCTCCGTGATCACCGGAATCAATTCCTTGCCCACCGTCAAGGTCATCCCGCGCACCTGGGCCTGCAACTTCTTCAGTTCATCGTTGAATCGGTTGGCCGCCTCCGCGTCCTCCTGCGACATGACCAGGCCGAGCTGTTTCGCCTCCTCCATCAGGGCCTTCGTTTCCGTCGAGCCCTGCTTGATGAGCGGCACGATTTCAAGGAAACTCTTGCCGAAGGCCTTCACGCCCACATCGACGAACTGCGCTTGATTCGTCACGCCCTTCAGCCGATCCTGGAACTCAAAGAACAGTGTATCGAGCGGCTTCACCTTCCCGTGCGTATCCGTGGCCGAGAGGCCGAGTTGCTGAAACAGCTTCGCGCCGTCGCCCGTGCCGCGCGAGGCCTCCACCGCATTCTGCGCGAGCGTCTTGAGACTCCGCTCCAGCGTCACCACCGGCACATCGGCCAGGTTGGCCGCATGCTGCAACGCCGTCGTGGCCTGCACCGAGAGGCCCAGCCGTTGCGAGGTCTTCAGGGCCTCCTCGCCATAGTTCGCCGTGCTCTTCGCGATCGCAAACAACGCCGTGCCAGCGGCCACGAGCTGCGTCTTCCAATCCTTGATGAAGCTGTTGAACTCTCCCAGCGCGCCACCGGACTTCTTCAGTTCAGACTGAAAATTATCAGCCACGAGCTTGAGAACTAAGGCCAATTCCCTATTCTCAGCCATTACAGCACCCCCGTGAGATCGCGGATCGTCGGCGCCAAGGCCGACACGGACTCCACGGTCGACGCCGAGCCGGAGACCGAGGCGACCGTCGGCGCGCTGCCAGCGATGCGCGTGAGCCGGATCACCTCCAGAAGAATCACTTCCAACTGCGCGCTCATCTGCCCGCTGCCGGCGAGTGCCACCGCCAACCGAATGTCCGTCTGTACCGCACCCGATACCGAACCGGACCCGGCCAGCGCCGCCGCCAAGCGAATCTCTGTTTGGAGCGTGGCCACTAATGCCGCGACGCCGGTGAGCACCGTGGCAAAATTGGCGTCCGACACCAACGTGCCGGACAAAGAACCGTTCGCTGCGAGGGCCGAGGCCAAATGAATTTGTGTGGTCAGTGCGGCAGCCATCGATCCGGATCCGGCCACCTGCGCCGCCAGCTGAATCTGCGTCGCGAGCGCCGCCACAACGGAGCCGGAGGCCGCCAGTTGCGCGCCCAATCGAATGGCCGTCGTCAAGTCGGCGCCCACCGTGGCACTGCCCAGCAAGGCCGCCGCCAGCTGAATCTGTGTGGTCAGCGCCGCCGCCACCGTCGCAGAGGCCGACAGGGCCGCGGCCAGCTGAATCTGCGTCGTGAGCGCCGCCGCCAAGGAGCCGGTCCCCGTGAGCTGTGCGGCAATGGAACCGGAAGATCCAGCCTGCAGATCCGCCGCGACCGTGCCGGACCCCGCCAGCGCCGCCGCGAGACGGATCTCCGTCGTCAAGGCGGCCGCGATCGAACCGAGTCCTTGCAGCGCCGCCGCGAGCCGGATCTCCGTTTGGAGATCACCGGCCAGCGCCCCCGTGCCGTTCAGGATCGCCGCCAACCGAATGTCCGTGAGTAGATCGGCCACCACCGAAGCCGAGGCCTGCAGTTGGGTGGCCAACTGAACCTGCGTCGTCAACGCTGCCGCGACAGACCCAGACGCCGGCAGCTGCGCCGCCATTGTGATCTGCGTCGTGAGCGCCGCCGACAGCGTCGCAGACCCCGATAATGCCGCCGCCAGCGTGGTGTCGGCCCCGCCGCCAGCTTGCGCGACGCGTGGAAAATCAAAATACGGTGATCGTAGCTGTGGAAAGCTCATCGAATCCTCTCTCCCGTACTCATGCCATCACCAACACGGACCGACCAATAATTATTCGGCAACACTGGTGCGCCGACCAGTGCGAGAACCATTCCCGTACTCCCCGCATCAGTCGTTGAGGCCGTGGCCCATGTGCGTGTGCCCGTATTGGTCCCGTTATTATTCCCACTCGTACAACAGAGTGTCACATCGTTGCCTGAGGCTGTTTCGAGGTCATAGCGCGTGGTGCAATCAGGATTCGTGTCCACCGACATAGCCGCAGCCATCGTCGTCAGATCATTGCCGTAAAATCCGAAATACACGATATGAGACTCTGCGCTATGTGGATCGAGCGTGGGGAATGAAATGGTATCACTCGCCGCCGCCGTCACCGTCACATTCACAAAGTTTGAATCAATGACCACTGGAACGCGAGTACATCCGCGCCACGCCGACATGACGCCCGCGAATAAGACGGTGCCGCTTGCCTTCGTAAACGCGGGCGATGCCCCGAGATCGGCCAGTCCAGCACGCTTATAGAACAGGGCCGCTCGGTGATCGTCCGCCGCCGTCGTGCAATCGGCATCCCCCTGGATGATTTCAGTCCATCCGCTCGGTGGACTGATGACGACGCTCAACGCTTTGTTGACGATCTGGGCAATGAGGATGTCACCGACTGCTGTGCCTGTCGGCACCGCAACCGGCATCGATTGCGTGGTGATATTCGTCGCTAGCGCGCCATTCGCAACAAACGATGGAAACCCCATCAGCCTCTCCCGCTCCCTACTGTCGGCATCGAGTGCATCCGTGCCAACCAATGCGCGTGCCACTCCTTCACGCGATCCTGGAGTGTGCTCATCCGCTCCTCAATCGTCGAGGGTACGCCAATCCCCCGCACGTCCGCCTGTGCCGCGACCAGCGCCAGCACTTGCGCGAGCGCCTCGACCACCACCGTACTATCGAGATCCTTCTCCTTCGCCTGCGCCATAATCAGATCGCGTAGCGCGTCGGCATCGAGACGATCTGTTTTCAATGAGAGGAGTCGCACGCTCATCCTCGCACCTGGACCGCAAACTGGCTCCCCTTCTGCGCCCGCGCAAAATTCTTGGAGTAGGCCAATCCTGACGGTGGCGGATTCTTGGGAAAGTTCGTCGCAATCCCAGACTGCCGCTCATTGCCGCCGTCTTCCGCAATTCGCCGCTTCGATTTTTGCCGCTCAAACCGATCAAGATCAAAAACAGTAAGCTCCACCATAGTCCCCTCCTTAGTTCAGTGACTCGCCAAAATACTGATGCCCTTGTATAGTGTTCGACGCACTCGCCGCCGACCAATCCGCCGTGAGCGAGAGCGCGGTATCGACCGAGAGATTGACGGTCACCGCTGCTGGGGCTGCTGCGCCTGCCGAGCCGAACGGAATAAACACGCCGTAGTTCGTCACGGTGCCAAATGTCGGTGCCGCGTCCTCACCCATCAACACCGTCGCCATGCAAAAGATCGTGCCCGATGCGCCGTTTAATCGCGTCTGCAACATCGCCATCACTTCCCAGATCGCGTTCGTCGTGGCCGTGGCCGGAGTCACGATGGCGGGTGACTGCGCGAGGATCGTGCCCGCTACACCGCCCCACCGAATGGCGAAGGTCAAGGTCGGCACCGCCGTCACGACGTTGGACCAGCGCCCTTTGGCCGTCAATCGAATGACCCTCCCATCAGCCATATAATTCGCCGGAATCGTCACATCAGGAAAGAGAATCGTCTCGGTCGTCGTATTGGCCACCGCTGTCCCGTCTGCCGTCGCCCACCAAATGAGTTCTTCCCAAAATTGCCGGCTCATCGTTTCCCCCTTTTGTTATCTCGCCAACCCAGGCGCAAACTGTCGTGGACGAATTGGCACTTTTCGTATGATCCCGCCCAGATCGCCTCCACTCCCGCCGCCTCCCGCCGCCTCGATGATGGGCACCGCCCCAATCGCCCACGGATTACTGGATAGCGTCCAGCTCATGACTCCGCCCGCCGATCCCAGTTGTGTCGAACTTGCAAAGGCGGTCGAGGCCCCGCCGTCGGTTTGCTGCCACCGTTCCGTTTGATCGGCCCCCACGGTCAGCCCTGCCGTGTTCGGCGTTGTTGCAAAATCACAGATCCAATCCGAACTATTCGGGGAAACCGTCACGGACGCGGTGCCGCTATTGCCTGTGGCGGTTTGGTGCGTCCCAACCGGCGTGGTTTGATCGACGCCGCTCAGCATAATGATGCCCGCTGCACAACTATTTCTGGATGAGGCCCACGTCACAACGGTCTGAGCAGTTGAGGGTGCTGGGGCTATAAAATACGCTCCGCAATGTCCAGCGTTCCCGTTATAGGTCGCATCCCATAACTCCGTAAAGTTCTCACTCCCCCCGCGCACAATACTAGAGACAAGATCGCCGGACCCGCCCGCATTCCCCGCGCCCACAAAGGCGAATCTATTGGCTCCTGTACATGGCGTCGTCGGAATGTTCACAGATGTTGCCGCAGAGCCTAACACGCTGTTCGTCTCGCCTGTGGTAAAGGTGATCGCCATTAGAGTACGAAGACCTCCAACGCTGTCTTCAAGGTCGAGTCCATTGACACCGTGCCGCGCAGCAGCCGTTCTCGGTCAGGGAGAGGTACATCAAACTGCACAGAGGTTGCGACCATCGGATTCCCAAAGTTGTCCAGCACTGGCTTCCCATCGCCCGTGACTCCGCCGCCTCCCAACCAAGAATTGCCCCCATCGATGCTATATTCCGTCTGAAATGAAAACCCCCTATGCCGCATATCATGCGGCCAACCTGCTCGTGTCGCAACGAGCAGCACCGTGCTCTTTCCGGCGGGAATCGCGACGACCGGTGTCTGCCTAGTCCCGCTCGCATAGTCTCGTGGGCCAGCTGACCACAGACTCTCCATCACACATTTCTCCCTAGACGCCGCCGCCACAAATCCGAGGAAAACTGAAGAATCGATTGACTGTCCTCTGCCGTGAAGAGCGTGGCCTTCTTGCCCGCATTAAACCACGAGGGATGATGCCCCGCCCCACTCTTGTCTGTAAGATCGTCGGGCGTCGGGTTCATATTGAGATACCAGATGTTCGCCGCCCCCGCCGCTGTAGAGAGCGGACTCGCCGATTCATCGAGAATTTCCTGCTCGGTCAGTTTCGTGCTGTAAATTTGAAGGCCGCGCAAGATCCCGCTGAGACATTCACGCCCTGGTTGCCATGGCGCATCGCCGAACGTCAGATGTGGCGACGGCGGATTCGTGTCGCCGTAGTTTGTGGTGCTCGTGGTGTACGTCACCTTGTGTCCCGCATCGACATTCGGGAGATCCCAATAAAACTCATGCGCCTTGACCGCACCCACCGCACCCGACGCCACAAACGCCTGCGCGTACCACTGATCTTTGCCTACCAATCCGTTGATGATGTCGTCTGATTTGACGGAAATTTCCCAATCGTGCACCGTGCCGCTACTTCCCCCCTGCGGATAGGGATGTGCGCCGTAGTACGTATCAGCCGCCCCATTCGGTCCCCCGCTCCAGAGAAACGTGTCCGCGAGCGTCCCTGCCCCGTCATCATTCCCCCAGAAGAACGTCGTGTAATACCCCGTCTGTTGAATCGGCTTATAGCGCCAGAGGTACGTCACTCCCGCGCCACTCGCCCCATAGATTGGCAGCCCGTTGCTATGGGGATTCGCCCAGCGAAAGCGCACCGACTCTGCATTCGAGTCCGGCACGTCAATGTTGGATGGAAAGATTAAGCCTGTGATGATGCCCACATCACCTCTCTACTCACAGATCGCACTGATGCTATAGGTCTGCTGCGCCGCATTGCGAATCGGCACCACCGCCCACTCGTGGCTGACCGTGGCGACCAGCTTCCAGACGCCGGTTCCGGCCGCAAAGGTGTGAACCTGATACCGCCGACTCAAGCCCGGCGCGCATGTCAAAGATCCAGGCGACCAGCGCAGGGTCGTCTGGCCTACGGAAAATTTGGTGTGACCGTGAGGCCGCTTGGCTGTGACGGGGCCGAAATATTCACCGTCCAGGTATGCGCAGCATCAGTCAGGTCAGTATTTTTCGCCTGATCGGTCGCGCGGGCGTTGAAGGTGTGTGCCCCTTCGGCCAATGCGGCATAGCTCTTCGGACTCGTACAGGGCGCCCAGGCGCCGGCGTCCAGTTTACAATCGAAGGTGGAGCCAGCCTCGCTCGCGGTCAGCGCAAACGACGCCGTCGCCCCGGTGATGGTTGGCACAATCATCGTATTGGGGGACACCGTATCATTCGTGAACGACGCCACCGTCGGTGGCTGGGACGCATTGTTGGCGGTATCAAACGCAATGAGGTTGAGGGTCCACTGGCCATCAGTCGTCACGCCTAAGGCCGCGCAGGTGGTCTGCGGCGCCGGGCCCACGGGCACCGTGACGATCGGATTGCTCACCGCGCCTTTCACGGCAAAGATTCGGTACCCGGCCAGATCCGGCTCGGTGTTCGCGTTCCACGTGACGGTACAGGCCTGCTGCACAAAAACCGGCGGCGTCTGTGCCTCAGCCAGTCCGAGACAGAGTCCGCACGGCCCGAGGACGATGACGAGACTGACACTGACGATTTGACGCCCGATGTTGGGCACGGTGTGTCGCCACATAACGCTCCTTCGTGGGTTGAGATTGACAACGCTCGCATCGGTCCTTGATGACCCCGTCTCGCTTCATCGCCAAAAAACTCTTCGCGACCGGCTCTTGGCAGCCCGGGCATGGCACGTAATACCGCCAATCCAACGCATCGCACGCGCAAGTCGTGCAATGCCTGCCCATCAGGCAAACGTGACATCCAGCGCGCCGATCGGAAAGTTCGGCGCCGGATCGCCGTTGTTGATGGTCTTGCTCTGTGTCAGGGCCCCGGAAAGCAGATAATTCGCCACCTGATCCTTAATGGCCACATGCGTGACAACGCCCCAGTTGGCTGAGGGCGTGGGAAAAGTGATCGCGCTCGCGTTGTCGGTCAATCCGTCTGTCCCGCTCAAGCCGGTCCAGTTCGCATCCAGTGGATTGAGGGATTGCGCGGCGTAGGAGCCACCAGAAACTTCGGTGCCGCCACCTGTTTCGCCGGGCGCGGCGGTGAAGAGATGAATCGTCAATCCGGTGGGCTTCGTTGAGGAGCCGGTGCGAAAATAATGTTTACGAATATCGGCTTCCATGAAATCGCTCATCTGCGACATAGTGGTGTCTCCTTCTTCCTGCTAGGGTTCCGCTAGATCTGTACCGTTGATGGGGGCCGTTCTCGTTTCCATGTCCGCGCGCGTTCGACATCCTTGTCGGTGATGGCCTCCGGCCAAGACTCCACCGCCTCGCCGTAGCGCGTCACTAGAAACCCCTCCACCCAGGGAAGATAGTTGTGATGCACCTTGATCGTCGCCGTGCCATGCCGCGCCGCCATCTCCACCGCCCAGACGCGGAGATAGAGGTGGATCGTCATCGCCTTCACCCGCGCCGCATAGGCCCGGGCCCGGGCGATGCACGTTGCAGCATAGGGCTTTGCGGAAGACTCCTCCATGACACGCTGTTCGATCAGCGCGTCTTGAATTTTGAAATACACCACCTGTTCGGATTCCGTCATGTCCGCGAATGTCAGCGCCTCCTCCATGGGACCTCCTTTAGCTGGCCTTGCCCAGGTTTTTTACTTGAAAGTGAAAGAGAAACGGCGCCTGCTTGCCGCCGAACGTCGCCAGCAGGTAGGCCTCGTGCCATTCCGTGGCGCCGATGGCCGGAGCGGGTGCTTGCACAATGGCGTTATCGGCGGGTTGCAATTGCAGATGCAGCCCTTTGGTCGCGGTGCCGCCGGTCGTATAGATCCCGCTGCCGCTGGAACCAATCAGCTCGATCGTGTTGACATCGACGACAGACACGAACCAATCGGCGTTCGCGCCGCGTACCCCGCGCACGCCGCGCACGCCGATCAGATCCCCATCGCTATACCCGTGCGTGGCGATTGTGAGCCGGACCAGGCCTTTGAAATCGTCGTCCGCCATATTGATCGTGACGCCGGTGATCGCTTTATTGTTGCCGACCGTGCCGCGCACCCCGTCGTTCAGAATGTTCGTATCGCTGACCGTGTTGATGCCGCCGGCGGGCAGACTCGTGTCGTCGCGCAGATGCAGCCACAACTTGAGGGAGGAGAGTTGACTCGCCTGAATCACCGACCCGGCGTCGTCCGTGAGCAGGCCGCGCAACGTCCCAGAGGAACGCTCCAGAAACACCAGTTGGCGACGATCCGGCGTGGTCAGCAGAAACGTATTGTCGGCGACCGGCAGCATGGTGTGAGTCCCTCGCCTCCGTTTATTTTCCAGGTCCTGGACAGGTGCGGCACAGCATGGGCAATTCCCTCTCTCCGAAATCACTCGTGCAGCGCGCCATCTGGTCGGCGTTCCTCCCGCAAGCCTGGCCGACCTCCTGATCCCGCTCGTACAAAGGCCGCTCCTCAGTAGCGCGGAGCCACGGCAGCGTCACGCCGCAGAAACTCAGGATCGCGCGCTCGCACAGTCGGTGCTCAACCGCTCGCTGCAGTTCGAGCTCACAGTCTCCAGGCCCGCAGAGGCGGGCGATGGCGGCGCGCTTGGTGCGGTCTCCGTCCGTGAGGAGACAGACGACCGCGTCGAGTCCCCGGCGATAGGCATCGCCGGAGCCATCGCGCGCAAAGCCTGAAAATCGACAAAGAACGCCAAATTCTGGAACCCATCGATGGTAAAAAAATCAAAGGCCAGCGCCTGCACCTCCGACGGGGTCAAGAGCCGCTTAAACCGCTGCCCCAGCAGCTGCGCGGCGGCAACCCCCTGTTCGCACTTCTCTTCCCGCGTCATGCCCTCGGCGAGCAAGACCATCCCCAGGATCTCGCTGCCATGCGCCTGGACGATCGGTATGAGATCCCGCTCGGCCAGTCCCGCTCCGAAATCCACTCCGGCCAGCGGCCCCGCCTTCAGCCATTCGTGCTGCTCCAGGCTGGCCGGTTCCAGACGATAGGTCACGTCACCGATCCGAGTGGTCTTCGGCTCGTGCACCTCTGGTGTCACGGATGCGTCCTGTGTGTCCATTGTGGCTCCCTAGGTGAAAGTCAGAATCAGATCGTCATTCCCCGTATTACGAAGCAGTTTCCCGTCGACGTTGAAAATCCCGATGCCGTTCCGATCTCCCGGTTCGACCTTGGTGTATTGCGTCTTGGCTGAGGTGATCGTGCAGATGTTGCCGGCCGTCGCGCCGATCGCCACACTCATGGCCCCTTCGGTGCCCAACTTCAGGAGGTTGTAGTAATCGTGTGTCACCACCAACTCTTTTTCCGGGTCCATCGAGAATGTCGCCTCCGCATCGACGATCAAGCAGCTGAAGTACCCGCTCGCCTGCGCAATGTCCGACCGCAACTCCAGCTTGTTCCCGTAGTCCAACGCAAAGGTCGACAGCTTGTGCGCGAACGCTTGCATGCTGAACGCCGTGCTGAGAAAGGGCTGCGGCTTGGTGGTCTCCAGCCCGCTCGGCGTGATCCCCGCAATGTCCGCCGCCGTAATGTCGCACCCAAGGAAATCGAACTCCAGCATCGTGGGATCACCGATCTTGGGCGCCATCTTCCAGGTGCCCCGCGCGCCCTTGAGCAGCAGGCGCAGGTTGTTGCCAGACGCCGGAATGCTGTAGAGCCCCAGCGTGAAGGTCGGCGTCCCGAGCGCGCGTTGATAGGTCACACTCACTCCGGCGCTCACCGTCTCGCTCATCCCGCAGCCACGCAGATATTTCCCAATGGCTGGGGCGGTGCCGGCGGCGCCGGAGCCCTTGAGCTCCGCCTTAAACGTCGCCCGCATCGACCGCGACCCGGGAATGGCGCTGTGCGCCGCCAGATCCTGCGCGATCGGACTGCGGGCAAAGACCGCCTGATTCGGCGTGAACTTCACCTCGTAGGCCAGGGCGTTCGCATCCGCTGCCGCCAGCGTTTCCGCCGTGCCCTCGACCGCTTCCACTTTGCCCGCGAGCGTCATCCGCCGCGCCAGAAATTCAGCCATCGTTCAGCCCTCCTTCTCGTCGCCGGACTCCGGCGATCTGTCTGACAGCAAACTCGCGCTGCCGCCCGCCAATAATTGCCTCGCGATCGTCTCGTCGAGATCGTGTCCCACCTTCAGCACCGCGCCGGGTCCGGCAATCGGCGTGCCCTTCGCGTCGTTCAGCTGGCACGACAATCTGATCTTCCGCCCCTTTATCTCTCCCATCGTCACACCTCCACGCGCGGGTCCGTCCGCAGATGCCGATAGCGAATCTCATAGGCGATGCTCGCGACCAGCGCCGGCTGCCCCTCCACGATCTCAATCTCCGTGATCCCGATTTCCTCGGTGTTCAGCGCATGCCCGCCGCGCTGCACATCGATCTGCATCACGCGCTGCACATCGGCGAGCACCGCGTTCATGGCTTCCGACGCCGATCGGGCATCCGTCTCCTCGTCCTGCTGGACCACCAATCCGACCCCCACCTCCATCGCGCGCTCCGTCGCCACGCCCCCGGCATCCTGCTGCGTGCTGTCGATGGGGCGATCGTCCCGCTCGAATATATAGGCCTGCGGAGGATTGAACGATTGTCCCCGCTGCAGTTGCCGCTGGACGCTGGTCAGCGTCAGGGAGTACCCGTTCGCCACCGTGATCCCTTCAAGCGTGGACTGGAGCTCTTTCATGATCAATTCCCGTACACTATCCGCCATGTCACAGACTCGTGAGTGACTGCACAGTGGAGGTGATCGCCTTCATCCGCCGATCGAGCACGACCCGCATGGCCCGATGAATGCCGTCCATTACTCGCTTGCTCCCATCAGGGATTTCCTTATTCCACGTATCCATAAAATGCAGACGCGGAGGAATCGTCACCGACTTCACATGCGAAAAAATCCTGCCTGGTGCGGCGCCGAACGCCGTTTTTCTGCTGAGAAACAAAAACCCCGGGCCTTTCTTCGATATCGTCGCGCCCTCTTCATGCACTCTGAGAATGCGCGAGATTTTGCTGACCGCTTTCAAGCTCCCCAGATCGCCGCCGGTGGCAAACCCTTGTATGTGTTTCCCGCGCTTGAATTGCCCGCCATAAAGCGCCTCTGACGGAGCTTTGGCCTGCCCAGACCTGGTCTGCCCTTTGGCTCGTCCGAATTGATCGGAGGGTCCACGCACCGCCTGCTTCCCGCTCATGCCCTGGATCGTCTTGCGACGAACACGCTTCGAGAATCGATCCAATTCGGTCTTCGCAAAGCGCCAGGTTTCGATGGGCGCAATAGCGAGGGCCTCTTTCAGTTCTGTGAAATTCACTTCTGAGACGATGATTCCCTGTGTCGGCATTACGCTTGCACCAGCACGCGAAACAGGCCGCCATCCGTGACGAACAGCCCCGCATCCTCTTCGAGAATCGTCTGCACTGTGAACTCCGTCTCCTGCGTATCGCTCAACGACTTCTTGAATCGCACCCGATCTTTTCTCGCCTGCACCGTGAGCACCCCATCGACCGCATCGCGTGGAAACGAGATCTCGATCGTATTGGCCCCGTACTGCAAGCCTCCGGCGCGCTCCACCTGCATCGGCCGCCTCTCCACAATCGCCTTGAACGTCCGAGGCACCCCACCATGCGGCGTATAGGTAACCAGTTCCCCGCCTAACTGTGCGACCAGATCGAGGGCATCGGACATTTATGTCGCCTTGTTCTTCGCAGCCTCGTCGTCCGCCGCTTTCTTCTTCTCAGCCTCGTCCGCCGCTTTCTTCGCAGCCTCGTCGTCCGCCGCTTTCTTCTTCTCAGCCTCGTCCGCCGCTTTCTTCGCAGCCTTCTCCGCCGCCTCGTCAGCACTCCACGGCTGCAAAGCCGATCCACACTGAGAGGCCTCAGCCTCCGTCAGATTGATCGCATCGCCAGGACCGTACTCTTTCCCGTCCCGTCGTAGATGATGTGTCACGAGAAATTTCATAGCCGGTCCCTTTCCTCTGTGCCGCATGAGGCGGAGCCTCGCCGGAGCGAGGCCCCGCCGTGATCAGAAACACGCGCCGGCTTACGCCACCGCGTTTTCGATGAAATAGCCCAGATCGCTCGCGACGATCTTTTCGTCGCTGTTCCAGCCGGTCTTGAGATAGTGCGCGCCCTTTAGTCCGCGCTTCTCGTCGAAGCTCCGCGAGGTAAAACGACGGGTTTCAGTGAAGGTCTTGCCGAAGGTGATGGACCGGATGCCGGTTTCCCCGGCCTTGATGTGCAACGCCGCCATGTGCTTGCCCCAGAGCCGCGCGAAGGTCGAAGCCTGGCCTTCCTTGCTAGAGAGGTAACGGGATCGACCGATGAGGACCCGCTCCACTTCGAAGAGATTGGCAACCGCGTCAGGTGTCGCCAATCCGCCATTGAGACTCGTCCCGGCGATGGCCTTGACGGCGTCCAAGATCTCCGGCAGCCGGCGAAACACGAGCCACGCATCGATGCCGAACACGAGGGTATTGGCGCGGACGAAACACCCCTCGACCGCGTCCTGCACATCCTTGATAGGATTGTCCGACGCCCCGGTCCACTGGGTGGCGCCGGCGAGCGTCACCTTGTTGCCGACTGGATAGGTCGCCGCGGCAAAGACAATGGCGCTCACCCGCTGCTCCTGCGCCACGTCGAGACTTTGGTTGACAAAATCGTTCGCGTCGGATTCCGGCGCGAGCGGAGAGTCTGAGTTGTCGATTTCCTCCTGAGTCACCCAATCGGCCAAGGCGTGATCCTTGACGGAGTAATTGTCGGTCGAGACAGCAAAGTCCACTTCATTGGCCAGCGACTTCGGTCCGATCCTGTCGTCGAATGCCCGGTAGGCATTTTCCTTGCTGTACTTCCAATACAGATCACTGCGCTTCATCACCTTCACTTCCGGCATGACGTCGCGCCAGATCATGTCCTCGTTGCGATACTGCACCGAGAAATTGCTCAACACACTGTCGACGTGCATCTGTTTCGGCTCTGCCATGGTCGTCTCCCTTTCGTTCGTGGTCTAGTGCATGAATACGTTCAGTGTCGTTCTCGTCGCGCCGGCGCTTATCCTTGCGCGCGACTCGGTGCGAGCAACATCGGAATAATGTCGTCCGCCACGCCGCTGGCCAGGGCTCGCCCAATCACGGCGTAGTTCGTCCCGACGACGGCGCCGATCGCCACCGCTTTGCCGTTGGCGTCGCTGGTCAGCAAGCCGCCACGGGTCACTGTCCCGCCCAGCTTCACGCGGGTGATCCCGTCCAGCATGACCCGCACTTCCTCTCCAGCCCCAGCCGTGGTGTGCTGAAACACACCGACTAACTCTTCTGTGGATGCCGTCGCTTGGCTCAATGTGTCGTCGTCCGCGCCGAACTTGGCGATCAGAAACGCCGTCGCCAGCGCCGCCGTGCATTTCACCGATTTTTCAATCCCCGATGTCTGTCCGATCATGATCGATCTCCTTCTTCAGTGTGACGTGTGCGTGCGAATGACCCTGTCTGACCTCTTCGCCGATTCACCGATCTTTGAATAGGTCGGGATGGACCTTCGACACCGCGAAGGCTGCGGACCGGTAGTCCGTCTTGTGCTCGGCTTGATGCGCCGCGATGAGCGCTTCCCGCTTCTTCGTTTTGTCGTCGACTGCGCTAGGATTCTGCTCCGTGCCTGGCTGCACCACTGACGGCTTGAGAGGCTCAACCACGTCAGTCTTCAATTGGTGCAGATGAATCACGCGCGCCTCTTTCTCCGCTCGCACCACTTGCATGGCGGCCTGCTCACCGGTCGTGCTACCGTCCCACTTCAGTTTCTCGACGAGTTCGGTATGTCCGGGCAGCGACAGCGATTCGATGTCTTGGATCCGCTTCCGCTCGGCGTCAGCTCCAGTCTTGCGGCCCTCGTCCAGTCCCTTGGCCTGCCCTTCGTCAAAGCCGGCCTTCCGACCTTCCTCACGGCCCTGTTCGAGGCCCTTGTCGAATCCGGACGTGTACCCCTGCTTGACCAGTGCCGCGGCCAGCACCGGGTTGCCGCTGGTAAGTTGTTCCATCGTCAACGATTGAATGATCTGTTCTGCGTTCATACGTTTCTCCTCCAGTTGTCGGCCTGCCGATCCGGCAGACCGCTTGCCAATGGCCCGCGTGCGTCCTTGCTGCAAGGCCGCCAGTACCTGTTGCTCCTGCGCAAATCCATCCGCCAATCCAGCCTCGATCGCCTTGGATCCCAGAAACATCCGTCCGTCCGCCATGCGATCGAGGACCGTCTGCACTGACGCGCCGCGATACGCCGCCACGTCCTCCACAAACGCCGTATAGATCTGATCGACCATCTCCTGCATCGTGGCCCGGCCGTCTTGCGTGAGCGGCCCATACTGCGACGCAATGCGTTTATATTTGCCCGCCGTAATCTCGGTGGTGGTGATTCCGGCCTGGCGTTCCGCCTGCGACACATCCACATGGGTCGCCACCACCCCGATCGACCCCACGACGGTGGTATCGCTCGCTACATACAACTGATCGGCCGCCGCGCCGATCCAATACGCCGCCGACGCGATCGTGCCCAGCGCCACGGCCGAGATCGGCTTGCGCCCACGATTTGCAAAAATCGTTTCCGCCAGCTCTTGGGTGCCATCCACCGTGCCGCCCGGACTATTGATGACCAGTAATATTGACGCGGCATCCGTGTCGGCCAGGGCCGCGCGAAACTGCGCCAGCGCCATCTCTGTCGACGTGCCGCCTGAAATCTGCATAAAGAGGTTCGCCCGGCGCGCCAGCACGCCCTCGATCCGAATGACCCCCACCCCTTGGTGGTTCTCGTAGGTCTTCGGCTCGTTGATCAGCGGCTTGCCGATCTTGGCCTCGACCGCCTTGAGATCAATCTTGTCGCCGCGCAAATGCGTCGCGTAGATCTGCTGAATCTCGATCAGCTTGTCCGGCACAATCGCCCAGGGCGACGTGAGCACATCGAGCACTCTCACGCGATCACCTCCGCGGGCTCCCGGTCATTGGCCTTGTCCTTGTCGACAGTCTCTTCGTCCGTGACATCGCTCGGCGGTCTGCCGGCAGCCGATTTTGGTTTCGCCTCTCGGCGCAATCCAGCCTTGTCCATCGCACGCTGTTCTTTTTGCTGTTGCCGCACGTTTGATTCCCAGTCGCCCCCGGTGAGCCCGGCCGTCTCGGCATCGAGCGTCGTCAAGTGCGCCTCCATGCGGAGCACCGCCGCTTCCACTTCATCTTTTTCGTTGATCGTGCCTTTCGCCGGACCGATCCAGTCGGCGCGGCAATAGGCCTGATGGATAATGGGATCGCTGAAGAATCCCGGCGCGGCAATCCGGTCGTTCGCAATCGCTTCTTCCAGCCAGGCTTCATACACCGGCTGGCAAAAGGAGTCGGCGAGCCAGGCTCGGCGCAGCAGAAAGAATTTCCAGGCTTCGAGGAGGGCCGCGCGTGCTGCGGAATAACTGCTCGTAAAATGCTTGATCAGCACTTCATAGGGAATTTCCAGGCAGAGCCCGATCTGGCGCACAATCGCCGTCACGAACGGATCAAACTGTGCATTGGGCCTGGTGGGATCGACTGACGTGACTTGCTCGCCCGGCGCGAGTCCGACGACCGCCCCGTTGCCGAGCTTGATGTCGCTGTCTCCGGTCGAGGCGCCGGTCTCCTCGGTCGGAGACATGGGCGCGAACGGCGTATCGCCCTGCTCCGAGGTCACGAAGACCGTCAACATGCCACTGACCACCGCGGCCATCAGCTCGGCATCGGTGTACCGGGTGATCTGCTTCAGTTCCTTAATCACCGGCGCAAGGAACGGCACACCGCGCACCTGGCCCGGTCGCAACATTTTGAAGAGATGCAAGACTTGTCTGCGGCCAGACGCCTCGCCATAAGCCCGGACCGGAATCCACTTCGCCGAGGCCCCGCCGCCATAGACGTCACCCGGATGCCGGTCTTGAAAATGATAGATCTTCGCGGCCCCGTATTGGTCCCGCGTAATGCCGCCGGCGCACTCCGCGCTGTCGGCCTTGTTGTCGGGATTGCTGACACGGTCCGCTTCGATGAGTTGCACCGACAATCCGTAGGGTGATTGGGGCTTGGCAATGTAGGGCAAGACGGAAAACACATCACCGCGTTCGAGTGACGATCGAAAGGCTAACTCTTGCAGCCCGCCGAACTTCAACACCCGCTGGGCATCGCAATGGGCGGACCACAACCGGAACTCGCGCTCGACGTGTGACTCCCAGGCGTCGGCCTGTTCGTCGGTCATGCGGAGCAGCTCACGATCGATCCGCGCCTGCAGGGTCAATCCGCCGCCGACCACATTGGTCACGGTGGTATTGATCGCCCCGGCGCCGATCGGAGAATTTCGAGAGAGCCAGGCCGAGCGATCGCGCAGCGTCTGCAAATCGCCCAAGAGGTCGGCATCGGGGCTGCCGGTCGTGGTCCGCCATCCAGCCAACGCCCGATCGCTGCGCGATGCGCCGGCATAGCCACCGGACATCGCCCCGACCATGCTAGACCGCACGCGGGCCTGCAATCGCAGATTCGCCTTTGTTGGATTGAAATAGCGCACGACACGATCGACGGCATTTTCCTTCACCGTCACCGTCTTCCCCTCAATGTTCAGATTGATGTGCATGCCGCTCATCCCATCGGCGTCACGCCGGTCAGGCTAATGCCGCCGCGCGCGAGCGACTTCGCCCGCCGATCCCAGATCGCGATCCCGGATTGGATCGCGGCGAGATCCGCGCGCGTGACCTTGCGTCCGTTAAGTTCGTAGGATTGACCCGCCAGCACGGCGGTTTCAGCCGCGAGATAAGCGGCGAGTGTCGAATCGGCTTGAGCTTGTGTGATCCCAGCCATATGCTGGCGCATCTTAATCGGATGGAGATCTTACACAAGGGAGGAAACAGGAGAGAACGGGAGGAAACGGAACCGATCTGAGGGGGTTATTTCAGCGCAGAATCGAGAATCTTGATCCATGAGGTGCCGTCGGCATTGTGCACCGTCATCCGACTGATGACGGGATTGACCCATGTGAATTGACTGCTCGTGTACCGCACTCTGCTCATCCTACCAATCCTCCCACCGCGCCGGGCCTTCATATTACGCACGGCGGCTTGCCTGTTCTTCCGACGGGCACGTTTCAGCTCTAAGAGCAGAGAGGTTTGCATCTTCGCGGCGCACGACTGAAATGCCACCCCCATGGCGACGAACTGATCTCTCAGCGTTTCCATTGGCGATGACACTGCCCGTAGAAAACCGAAAGAAAAAGCGTCTAATCTAGATGGTCTGAAATGGTGAATCGGCTCAAAGTCGTCTTCTATCATCCTGGCTCTCAGCTGCGCCATCGTGGCGAACGAAAGATGGTCCGCGGCCGTTGGCAGTGGATCGAAGTCCGGCTTGATCGTGATCGGGATAATATGGCCACGCATCGTGATTTCTTTGCCGGTCAGTTATCGGAAATCCGGTCTCGACCCAGAACCGCTCGGAGCGCCTTGCGTGCGAGCATGCCGGACATGAGCGTGACGGCGGTCTGTACGGCATGCCGAAAGGTGGTCTCATAACACGCTTCCGCCTGCTCGAACGTGCAGCCCGTCTGGGCCATTACCCGTCCGATCAGAAAGCTTTTGGTTTTATCGCGCTTGGTCATCGCGTCCTCTGCGAGCGGCACCATCTCCAGACCATTTCTTGGCCAACACGGCCAACCGCAGTTTGATCTCTGAGTCCTGTGGAGCAATGTCAAAGGCCCAAGCGATGAGATACGTCACAATCAGCAAGCGCAATTCTCTTATCATCTAGGCGGCTCCAGCGGTCCGGCCCATTCACATTCCCAATCATCGAACGAAGCCTCGTAACCATCTTGGTGCCAATAACACAACCTGCCTTTTGTTTCTCCCTCAATCACATGAACAAGAGACGGGATGGTCGTTGACTCGCGCCTCCAATACCACCCCGGCTTCGTCGGCTTGTCGGACGTCCAGGCTAACTTCACGACAGGTATTGTTTTCTCGCATATCCCACATGTAGCACACCTCTTGATGGGCACCATAGGCGTAGAAAACTGAGCGGATGATTCCCAGCGGTGATCACATTCTGTTTCGCTCAATCTTCCACCTCGTTTCGACTCTTATCATTACTCATTGCACCCCGCGTGAAATCACCCGCCGGCGCGGAGCTGGAACCTCGTCGGCCGCGCCTTCCTTAAAGACCCGGCTCCGGCGTTCGAACTGCTCCACGTCGGGCACCGGCACCCGATACTGACCCCGAATGCACAACACATTCGGAAACTCCTTCTGCGCGATATATTCATACACCGTCTTCACGACGACCTTCAACCGCTTGGCCACTTCCTGCGGCGTGAGCAATTCCGGCATCACTCGACCCCCCGGCTCAACACCCGTCGCCCCACGCGCGCCGGCGCTGATAACATCGGCGCCGGCATCGCCTCGGTCCGCCGGACCACGGCCCGCGCCACCTGCTTCGTCCACTGCGCCGCCAACGCCTCAAGATTGGGATTCAGAATCTTGAGCGCCGCCAGGTTGTACACTTTCAAATCGAGCGCCTCGTTCCGGCTCCGGGTCTTTTTGTAGAGCCGGCCGACCAGCACCCCTTTGGTGTACTTCTGCATTTTCTCTTCGCTCGTGAGCTGCTCGAAATACTCCTCGTCGTACTCGGGATCGTCAGGAAAGTGCATGTAGCCCGGTCCGAACTCGACGATCTGCATCCTGGGAAACAGCGTATCCTTCGCGGCGACGGTGCCGATCAGCCACAGATACAACTTCGACTTTTTCTGTTTCGACGGCCGCGGCGGCACGATCGGATCGCCCAAGGTACTCGATCCTTTCCCGGCGCAGATCCGGCCGCCACGATAGCGTTTCACGAATTCATAGGCCTCCTGCGTATAATGCCCGCCGGTATCGATCAGCAGGTTCTGCACCGCCATCGAGATCCCGCACTCATGCCGGAGCGACTCCTTCAGCCAGGCCTCGCACTCGTCCCAGACGGCGCGCTGTGATGGCTTCCCGAAGAATTGCTTGTAGCCGAGGCTCCAGCTTTCCTCGCCTAGGCCCCAGCCGACCCGTTCCGCTTCCAGTCGATCGTCCTGCACGTCGACCGCGGCCGTCACCACCAGCACCCCGTCCGGGCACGGCGCCGCATAGCGCTCCCGGCGATTCATGATGCTGTGCGTTTCGACCTTCTCACCGGTCTCCTGCCACGTCTCCGCGAGGATCGTGTTGACAAAGGCCTTCAGCGCCCGCGTGTCCCCGCCCTTCGCTTTCTTCGTGGCCTTCAGATGCCGGCGCGCGATCTCCGCCCAGCTGAGCGGCCAGCCGTAGGGCATATACAGCGCATTGATGTGAAACGAGCGAATCGGGTTCTCCGGGTCCTCGTGGATCCAGGTGCCGTACTCGAGCATAAAACTTTTGTGATGTTCGTCAATCAACTGGGCGCAATGCTCGCAGCGATAGGCCGTCGCCTCCGGGCGTTTCACCCCGTCGAACGTAAAGACCAGTTGAGCAAACCGAAGCCATTGCGTCTTGAGACAGAACGGACAGGGCACATGGTACTTTCCGCGCGAGCCCGCGAGATAGGCCGGCTCGATCATGCTGGTCTCGGCATCCAGCGGCGTCGACAGCTTGAAGATCTTCCGTCTCGCAAATGTCGATGTCCGGTTCTCCGCCAGTTCGCTCGGGTGGCCTTCGCCGTCCGCGTCCTGCACATAGCCGTCGAGTTCGTCGAGCATCAAATACTTCACCGCCGCGAACCGGAGGCCCACCGCCGAATTACTACCCGTAAGCAGAATCATCCCGCCCGTGAACTCTTTCGACAGCACCGTGTTGCCGCTGTCTCGCGTCCCCGCTTCACGAACTTTTCCTTTCAGGCACGGGGTGAGATCGAGCATCGGTTGCAATACTTGTTTGCTAAATTTACTTGACAGGTCCAGCGTCGGCTCCACGACCATGGCAGGCCCCGGCGCGCGAGAGATGATGTAGCCAAGCCAGTTTCTACCTACAGTCGTCGCGCCGATCTGGTGAGACTTCATCACATCCACCTCTGTGCACGGATGGGACGGGCTCAGGCATTCATACACTTCTCGCCAAAACGGCGTGCGGCTGGTGCGATATCTTCCAGCCTCTGCGACAAAGCTCGGGAGTGGAACTTCCTCCTGCTCCAGCCACTCGTAGATCGTTAGCCGAGTATCTGGCATCAGCCCCGCGCGAAACGCCTCCAGATACGTCTCCGCCTCAGCAAATGCGTAATCCACCATCAATCCCCCATGGCAAAACGTGCCGAGTCGTCACTCACGTGATCCGACTCCTCGGGCTGGTGACTGTGCATCTCTGCCGGAGCCTCGCTCGCCACGGCCGCCGTCTCATCGAGCGTGATCTGCTCGTGTGCCGGCATCGTCTGACCCTTCGAGAGTTCCTCTAGCAGGGTGTGCAATTCATTCGTGAAGGATTCAAAGATCTTCCCCTGTGACGATTCCGCCGCAAACACGCCGGAGAGCCTGGACGGCAAATTCAGCAACCCATCCCTGACACGGCGCGTCGCGTCGAACCAGTTCTTCTGCACGCGCTCCACCGGCACCAACTCTCCCGCAATGCGCTGAAGCTTGATCCGGCGCATCTCGTTTTCCAGCTGCATCTTCTTCACCGTTTCGCCCGCTTGCGTCGTGCCCTCCTGCTTCGCCTTGAGGTGGCGCACGTACGCCGCCACCGCCAACTTCGGGTCATGCAATCCATCCGTCGGCAGCGGCAACACGCCTTGTTTACACAGCACGCCCAGCCGCTGCGCCGAGAGGCCGAACACCTCCGCCAGCTCCGCATTCGACCACCGCGCCGTGCCAAACAAATCACTCACCGGACATCCTCCACTCCCACCAACATTCCCAAATAAACACCGGAATTTTTCCCCTCACTCTGGCCAAATTGCGCGGCTGCGCTTACCCGCAGTGCTACATGCTCTGGAGGGACCCATCGAATTTATTTTAGTGATAGCCATGGTCCTTCGGATTGCCGTAGATTCGCTTCCACTGCCCGAGCGCAATCGGATCGATCTTCGGCGGCGGAGGCGGAGGACGACTGGTTGACGGAAGAGACGCTGGTTCAATCCAGTCTCGCCATGGTTCATGGCCGTGTCCGTCTCGCATAAACCGTTTCGGATCTTTCGGATTCAGCCCTTCTTGTTTCAGCGCCTCGGCATAGTTTCGAGCGGCCTGGACCGCAAGGGCCTGATCCTGGACGGACAACCTGAGAAAGAGGGCTGTGGTGGCAGCTTGCTCAAGTCGTTTCCCGTTCCGTGGTGGATAGGTCTGCCAGAACTCCTGAAAGCGAGCATTCGATTCGATGTCTTCTGTCTTAATCAACTGTGTACTTTTACACACAGTCGGCTTCTCTTGTACTTGGAAAGATTGGTTGGAAAGATTCTTCGGAAAGATATGTTGACCTGTGGTCACTAGCCCTGTTGACCTGTGGTCAACAGCCTGTTGACCTGTGGTCACTAGCCCTGTTGACCTGTGGTCACTAGTAATAGAATCAAGAGCCGTGAACTGATAGCGATTCGTCACCCGTGTTTTGGCCGCGCGAGGATCACGGGTGATCACGATAAGGCCGGCCAATTCCATGGTGCGTAAAACGCGCACCAGACCACTGGGGGTATGCAGAGATTCTTGCGCGAGATTCCTCAATGAGCACCAGGCATCACCGCGTTCGTTATTGTGATAATCGGCAAGCACGAACAACACCAATTTTTGGGACTTGGTGATTTTCTTGCCGTCCGGTCTCATCCTGAGATCCTTCACATAGGCCGTCGCAGCCCAGCTCATTCGGTCACCGTGACACCAAGAGATGATCGAGTTCGAAGGGCTGCCGCATCGTATCGGCCCTGACATAGACAGGGTGGCGTGGGGCGCCTGATTTCGTTCGTCCGAGGCAAAACAGCTTATGGCGGACGAGGCGGAGAATAGGAGCCACATGGTCGACACGGACAAAGCCTGACGCCCCCCAGGCCGCGATCACGCAGTCAGCGGAATCGAAGGCCACTTCGAGATATTGAAGATTCTCTGGACCGATGGGATCGGGACTCGTCGCAAGCAGATCGGGATCGGTGGCCCGGAAAGCAAAGAGATTCACCACGTGCACACTGTTCATCTCCCAGCGCGTGGCGAACCCTAGACAGCGCCGAATCGTGGGATCGTCGTGCGTCGCGTCGGCCGTCGAGGGGTTCAGCATGATGAAGGTCACAACGCGTTGCGGAGACGCTTCCCACGACCGGATGAGGCAATAACGATAGACGCCCGACGAATCGATGACGGCCGATCGGATCGTGCCAGGCGCCTCAAGCGGAGCGTGTCCATCGCAACAGGCCAGTCCCATAAGCCTTGATGCCCAGCCACGGCCACTTCGTTATCACCCAGTACGCGAATATGTTCGAGCTTCCATGCGAATCGACCCGGCGTATAATCTCCAAACGCGCGCTCTTGCTCGCAGACTTCAACCACGTCCGTTCGCACGATGTCGACCAAATCCGCGACGCAGAGGACGCACCCCAAGGTTAGTTGTGATGGATGTTCCAACCCATGCCGAATCAACGCGGTCGCGAACGGTTGCTGCCAGCAGATAGTATTCTGGGCACTGGTAAATCGCAAACTCGCATGAATCGCCAGCGGCCCTCTGTAGTTCGTCGTCCAGCTCCGCGTCTCATACTGCTTCTCGCCCCACGCGATGAGACTGGCCCACGGCTGCCACAGAGTTAAGGCTTTCATCGTGGAAACTCCCTCATCCGCAGATCCTCTGGCCACTGCTCACCGCGCTTGATGTTGCCGACTTGGCTCTTGGAAATTCCGTACTCGCGAGCAATAGCCCGTTGTGAGCGGGAGTCAGACCGCATTGAGGCCACCTGTCTCTCGGTCAGTACAGCGCGGCCATTCGTCTCGCCAGGCATCGGCCTTCCGCCATGCAAACCATTGGCGAGCGCGTGATGAACATTTCCTAGTGAAGTCACGTATTCCAGATTGAGCGGGACGTTGTGCTGCTTGTTCGTGTCTTTGTGGTTTACTTCATGCTGTGGAGATGGAAGCGGTCCAATAAAGGCGAGCGCAACCAGCTGGTGAATGCCAAAACGTCGCTTCCTGTCCTGCTTCGATAGGTCAAGGTTCAGGTAGCTCTTCTTGCTCTTCTTCGGCGTGATGACCCGACCAGCAACAGCGCCCTGCCCACCACCAGAACGACGGACGCGGCCCAAATCGGAAACCTCATAGAGATCTTCGTAGCCAGGGACAGCTTCCCAGATTTCATCCATGTGGGTATTCCCTCACCCGTAAGTCTTCTGGAAACTCTGATATATCTCCGCCCTTCGTGTCGCACATCTCATGGCACCCGCTCCGACAGGGCTCTGATATCTCGCTCGCTTCGTAGAGATCGCAATGGTCTAACTCATATGACAACACTGGTTCATCGCCGTGCAGTCGTCCTACGCACCATCCTTTCGGCTTCGATCCGAGCTGCTTCACAAACACCGGCACCCCAGCCGCCTGGCACTGCTCCTTGATGGACCGAATCCAGGCCACGTCACAGTGCCGCGCGCGCGGTCCTGATTCGCCGCCGAGGATCACCCAGTCAATGAAGCGCTGGTCTGGGCATGGCGATGAACAGAAGCCACCAGGGAAGTCGTGAGTTTGGCAGTGCTGATGGAGTCGCGTGAATGTGATAGGCCCCAGCAACGGCTCTGCCGAGATGAACCGCACCGCTGCCGGCGTCTGCAACAGGATCGGGATGCGCTCGTCGGCCGTCGCTTGATCTTCGACCGAGACGCCCAGCCAGACGTTGGGGAGCGGCCAGTGATCGGATTCAAATGCGAGACAAATTGGTGAATCGCCCGGATAAAACTCGGACACATAGTAGGGGAGCTCGGTGAGGACACTCTTCATTCTCCCCGGGCGCTTGGTAAGCACCTGGAAGGTGTGATGCGGGCCTGTCCAGCACTCCTCTTCATGCCTGTGACGCCTACCGCATTCAACAGTTGCGGAGGCCATGACATTGAATACCTCGGCGAGAAAATCCATCGGCACATCCTCGTGAAATAGATCGCTCATCGAATTGACGAAGATCCGTCGCGGCTGCTTCCAGTGCAGCGGTTCCTCCAACGCTTCCGGGACCAGGCGAATCTTCCCGGTCCAGCGTGGCCCCTGCGGCCCCAGCTCCGTCAGGCCTTCATACGGCTTCCCCTTCCCACTGAACCGATGGGCCTGCTTCATGGCGTAACAGTTCGCGCAGCCGGCGCTGACCAGGGAGCAGCCGCGGACGGGGTTCCACGTGGTGTCCGTCCATTCGATGTTGGTCCTGGTGCTCATTCTCCTCAGCGCATCTTCCTCAGATTGTCGGCCTGTTTGGCCTCCGGTTCGATGTCTTCGAACAGAACCGGTATCCGTGCCTGGAATTCGCACAATAATGGGATCGTAACTTGGCGCATCTGCGGGTGAGCTTCCCGCGTGGTCCGCATGAGCAGAAAGTGACGCCAGTTGCGGAGGTTGCAGGTGGTGATGATGCGAGACGCGAGGGCGTTAGGAAAGACGGAACGGGCGATCTGCGGCGAGACACCCTTCGCGATGAGTCGTTTATAGCAAGACTCGGCCGTGCCGACTGCATGGTTCCACAGCTGCGCCTCTGACAGTTCGACCGGCTCACCATTGCCAGCTCGCTCAACCTCCACCGACAAGTGAATCGGCATGATAAAACCGGCCGGTATTTTCTTTTCATAGTTCACAAATCGCGTACTCTCCTGGGTGTACGACCCCAGGCGATGCCTGACCCATTCGTGCGTGATGCCTCGATCGACAAGGGCATCAACGGACACGATTGCATGTTCCACGATCGACCAGTCGCCTCATCGAGCGGATGCACATCCTCCCGTTGCAGGTTCTCAATGTTCAGAAACTCCATGAACTGCTGATCCGTCATCTCGCGCACCAGACAGGGCACCACCGCGAGCTCCGCCAGCTTCGCCGCCCGGTACCGCCGATGTCCGGCGCCGATTTCATAGCGTGGCGCCGCCCCGGCCTTGACTATGCCGCTCCGCACAATCAGCGGCTGCAGCACGCCGACCTCGGCGATGTTGCCGGCGTTCAGCGCCATGTTCACCGCCACCAGCCAATCGCCCCAGGTCATGAGGCCCTCCCCAGCGCCACGCGCGACCCTGGTTCTCCATAGGTCGGATTGCGCTTACAGTGGTTGCAGATCCGGTGATCCGGGCCCGTCGACCGCATCCACCAGTCACAGCCGAGGCAGCGCCGCAACGTCGTGCGCTGAGCCTTGAGCCCCAACGTGCGCCGTTTCACAAACTGATCTTCAGCCGACCATGTCATGGGCGCGGGCCTCGCTAATGAATCTCGATCGTGACCGTCGCGCCATGCCGGACCAGAATGATCGACGTGCGCTCGTGGTTGTAAAGTGCCATGAACAACGGCTTGATCAGCGCCCGCAGCTCTAAGGCGGTCAGGCCGAGTAACGCCGCCTGCCGATCGATGATCCCCTCCGAAGTCTCAGTCTCATCCATCGTCAATCGTCCCGATAGGGCAACCATCCAGGCGCCGCCGAATCCGCATCGCCCGCATGCCGGCGTGTCCACCCGTCCAACTTCTCCTGCACCGAGGCAATCGCCCGTTGGATCGCCGCCCGATGCGTCGGCCCACCCCGCCGCTTGCGGAAACAGCCGTAGATCTCCTGCTGAATCGGCCTCGGCACCATCCGCCAATGCGCCACACACATCAACTGCGTGCGCCGAATGGTCATGGGACAGCCCGCAATCGCACAGGGATGCGTCGCGACACTCATCGCCTGCGTGGTCATCGGTCGCCCCTCCCCTCGTCTCGATTCCAACCGACCCGACGCGCCAGCCGTCGGACCAACGCGCTCAGCGTCGGCCTCCGAGCCTGCCGATCCCGAACCAGCCGCCGCCGCACAAACCGCCCGCAATCGCAGGCCACACACACCTGGCCGAACACCCCATGCACCCGCCGGTCATGCCCGCAGCGGCACACATCATGCGTCAACGCCATCTCAGTCTCGTTCGTCCTGCCGAGTTACACGCAGAGGCCGATCACCCCGACCAGGAGCCAGGCCAGCGCCACCGGCCACTCCCCGCGACCCGCCCAGCAAGTGATTCGCGGTCGCCGTCCATACAGCGCAATCATCGCCCAGGCGATCTCACAATCCTCCAGCGGCAGTCTCGGCGGCTCCGTCACAATCACCAGTCGCATCGTGCACCTCCATCAGCGCCTTGCCGTCGCGAAATCCCAGTTCAAATCGCGCCTGGCGATACTCGTCCTTGGAAAAACGAAACGGCGTCGCAAACACCGCCGCCGCCCGCAAGCCCTGGCCCTCCGCCTCCTGGCCCCGCTGCAAGCGATCCGACTCCGCAATGCGCGCCGCCAGCTGCGCATTCATCGTGGCCTGCCGTCTCGCTCTCGATCCGCTCGGCAGATGTAGCCGGCTGAAAAAACCACGAACACTGCGAGCAGAATCACCAGTCCCGCCAGCGCCAGCCAGAGCCACGACGCGCCACAGAGGATCATACGCAGCTCCTCATAACCGGAATCGCCGGCGCCGGAGGCGACGCGCAGCCGACACAGCGCGTCATTCCACCGGCATTCACGAAGACAAAGTGCATCGACCGGCAACGAGGACAGACGTGCGCCTGCTCGCTGATCACCGTCGTATGCGTCGGTAAGTGGAATTGATCGACTATCATGACGATTTCTCCCGTCGCACGTTCGGTCGGTGCATGCCGTAATACATCGCCCCGCCGTAGCGCATCACATAGGGCGACATCCGCCGCAGCTGCCAAGTCTCCCAGCCCATCAACACCGTGCGCACCAGCCAGGCCAGCACGAGCACGCCGAGCAACCAGAGAAACGGCACCAGCCACCAAAAACCCATCAGCATCGTCTCCATGTGCGCCTCCCTCATGCCAGCACCCGTTATGCGTCCCACTCCAGCAACATCCTGGCGATCTGCTCCAGCGGCACCCCCGGCATCGTCGGGGCAAACGCATCCGCCAGCACCACCGCCCAGGCGGCTCGCTGCGCGGAGTCCGGTACCGCCCGGAGCAGATCCCGACACGCTTCCGTCCATTGCTGTCGTGCGTCGCCGTCATAGGGCCGAATCGTCCTCGCACGGGCGCATAAGTCAACGAACAATTCAAACAGACAGTCCGATGGCCGTATGCGCGTCGCGATCATGCCCGACTCCCTCGCGCCAACAGTTTCAGGTGCCGCACCAGCCCATCGTCCGTCGGCAGCGCGCGAGCCGCTCGTCTCTTCGTCTCCGCCTGCGGCGCGCGGTCCCGCAGCCAGACCGTCACCTCCGCCAGGTCATACCGCCGCGCCGAGAGCACCCATACACAGGGCAGCCCCTGCTGCACCAACCGGGCATAGGTGCGTGGGCAAATCGAGAGCTGTGTGCAGAGATCCTTCGGAGTGAGGAGTGGAGCGGGAAGGGGACGAGAATCCATCATAGTCTCCTCACGATCCAGCACAGGTCCATCGCGCATTCCGCTTGCAATCAGCCAAGATGCCTCGGCACACTCTCCCCCTCATTCATGAGGAGAAACCGCCATGTCATTACTGTGGGCACGCCAACAGTTCAGTAACGCCAAAGCACAACTCCCCATCGAGTCGGCCCAATGGCATCTCGCCGAAGGCCTCAGACAACTGACGGACTCGCTGGATGCGCGGCTGCGCGAGCGGGAACAGCAGATCCGTTCGCGATCCTAGCGGCCACGCCATCCGCCAGGGCCGCCATCTCATCCTCGGGCAACACATAGGAGAGCAACAGCTCCACGAGGCGATGCTGCGCCGCCGAGATGCGTAACGTCGCCACCCGCGCGAGGACCACGCGCCTGGCCTCTGCCGTCTCCGGTTCATCCAATTGGCGAATCATCGATTCCCCCCTCGCGCCAGCATCTCGAACAGGCCTATCTGTCGGACACCAGGCCCCGTGGCCACCGGCATCTCCATCATGGCGTCCTCGCGATCCGTCATGCGTTGCGCCGCCGTCCCACAGATCAACGGTCTCCGGCGCGCCGATGCCGGCCCCTCAAGAAATATCTCCTGTTCCTGCCAGTACGCCTGCGTAAACGCCCCATCGTCATTGTCATAGACCCAGCCACCAGACCGCGCCGTCACCGCTGCATGCGCCGCCGCCAAAAACTCTTTGTGCGCCGCCAGCGTCCATAGCCAGGATTTAAACGTCTTCCCCAACCAGGGACACTCGATCACGCATTCGCCGTCCTCATAGTTTCGTTGGTCGAAGCGCAGCGCATAGTCATAGAAAAATGCGCCCGGCTTCCGAAAGAGCAACCACTTCCGTACCTGATACTTGTCCTGCATCGGCTCACGCGCCATCAGATCCTCGAACTTTCCTGTAATACATTCCCAGCAGCGGAGCGGAAAGCCGAACCGTGTCAGACATTGGCAGACCAGATTTCACGTGTCAGACAACTTTCCAGCCTCGCAGGCGGTCAGCGTCGAGTGTCCGACACTGTCGCCTTGGCCACGGGCCAGCATCGGTCTAAAGTGATCGTAATAATCGAGGCGATAGAGGCCCATGCGCGCCAGTTCATATTCGAAACAACAGACCGCCACCTCGTTCACGCTGCAGCCCCGCCGCGCCGCCATCGTGCCGAGATCGGCCAGCAGCTCTTCGGGCAGGCGTAACGTGATGCGTTCAGTGAGCTTCGGTCTTGGCATTAGGCCACCTGGCTTGGGGTCGTCATGGCTTGGCGACCCGCTTGGAGGACACGCACGGTTTGGGCAGTAAGGGTTCTTCCCTGCTCAAGGGATTCCTGGCGTAGCCAGAGATCCAGTTCTTCCGGAAGATAGATGGTGAATGGCCGAACCTTGGCCTGGTCTGGTGCTGGCTTTCGTAAACGTGTACGCATGTATGCACATATACACGCGCTCTTGAATGCTGTCAAGACCTATTTACAGTTAATTTTACGGGGACGTATGCTTGCGTGCATGGAAGGGAAAACCAAAAACTTCAGTTTTCGAGTCCCCGTTGATCTGGCACAACGGCTCGAACAGCTGAAAATTGAACAGGCTCATAAGCAGGTCGACAACTCAAAGTTTCTCGTAGAGGCCGTAAAACTCTATCTAAAACAAGCAGAGCAATTCGGCATTGACGACAATTTAGTGGTCAAAGAAGGTGATGAATCATATAGGCCGGAAAAACGGCATCCGAGAAAAGCCAACCAACAAGACGTTGCGACTGAACAACAGTCCTTGATTAAAGGGGGGAGAAGACGCGCCGGCTGAGAACACACCTAGCAGTGGGCACAACACGCGCCAGGTTGCGTAATGATGGGATCTGGCAAATACAGGCCAGGCGAGATTACTGGAAGAAGTAGTTAGGTGGAACCTGGTGGATACGCCACAGGATGCACACTGATAGCAGTTAATGATCGTTGAAGCTGTCCAAAACAGGAAATGGAGGGCGACCATGGCCAAGCGCGTTTACATCTTACGGCGGTCCGGGAAGCTCGGAGCGCAAGGTCGTGCACTCGCGATCATCTCTGAAGAACACTGGGTGGATCATTTATTTTCAGGAGTTCTCATTACATGAGAAACAGCATCTTTTTCTATCTCCTTGGCCTGCTATTGAGCGCTGGCTGCGCTCAATCCATTAACTGGAACGATCCGATCGCAATCGCGAACCATGTGCAGATCGAGCAGGATGACTTTAAGAAAGTTACGTCATTCATTGGTCCGAACCTTGCTGAGGGGCCGCCCGATCGGCTCCTCCTTCGAGCATGGAAATTACGATCGGGAGCCATGGCTTATCAGATTTATGTGGAGGATGAATACACCTATGAAATTCGACGAGGTGGGCTTGGGTGGAGATTCTATTCATCAGCTTATGATTCGGACGGCAATCCATTACCGACTCAGAAAATTTCACGAACCGTCAACTGGTGTGGGCGGAACGTATGCTCATACCTCGAAGTATTAGGTATCGACATTACGCGAGAATATCTAGAGAAACGAAAGGAAAGCGGGATAGCCGTGAAAATTAGCGGCAAAAACGGAGAGGAGGTTCTATCGATACCCGCTGCCTATGTACAAGCATTTCTTTCTGTCTCACCCTAAGACCTATTATGCCACGCCCGCCGTCCCACGAACGCGGCCTCTATAGCCGACAGAACAAAGCCGGCGTCCTGCGCTGGTACGTGCGCATTGCCGTGCAGGGCCGTGCCCATCGCTTCGCGCCGCACGGCGGATTCCCTCGCCGGGCCGAAGCCGTGGCCTTTCTCCAGGAAGCCCGCGCCCGGATGCGCCTCGGCCAATTTTTCCCCGAGCACTTTCAGCGGATGGCCCTCCCGTTGGCCACGCTACTGGAGCAGACCGAACTCCAGTCCAGCGCCACCACCCCGAACGCCAAAAATGATCGAGCCTATTGCGGCTGGTGGAAGACGTTTGCCGGCCACCAGGATGCCAAGCGCCTGCCGGCGAGTCTGATCGATGCCGCCCGCCGGGCGCTCGAATCCGTCGGGCGTCGTCCGCAAACCGTCCATCACTACCTCAAGTATCTGCGCCGGGTGTTGAACCGTGCCAAGCGCGACCGCCTCATCGAGGTCAGCCCGTTCGACCACGCGCCGCTCAAGCCCGTGCACAATCTTCGTGAACGATTTTATGCCGCCGCCGAACGCCGGCGACTCCTCCGCGCCCTCGGGTCCTTCTGGCGCGAGGCCGCCGAACTCGCCGGGCTCACCGGGCTGCGCTGGTCTGAGCAGTTCCAGCTTGAGCGCACACAGCTCCACCTCCGCGAGGGGTACCTGGCCCTAGCGACCACTAAGGCCGGACGACCACAGACACGAGTGCTCAGCCGTCGCGCGCAGGCGTTGCTCCGTGCGCAAGTGCGCCGCGTCGGCCACTCTCGCTGGCTCTATCCCAACCGGACCGATACCGGCCCCATCGACTATGCCAATTTCAGAAAACGCGTGTGGCTCCCGGCCTGCACGAAGGCCAGGATCACGAACGGTCGGTGGAACGACTGGCGGCACACCTTCGCGTCCGATCTCACCATGGCGGGGCACTCTGACCGCACCGTGGCCCAATTGTTGGGGCACACCAGCACCCAAATGGTGGTCCGGTATGCCCACCTGGCTCCCAGCCACTTGCGCCGGGCCGTCGAAGATGTGACAACGGCCAACCAACAGCCAAAGGCGACCGCGTCTGGACGACGAGTCAAACGATAAGTTGTTGTTTTATATGGTGCGCCCGGTTGGAATCGAACCAACGACCCTCAGCTTAGAAGGCTGAT
>CXWL01012765.1_pt1 | contig 42857 bp, 38 predicted proteins | sample 590931 | NCBI WGS metagenome assembly CXWL01 (sample SAMEA3498368, study PRJEB10139) | groundwater metagenome | biome: water well; material: biofilm material | place: Germany | collected 2015-04-27 | reverse complement strand
ACTTGCCGGGCGGCCTGGTCTACGGGGCGACGCAAGGCGCGGCGGTCGCGGCGGCGCAGGCGCTCGCCTTGCGGGTGATCGCCGAACGCTTGGAGCAGGGCGAGCAGGCCGGCGACTTGTTGACCGTTGAGTCTCGTTGACGCGTGAGCGTCTGGCCGGAGCTAGAACGGAGAGCGGCCGCGACTTGCGTGCCAAAGTGCGAGGACTTCCACTACTTCAGCCCTCGGAGTCCACGCCGGGGTGCGCCGAGACCAGGTCCAGGCCTTCTCCAATTCCTCGGCGAAGGCGTCGGGTGCCTTCTCGCGGTTCTTGGACCACCACGCAGCCGCCTCGCGGATCTGAGCCGCAGCGACCGGTCCGACTCGATACGAGAAGGGTCGTCTCAACCCCGGATGTCGCGGAGTAGCTGCCGCCCGTCCTCGAAGCGTCCCGACCGGACATCGGCGAGCGCGGCGAGCAGCTCCGCCTCGCCCCCGGCGTCGACTTCGAAGTACTGACCCGGTTGATCTTCCACGAGAACGGTGACGCGAGCGCCCTCGGGCAGTTCGCCCTCCAAGACAACCCGCCCATTCACGACTGTCCCGGCGGCAATTCGCATCGACAAAGCCTACCAGAGCGCTGCCAGCGTCAGTGCCACTGGCCGTTGAGCTCGTCGGCGCGCGGCGCCGGGCCGTCCGCTCGTGCCTCGACGGGGTTGGCGCCTTTCCTCCGCATCGGCCGCCCGCCCATGCACCCCGTCATTTCGAGCGGAGGGTGCCGCACGGCCACCCGTAGTCGAGAAATCGAGGCCTCAGCGACCCTCAGCGCGGACGCGACGCCAACCGTTCCGCCGCCCGGGCCAGGCCGCGCGCCTCGTCGGCGAGCTCGGCAGCGAGGCTCGCGAGCGGTACGGCGGCGGCGGCGGCCGACGACGGCGCCGGCCGCGCCTCGGCCTCGTCGTGGTCACCGAGCCCACTCGATCGGTAGGCGCGCAGCCGGTCGCGAATTAGGTCGCGCACGCGCTCGGCGTCGGAGATGCCGCGCAGCCAGCCGGTGTGGAGGTCGGCGCCGACCTGGCGCTCGCCATGTGGACCCACCGCGCCACCACCACCGCCGGCGCTCTTGACCTCGAGGTCGGCGATGCCGAACAGGCCCTGGATCGGGCCTTGGGTGATCGCCAGGTTCTGCACGTTGGCGAAGGTCATCGTCATCTCGCGGACCGACAGCACGCCGTCGCGGATGCGCAACGAACGGTCGGTCACCATGTACCAGCGCTGGCGGTAGTCGAGGCGGAGGACGAAGAACGAGCTCAGCACCTCCACCGCCAAGAGGAGCGGCGTCGCCGCCGCCACCAGAGTGATGGCGCGGGCGAGCAGGGGCGGCATATCGGCCTTGGCGGCGGCGGCCGGTAGCAGGAAGACGGCGGCCAGGGCGAGCGCGGCGAGCGGCAGCTGGCCGAGCGACCAGGCCAGCAGCTTGTAGCGCCAGAACGCCGGCGCGGCGCGAAAGACCAGCAGGCTGCCCGCCGACCCCTGCGGCGGGTCCGGCTCGTGCGGCACGCGCAGGAACCGCAGCAGGCCACGCTCGAAGCCGTCGATCACGGCCGGGTCCCCAGACTTTCGAGCGCCACCCGTGCCCGCCGCAGCTCGCCGACCGCTTCACCGAGCCGCGCGGCGGTCTCGTCGCCGGCAGACGCCACGCCGGCCGGCGCGACCGGTGCCGCCGGCTGCTCGCGCCCCCCACGCATGTGGGCGTAGAGGAAATCGCGGATCACTTCGTACTCCTTGATCCCCTCGATCGTCATCTCCGCCGTCGCGCTGCCCGACGCCGTCTGCACCTGGACGTCCGCCAACCCCAGCCAGCGCTGGAGCAGGCTCGAGGTCAGGTGGATGTCCTGGATCCGTCGATAGGCCAGGTTCACCTCGCGACGGAACAGGATTCCCCAGCTCATGCGCACGCCCTCGGCGTCGAAGGCGTAGCGCATCGTGTGGTAGCGGAAGTAAAGCAACGGCACCGCGATCAGGAGACCCGGGCCGGTGAGGAGCGCCCGGATCATGTAGAGCTTGAGGAGATCCGGGTGCGGTCGGGTGATCGCCAGGACCTGGCGGTCGAGATCGGACAAGGCCGCAGCGCTCATGAACACACTCCCAGCGGGTCGAGCTTCGCCGGCCCAACGAAAAGGTCAATCCCGACGGCCCGCGTAGCGCGAAAATGGAGCACGTACCCGGCGAGAATCGCCGGCGAGAGAGCCGTCGGTACGACGGCTAAGAGCTGGAGCGCCACGCTGCGATCGTCGATACCTGTCACGCCTTCGGCGAAGGTGAGCGCCGCGACTGCCAGAGCGATGACCGTGGCCTCCCAGCGACGCCACCGGCGAGCGTCGCCGCGGGCCGAACGCCAGCGGCTCCAGGCAATCGTCACCGCCATCGCCTGCAGCGGCAGGGTAAGAACGAGGGTGTGATTCCACACTACTGGAGTGACGGTGACACAGCCGGCGAGAGCGGTCGCGACCAGCTGCGGCTGGTCCGTGACCCACCAGCGAGCGGCCACCGCGACCAGCAGAAGCAGTAACATCATCAGTGCCATGTTGCCCTCGGGGGCATTGGCCAACGCCAGAAATCGATGTACCGAAGCCGTGCGCGAGATCACCCACGAGCGGGAGCCATTGTGCAGAAAAGCTCCGAGCTCTGGGTCCGCTAGCAGCGGCAAGGCCGCGATGATCACCGCAGCGCCGGCCGCCAGCCAGTGTTTCCGCCCCCGGCCTGGCCGGTGCATGAAGAGCGCCGTCAGCGCCGCCGGCGCGAGCGGCTTGACTAGAAGGCTCAAGCCGAGCAGTGCGCCGCTCGTCACAGGCGCCCGACGCCAGCTGAGGAGAGCGACGACGACCATGCCACCGATGGCGAACGAGAGGTTTCCGAGCTCGACCCCCTGGCCAACGCCAGGCGCCAGGACGGCGTAGACCACAGCGAAGCAGGCGCGGCGCCACGGCAACCATGGCAGCCAGATGGTGGAGCACCAGAGTAACGCGCTCAGCCCGAGGATCGTGGCACAACGTAGGGGCAGGAAGGGAGAACGCAGGGGCAACCGACGGAGAAGCCCGCCCAGGCGCAGAAGCGAGGGCGGATAGGGGTAGGTCTCGTCGACGTACGGGGAGCGGCCACTGTCAGCGACTTCGAGCGCTCGTTCTTGCGGCAGCTCGTCGCCAAGAGGCTCGGCGCTCGACACGGCAGGATAGAAGCGAACCAGGACCGCCACCAGGATCGCCGAGATCGCCAGCGCGTGCTGCCACCAAGCCAGACGCCACCAGGCGGCGCTCGCCTGGTCCAGAGCCGAGTCACGCAGGTCAGCCCTACGCAGGGCAGGCTCGGACCCGACGACGCTCAACCAAGAGCCCCAGGCAAGCCTCCGAGAAAGCCAGTACCCCAGTGGCCTAGTCAGCAGCGCCCGGAGCATGCCGCGCTTGTGTGGAGACCTCGGTGCGGCCTTGCAATCGCCCGCGCCCGACGGTCCATCCGGTCGACGTCATCATGGTGCCCTCAAGCTATCACCCAGATCCGTCGCCTTGATCGATGAATCGCGCCCTCCGCGCCCTGGCGGGAGAAGGTTCCTCGTCAGCGGTCAACGTGACCAGATCGACAGTGCGAACAACTGGACCTACCGCCATCCCCCGCCGCGTCTCTCGAAGGCAGGCTCAGGGCCATCATCAGTCACGCGAGGACAATCACGGACGACAGGTGCGAGAAGGCACGAGCAACCGCAGGGCGCGCCAAATCGGGTCAGTCCCCGGCGGCGGCAGGGACGTGGACGCCGGCGCGATCCGGCTTCAACCTCGAGCCCGCCCGTCGCCCACGACGTGATGCACCCACCAAACCGCAAGCCCCATCGCGCCGTCGCCGAGGGCCGACAGCGGGACCGCCCAGGCAGTTTCGCCGGCGAGCCAGACACCCACCAGGAACAGAACGGCAATGCCCTTGGTGCCAACCAGGAGGCTCACGTCGCGGTGACGCAGGTACTCCCGGGCGTAGCCGAGCGCAACGACGAGATGGAAGATGCCGGCTTGCCTGGCGAAGAACAGCGGCTGCGCCGTCCCCCAGCCGCCGAAGCGGGCCGACCAGGCGGGGAGGAACAGCAGCATGGCCGCGACGGCGACGCTGTGAAGGACGACCGCTCCCACCAACCAGGGCTCGAAGCGGGAGAACCGGGCGGTGGCCGGCGTGGACGATTCGCTCACGCCGGCCACCGCCACCAAGAGATCAACCTCTCCTCCCCCAAGCGGGGCGGCGACGCGAAACCCGTCATCTCGAGCAACGGGTCTGTCGCATCTGCGCCGTCCCCTCCGCCGAGCATCGTAGGTTGCGACGCGACGGGCGGCGCCGTGCCGATGGGTGGCCCACGCCCCGCCCCGGGTCTCGGCGGCGACCGCAGCGCACTCACCCCTGGCGGGCGTATGCTTGGCTCCCCGCGGCCTGCGCTCCCCTGCAGGGCCCTCTGCTCCACCCTTCGCCACCCGCGTCACAAAGGCCCACCCGATGACCCGAAGCCATGCCCGTCTCTTGCCCGGAAGCCTGATCGCCTCGAGCCTGCTTGCCGCCGTCTGCGCGCAGCCGCTCGGTGCCCAGCCCACGACCGCCGCGACCCCCATCGACATGACCAACCCCTTCCTCGCCGCCAGCTCGCTGCCGTTTCAGGCGCCGCCGTTCGACCGCATCAAGGACAGCGACTTCCAGCCCGCCATCGAAGAGGGCATGCGGCGCCAGATGGCCGAAGTCACCGCCATCGCGGCTGATCCCGCCGCGCCCACCTTCGACAACACCATCGTCGCCCTCGAGCGCACGGGCGACCTGCTCACCCGCGTCAACCGGGTGTTCAACGCCCTCGGCGACGCCAACACCAACGACACCATCCAGGGCATCCAGAGCGAGATGGCGCCCAAGCTGGCCGCCCACCGCGACGGCATCTTCCTTGACGGCAAGCTGTTTGCCCGTGTGAAGAGCCTCTACGACGGCCGGGACGCCCTGGGCCTCGACGCCGAAGGCACGTACCTCGTCGAGCGCTACTACCGCAACTTCGTCCGCGCCGGCGCCCAGCTGTCGGAGGCCGACAAGACCACCCTCCGCGCGCTCAACCAGGAGGAGTCGACCCTCGCCACCAAGTTCCACGAGCGCGTGCTGGGCGACACCAACGCCTCCGCGCTGGTGATCAGCGATCGCGCCGAGCTCGACGGCCTGTCGGACGGCGACATCGCCGCCGCGGCCGAGGCGGCCAAGGAGCGCGGGCTCGAGGGCAAGTGGGTGCTGGCACTCCTGAACACCACCCAGCAGCCGGCGCTCGCCTCGCTGCGCAACCGCGTCGTGCGCGAGCGGCTGCTCGCCGCGTCGACCGCCCGTGGCAACCACGGCGGCGACTTCGACACCACCCAGATCGTCGCTCGCCTCGCCCAGCTGCGCGCCCAACGCGCCAAGCTCCTCGGCTTCCCGAGCTACGCCGCCTACGCCCTCGACGACCAGATGGCGAAGACGCCAGAGGCCGCCGTCAAGCTGTTGACGGACCTGGTGCCGGCCGCCGTCGGCAAGGCCCGCGGCGAGGCCGCCAAGCTCCAGGCGATGATCGACACCCAGCCGGCGGAGCGGCGCTTCCCGGTCGCCGCCAGCGACTGGGACCTCTACTCCGAGCAAGTGCGCAAGGCCGAGTACGACCTCGACGCGTCCGAGGTGCGGCCCTACTTCGCGCTCGAGCGCGTGCTCCAGGACGGCGTCTTCTTTGCGGCGCACCAGATGTACGGCCTGAGCTTCAAGGAACGCAAGGACATCCCGGTCTATCACCCGGACGTCAGGGTGTTCGAGGTCTTCGACGCCGACGGCAGCTCGCTGGCACTCTTCTACGCCGACTACTACGCGCGGCCGAGCAAGAGCGGCGGCGCCTGGATGGACACCTTCGTCGACCAGAGTCGGCTGCTCGGCACCAAGCCGGTGGTCTTCAACGTCTGCAACTTCGCCAAGCCGGCGGCCGGTGAGACCGCGCTGCTCTCGTTCGACGATGTGTCGACCATCTTCCACGAGTTCGGCCATGCCCTCCACGGCATGTTCCAGAACGTCGAGTATCCGACGCTCTCCAACGTGCCGCGCGACTACGTGGAGTTCCCGTCGCAGTTCAACGAGCACTGGGCGCTCGAGCCCACCGTCTTCGCCAACTTCGCCAAGCACTACCAGACCGGCGCGCCGATCCCGCAGGCGCTGGTCGAGAAGATCAAGAAGTCGCGCACCTTCAACCAGGGCTATGCGACCACCGAGTACCTCGCCGCCGCGCTGCTCGACATCGCCTGGCACACCCTGGCCGCCGACGCCCCGCTCCAGGACGCGAAAGCGTTCGAGACGGCTGCCCTGGCCCGCTTCCACGTCGACTTCGCGCCGGTGCCGCCGCGCTACCACACCACCTACTTCAACCACATCTGGGGCGGCGGCTACTCCTCCGGCTACTACGCCTACCTGTGGGCCGAGGTGATCGACGACGATGCCTACGCCTGGTTCGAGGAGAGCGGCGGCATGACGCGGGCCAACGGCCAGCGCTTCCGCGACCTCATCCTGTCGCGCGGCGGCAGCCAGGAGGCGGGGGCGATGTACCGCGCATTCCGTGGCAAGGACCCGAGCGTCGAGCCGCTGCTCCGCGAGCGCGGGCTCGAAGCTGCGAAAAAGTAGCCGCGACCTCGCGGCCGGGTCGCTGGCGCCCTCGTCGCCGACGACCCACCGCGACGCGATCGCCAGCCGGCCCGCCATGCAGCACAAGCTCGGAATCGTCCTCTCCGGTGGCGGCAGCCGCGGCCTGGTGCACGCCGGGGTGCTGCGCGCCCTGCGCGAGGCCGGCATCGAGCCGGAGATCATCGCCGGCACCAGCTCGGGCGCCGTCGTCGGCGCGCTGCACGCCGCCGGCCACGACACTACGGCGATCATCGACTTCTTCGACCACGTGAGCCCGTTCAGCCTGTCCCGCTTCGCCCTGCGCAAGGCGGGCTTCTTCGACACCGAGAAGATGGTCACGGCGTTCGGACCCTACTTTCCCGGCGATTCGTTCGAAAGCCTCGGCAAGCGGCTGTTGGTCACCGCTACCGACCTGGTCCACGCCCGCCTCGAAGTCTTCAGCTCCGGCCCGCTGATCCGGCCGATCATCGCCTCGTCCTCGGTGCCGCTGGTGTTCACGCCGACCGCGATCGACGGCCGCCTCTACAGCGACGGCGGCGTGCTCGACAACTTCCCGGTCGACCTCCTGGTCGGCCGCTGCGAGGTCATCCTCGGCGTCTACGCGAGCCCGCTGCGGCAACGCGCGCAGATCGACCTCGGCAGCCGCCTGACGGTGGCGCACCGAGCGTTCGAGCTGGGCATGCACTTCGCGTCGCAGCGGCGATTCCACCGCTGCCACCACGTCCTGTCGCCACCCGAGCTCTCCACTTACCTGCTGTTCGACGTCAAGCGGCACCGCGAGATCGCCGACCTCGGCTATCGCGCCGCCATGGACGCCATGGACGAGATCCGGGCGGTGATCGACCGCGACGGCGGCGCCTGAGGCGCCTCAGCCCGGCGTCTTCGGGCGGCGGTCGAGCTCCTTGATCGGCAGCCCTGCCGCCGAGCGGGAGATGAGCTCGGCCAGGCGACGCTCGCGCGTCTCGGGCTTCTTGGCGCTCACCACCCAGTAGGTCGCCGTGCGGCGATACCAGGCCGGCAGGGCGCAAAAGAGCTCCCAGGCGCCTGGCTGCGCGCGGAACCGCGCTTCGGCTTCGGCGTCGAGGGTGGCCGACTGGCGCTGCTCGTAGGCGTAGATCGCCGACTTGTCGGCGGTTCGCGCGGCGAAGGCAGCCATCCCGGCGGGCGCCACCCGGTCGGCGGCGATCAGCTCCCCCATGCGGCGGATGTTCACGGCGCTCCAAATGCTCCCCGCCTTGCGCGGCGTGAAGCGGATAACGTAGCTCTCGGCGCCGAGGCTCTTGCGCACCCCGTCGATCCAGCCCCAGCAGAGCGCCTCATCCACCGATTCCGGCCAGGTCAGGCTGGGCCGGCCCGTCGCGACCTTGTGGAAGCCCACCCACAGCTCGCGCGCCGTCGCGTGGTGCTCCGCGAGCCAGGCGCCGAGCTCGGCGGGAGCGGCAAAGAACCGTGGCGCGGCCGGCGCCTCTCCAACCATGGTCAAGGTTGCACCCCTATCCCGCATCGCATCCTTCGTTCCCGCTACGGCTTCGCCAGGGGCGACTGAGCGACCCACGAGTCGTCGGGGCCGAAGGCCACCAGGAGACCGCCCTCCCGAATGTCCAAGATCACCGCTGGGGCAACGCTGGGTTCCAAGGCCGGGCAGCCAAAGCTCCGGCCCAGGCGGCCCCAGGTGGCGATCCAGCCCGGGGAGACGTAGTCGGCCGCGTGGATCACGATGGTGCGGGCGCGCGCGCGGTCGTTCGTCCCGGGGTCGAGGCCGTCGAGCCGCAGGGAAAGCCCGTGCCTGCCGATGTAGGTCTCCGCCGCGCGGAACACGCCGAGACTGGTGCGCTCGCTCCCGTCCTCGTTGCCGAAGACGGTGGCGAAGTTCTCGCCACTCCCCTTACCGTGGGCCACGAGCTCGTTGAACCGCACCTCGCGAGCGTCGGGGTCGACCACCCACAGGCGCTTGGCGGTCGACGGCTGGGCGTAGTCGACAATCACCAGACGCGGGCGGGTCATCAGGCCCTGCGCGCGAGCTCGCGCCGCCGCCCGCAACGCGGTGGCGAGATCGTCGTCGGCCAGGCCGGGTACCCGGAGGGTCGATGGCTCGGCCGCCCACCCCACCGCCCCGGCCGACGCGGCGCCGACGGCCAGGCAAAGCAGCACGAACCTCGCTCGGACGGCCGTCATGGGATCGGGCCGTGGGGATGGAGCTCGACCAACATCCGCCAGAGTCGGCCGCTCAGGACCCGACCGCAACGCCGACAGAACGACTCGCCCTCCTCGGCCGAGCGCAGGGGCTCGCCGTCGGCCGGGCAGAACCAGGGGCTGCCGACCGCCCACACGTCCCGTGGCGGGCGCGGCTGCGAGACGCCGAAGAATTGCTCGTTGAGCAGGGCGATGACCGCCGGCGACAACGCCATGCGACCGCGCTCGCAGGTGGCGGCGAGCAGGTGGTCGGCGAGAAACTCGGCGGTCATCCGAGTACCGCACTTGGGACAGTGACACTCCACGCGTTGGACCTTAGCAAACCTCGAGCTGCAAACCTCGCGCCGCCTGCTCGAGCCCTGCCCTGGCGCTGCCTATGAAGTGCTGAAGAGCACGTACAGCGTAGCGTCGGCCGACTTCGGCGTGGTGTTGAAGAACAGCACCCGGTAGCGCGGGAAGGCCAGGCGGAAGGTCGCCGACTCGGAGCTGAACAGCCCCGCCTCGGAGCTCGCGACCGGGGCCTCCAGGCGCAGGGGGAACTGCAGGACGCCGAAGTCGCGGAACGCCTCGGTGACCTCCGGAAGATCGGGGATCAACACCACGCCGACGACACCCGGCTGCCCGCGTCCCTGCAGCCCACCACCCAGGCTCAGGGTGACGAACGGAAACCGCTCGCTCTCGAACACGCCGCCATCCGTCAGGTGTGTGGTGTCCTGGAGCGCCGCCGGCGCCACCAGCGCCCTGCGCACCAGAAAGCGGGTCTGTGGCACCGGCTCGGTGATCGCGACTCCGCCGGTGACGCTCTGCACCGGCGGGAAGTTGGTCACCGTCACCGGTGCCGGGCTCTCGCCGCCGGCCCAACGCATTGGCAGCGCCAGGCCGATCACCAGGGCGAGCTTCTCGAGTGGACGCAATCCTCTTCGCATGGACTCTCCTCGCGCCAGCCCTTTGGCTGGCTGCGCTCGGCTGCGAGGTTACCGTAGCGCCAGAGCGACCGCTCGCCACCGGCGAACAACTGCGGCAAGGTGCCGCCGCTGCGTAGCGCCCCAGCTCGGCACCGATGCCTGAGGCCGGCTCGCCTCAGCTCGTGAGCGCGCGCAAGAGTGCCTCGCAGGCGGCGCGTCGGGCAGCGGGATCGCTCTGGCTCGACGAAATCACCAGAACCTGCTCGCGCACCTCCGCGGACAGCGGTTCGGCCGCCTGGCGCAGCAGCCAGCGCAAGTACTTCTGACTGGACCTGAGATCGAGTGTCCGGAAGTCGCCGGCGAGGGCACCGAGGCGGGTGGCCTCGGCGAAGCCGCCGAGCGACAGCTGGAAGGGCAGGAAGCGCTGGCCCAGTCGCCCCTCGAGCGCGGCCAATTCGGCTCGCTGTTCGGAGACCGCGAGCGCAGGCCGGGCCAGTGCCGCCAGGCCGCGCAGCATCGCGACGTCGGGGTCGAGAAGTCCCGCGCTTTCGACAATGGCGGCGATGCGGCGCAGCAGCTCGGAGGTACGCGGGTCGTCGCCTCCCGCCACGCTCACGTCGAGGTCGACGAGGAGGGCGCCCAGCTCGGCGCTCTGCCGCGCCAACTGCCCTTCGTCCCCGGCCCCTCGGGTGACCCGGCCGCCCCAAACGTCGTGCAGCAGGTCCGCGGCCGGCGGCAGCGAGGCCAGGAGCTCCGCGCGAGCCGGCGGCGGCGGCGGCTGGAGCACCCGGTAGGTGACCGCAGCGCCGATGGCACAGGCCATTACCGCCGCTACGGCCGCCAGTCGCCAGCCTCCGGAGCGGGCGAACGTCGTCGGGAGAACACGCGCTCCCCCCGCTGGTGCGCCCTCGGCCGCCAGCTCCGAAAGCGTCCTGATCGTCTCGGCGAGCAGCTCACGGCAGTCGGCGCAGGCGGCCACATGCGACACGACCGCCGGCCGCTCGGCCGCGGCCAGGCTGCCCTCGGCGAGGGCGGCAATTTGCTCCACCGAGGGGCAGCCGCCGGCGGTCTCGGAGGGCAGCTTCACGGCGGCGCCTCGCTCGACGTGACCCGGCGTGGAACGGTGGAGGCGACGATCCGCGGTGAGCTGCGCTCGAGCACCCACGACAGTTGGTGCGCGTCGTGGCCGCCGTCTTCGAGCGACCTGCGGAGCTCGGCCAGGACCTTTTCGTAGTGTCGATAGAGAGGCTTGGCCTCGCGCCCCAACACGCGGGCGATCTCGACCAGCGTCAACCCGTCCTTCAGCCGCAGCTGGACGAGCAGGCGATCCTCCGCCGCCAAGCGTTCGATGGCCCCGGCCATCGCACGCTCGAGATCCGCCCGCGCCCGTTCGCGCTCGTCCTCGAGCAGCGCCTGCTCCGGTGTCGGCTCCGGCGAGGCGACATGAGCCAGGACGTCCTCGCCCTCGATCCGGCGTCGCGGGCGCGTGGGCAGCTTGCTCGCCAGCAACTGCATCGTCTCTCGTTCCTCCTCGGCCGCGCCGGCACAGGCCTCCTCGAGGCTCAGACCGTCGCGGCTGGTGAGCGTCTCGAGCCTGATCGCCAACGGCCCCAGGCGCTGCGCCTCGGCGGAGGGTCGCCAGCGACCCCAGGCGCGGTTGCGCTGATCCAGATGCACGTGTTGCACGATCGCGGTGAGGTAGGTCGAGAGGCTGCTCTTGCCAGCGAACGTCCGAAGCACCTCGTAGTCCTTGTCGATGAGCTTGCACCGCACCGCCGAAAGCAGCTCTTCGGCATCTTCCTCTCGGAGATGGTGACGCCGCGCCGTGATGGCACAAATGCGCTCGATGAGCGCTAGGTTGTCGAGAAGGAGACGCTCGGCGTCCATGGACCGGGAGCGGACGTGTGCCCGCAGGGGGCGGCAGCGTCGGGGGGCTCATGAGCATTCTAGCGCCAGAGGCGTCGGGCCGGACAGCTTTGCGGGTGGATCTGTGCCTCGCCCGAGCCCCGAGCGGTCTCGGTCTCGCTTGGCGCAGGCGGCGACCGGGCCACGCGGTCGCCGCACTCAGGCACCGCTCAGTGCGCCGTGAACCTCAGGCCCAGATGGGCCGACAGCTGCGCGTCCTGCTGGCCCAGGTACTTGCTGTGATTGGCGTAGGTCAGGCCGATCGGCAGACTGATCCCATTCGCCAGCTTCCGCGTTACGGTCAGCGTGGCGACCCCTCGATCTCGACGCAGGGGGTCGTCGCTCACGTTCTCATAACTAGCGTCGAGCTCGATCAGCATCGGCTCCGTCTCGGGCTCCGTCTCGGCGGCTACGGCGAGGCGACGGCTCCAACCCAACGTGAACATGAAGCTGTGCCCGCCCGCCAGCGAGAAGGGTGCAATGCCCTCGGCAGAGAGGTCGACGTCGAGGGCTTCCCGTCGCGAGTACTGGAGCTTGGCGGAGAAGCGGTTGCCCGCGTTGATCGCTGTCTGGTTGGTCGAGCTCTGCGTGAATTTCGTGTACTCGTCGAAGCAGGTCTCCGCCGGACTCGGACGGCAGCGACCAAACGCGGTGTTCAGATTGGTCTGGGAGAACTCGAACGAGGCTTCGAACGCCGTCTCGTTCGCCCCCACCAAGCCGCCGCGCTCGTGCTGCCGGAGCGACAGGAAGAACTGGGGTTGGTTGTCCACGAGCTTGGCGAAGAGACTGGCACCGTGCTCGGCGAGAGCGTTCTGAGTCAGCGTCATGTCCGCACCTACCGCTGCCAGCGTCCTCTCGACGCCGTCGCGAAGCTTTCTCGACGTAGCGGCGTCGCAGAGTCGCCCAAACATCTCATAGGTGGCCGATTTGAGCTCGGGCTCCTCGGGATAGCTCGCGAGGACGTCTCGAAGAGACTGCAGTCTGGATTCGCGCTCAGGTCGACGTCCGTCCTTGTCATCCCCTGTGTCGAGCTCCGTCTGGGCGCTCTGCAGCTCCACTACTTTCGAGGCCCAGCAGGCTCGCAGGCCGTCGATGACGGGGATCAAGGGCGCCACCGGAGCCCGCCTCCCGACCGTGGCGAGCGCGTCCTTCACGATGCCCGAAAAGGCCTGCTGGTATTGTTCGAACGAGCGTCCCCAGCGCTCCCCCTGCAGGGAGTAGGCGGCAGTGAACGTGATGTCGTCGGTGTCGTCGAGAGTCTTCTCGAGCTTGCTGACGAGATCGTCGCGGCCGTCCTCCGGTAGCTGTCCTGCAACCGCGTCGCCCACCTTGGGGCTTGGGTTGACGATCGCCTGGAGCTTGGCGTTTCTGCCAAGGCCGGTGCCCGCGACCAGGAAATTGAGGTCGAAGACCAAGTTGCCGTCGGTGTCCTCGCTCGGGTCCCCCGCCACCAGCGCAAGGAGCGCCAAACGTGAGTTGAAGTCCTCCTTGACGCCGGCGGTGTTCTGACCGCCAGTGTCCGAGCTGGTTGGGAGGGCGGCGAGGGCTTCCTCGGCCCGTCCGAGGGCCAAGGCTGGAGTGGCATCGTGCGTGCTCTCCGTAGCTTCGATCTGAGCGTCCGTGACCCGGGTCATGCAATCGTAGAGGGTCTCGGTGGGCCCGCACTCCTCGGCTCGGGCCGAGCTGCCCGCGACCATGAGCGCAATCAGGGTGAGACTCGTGCCGCGCATGTCTCAGACCTCCACGAGCAGGTAGATGGTCCGGATCTTGCCGGCACCACCGTTCACCGTCTGGACGGAGGTTGTTCGCATGACGTTGCCTTGCGGATCGAGTAGCTCGATCGTGACCGTGGCTTTCGTCGGCTTCGCAAACACGACGTCGATGAAGCCCGGGTAGGGCCCGGCGTTACCGAGCTTGACCCGTGCGCCGTTGGCCAGTTCGGCGTCCGCGAAGAAGCGCGTCGGCCCGGCAGGTGATTCGAGCTCTCCTGATGACGTGAAGAGTCGCCCCTGGGCGGCCGACGTGACGGTGATCTTCAGGACGCTCTGGATCGGCACCTTGGTTTCGAAGTATGGACGCGGCATGTTCGTTCCCCCATTGACGCCGCCAGCGCTGGATTGCGACTGGGGCAGTCTCTATGGGGTTAGGTGCCATCGATTTCAGATTCTCAGGCCTGGGCCTGCCCCGATTTGGTGGACGGTTTAGTGGCTTTCGGGACTATATCCATCAGTCGGTACAGTTGCGGGTCCTGTGGGCGGGGCCGGAGGCCCCGTCCATGGGCCTGTGGGAAACGCGAGAGCGTTTTCCACAGCGGCGGCAGCGACATTTCCGTTGATCGCGGCCAGTTCGGCAGCCTTGGCCTTGGCTTCGAAGACCGCTGGCGACAGGTAGCCGAGTGATGAATGGAGACGGTGTCGGTTGTACCAGGCCTCGATGTACTGGAAGAGCTGTGGCCGAGCGTCAGCGGGCGACTTGAAGCACCTGCGGTCGATCAACTCACATTCCAGCGTGGCGAAGAAGCTCTCGCAAAGGGCGTTGTCGTAGGCGTCGCCGACGGAGCCCATCGAGAGCCGAGCTCCGAGCTCGGTACAGCGAGTGCCAAAGGTCACGGACGTGTACTGGCAGCCTTGATCCGAGTGGTGGATGACACCCGGCGCGGGCCTTCTCTGCGCGCATGCCATCTTGAACGCAGCCAGGATCAGCTCAGTCCGAAGGTGGGTCTCCATCGCCCAGCCGACCACCTTGCGACTCCAGACGTCGAGCACGACGGCCAAGTAGAGGAAGCCAGACCAGGTCGGCACGTAGGTGATGTCTGCCACCCACAGCTGGTTGGGCCCCGCCGCCTCGAACTTCCGCTGGACCAGGTCCGGTGCAGGGCGACCCTTCTCGTCGCGGATCGTCGTCCGAACTCTGCGCCGCCGGCTCACGCCGGCAAGCTCCGCCTCGCCCATCAGGCGGGCCACCCGTTTGCGACTGACACGAGTGCCCTGGTGCTCGAGCTCAGCGTGCACTCTGGGGGAGCCATAGGTCCCGTCGGAGCGTTTGTGAATGACCTCGATCTTCTCGAGCAGAGCGCCGTCCTGCTGGGCGCGTGTCGAGCGGGATCGCTCACGCCATGCGTAGTACCCGCTGGTGGAGACACCCAGCACGCGGCACAGCACGGCGATTGGATACCAGGCCCGATGCGCTCTCACGAATTCGAAGACCCTGACGGGATCGAACCGGTCTCCCGAGCGAACCAGGCCGCGGCTTTTGAGAGGATTTCGCGCTCCATCCGCAGCTGACGATTCTCACGTCGCAGACGGATCAACTCCTCCCGCTCCGCGCTCACCGGCGTCTTCTCCGAACCGATCGCCCCCCTCTGCGCCCGCTGCACCCAGTTGCGGATCGCCTGGGCCGTCGGCTCGAACTCGGCGGCCAGCTGCTCGGGCGTCCGACCGGCCTGCACCAACTCCACCATCTGCTGCTTGAACTCCGCCGCGTACGGCGGGCGTGACTTCGGCATCTTGGACCCCTTCCTCACAAGAGGATGACGTGTCCACCAAACCGGGGCAACTTCAGGCCCGCTGCCTGCCAGCCCTCGGCGCCAATCAACGACCGAGGCTCAGTCGCGGCCCGATGCGTCCATCTCCGGCTGGGCAGGGCTGCAGCTCCACTCAGCCTGAAGCGCGTCCATGCTGTCGCGGTAGAACGGCACGTCGACCTGGATCAGGCCGCCGGCTTGCCGCCCATCCTGCTGCTTCGGGCTGAACGAAAAGCGATGAATCGGCTGAAACGTCTCCTGCGTGCAATGCGCTGGCGCGGCCAGGTACCCGATCTCTTCCGTTGGCTTGTCGAATCGCTCCTCGAGCCGCGACTTCTCTTCCCGTTCGAGCCCCTCGAGCTCCTGCCAAGCCCGGGCTACGGCCGGTTCCGAAAGCACCACACGACCCACATCTTCATTCGCGATAGGCGTTGATTTGAAGCGAGTGTCCACGAGGGCGACCGACCATTCGCCGGATCCAACCGGTGCTTCGAACGGTGTCCCGTCTTCGCACTCTGGCGGTCGGATAGGGCAGTCTCGGACCAATACTTCGCCGGCTTCACCGAAGATGCGGAATGTCTCGAGAGACTCGTCGCCGAACTTCCCAGATACTCTGACCTGCTTTTGCAGGCGAATGTAGTCGCAGACGTCTGCGCAGCTGTGCCGACCGTGCCGCACATCGGCGGAGCGCACCCGGTCCAGGCGAGTCGTTAGGTTGTAGAGGAGCACCGGAGCTGCGAGCTCGCGCTTGTCGTCCTTCTCCGCGAAGGCCAACCCGCGAAGAAACCCGAGCGGACCTACGAAAGCGGCTCGCTCGGGCCCAGCCGACCCAGGCCCAGGTTTGAAGGACGCAACAAGGGCCCTGGTCAGGAGGTGTGTGCTGACCTCAATGTGCCCCCCATCGAACCTCGCAGCACGCCGCTGGAACCCATAGGCGAGTGACTCAGGCGCCGCGTCGTCAAGGCGAGCCACGGTGAGGGGTCCGCTCTGGCTGTCCACCGCAAGCGCGGGCGGAATCCAGCTCTTGGTGTCGCGGGCAGGGCGCTCCTCACCGCCAGCCACGGTCACGAGCCCCAGCTCATCCACCAGGGTCTGTGCGGAGGCCGTGACTCGAGGTCTGGGGCCAACAGCGTACAGCGCGTAGAGGTACGAGGACTCGGGGAGGTTCGGGCGCGGATCGAAGCGCTGGTCCCAAATCGCGATGCGGTCGACGGCCCGGCCGCCATGCGTCAGGCACAGGCCAACACGCGACTTGTAGGCCGCTGCGAGAATGAACGAATCCGCCACTGGGAGATCGGCGATCGAGTAGTAGTGCCAGAAACCAGACGGCAGCGTATTGCCGAATATCTCCGTGGAACCACCGCAAGCGAGGCGCAAGCCTCGCCCGAGGTGTGCGCGCCAACGCTCGAAGACATTTGCGCCCAACTCTTCTGGCGACAAGCTATTGCATTTGCGCGGGACTGGCCTGAAGCACTCCGGACAACTGTATGGTAGCGGAGCAGCCCCGGGACGCGCTGTGGACTGCGGCCTCTCGGGGCCGTGCGCCATTACGTTGCATCCCGACATCAGTTGATAGCGCGTACACCCGTCGCCGAGGCGCGTCGCGTCTATCAGAACAGAGCTCTTCTGCAGCCCCTTGCCGAAAGATTGCCAGCCGTATGGATTCCCTTCCCCAGCGTAGTAGACGACGGTGTAGGGCTCGAGACCTTCCTGGGAGTCGTCGTCCGCCCCGCCTTTCGCCAACTTCCGATCCTTGTAGAAGACGCTGAAGTCGGGATTGTTCGAATCGCAGTGAAGGTGCGTGAAGGTTGCCGAAGCGGGGACAGCGAGATTCAGGCTGACACCCGGAGGGATCGGACGGCAATCCCAATTCTGGTTCATGAACATGCTGGCCTCGCGGCTGTGCCCTGGATCCCCCTGAACCACGGCAATCGTCAGAGTGTCGGGAGAAGGGCTCCCTTGGCGAGTGTTAGTCGCAAGGTGTTCAAGGTTCTCCAAAGCGCCCCGACTGGTCCCACAGGCGCAGCCTGCCGTGAGCAGGACCAGAACCAGGCACGAGCGTTGGGCGGACACGGGCATAGTCATGGTTCGAAGGTTGGCTGGGGGCACCGCTTCCCGCCGTTCGGACCGAATGACTTGCAGGGAACCCAGGAACAGCGACTTTTCGTGCTGCCGCGATCACTCGCCAGGAGGTAGTGCCAGCGGTAGGCGGCGAAATGATCGTCCATCACGCCACAGTCTTCCCAGAGGAGGCCGCGGGCATCCATGTGCGGGCCGTCATTGATGACATTGCGAAAGGCGATCTTGAGCGGAGTCGCGGCGTCCTTCCGCTTGACTTTGAGCTCCCGTGTAGTGCTCGTGCCCGCCTGAAGGTCGTGCTTCACCAAATGCAAGGTCACTTCGCCAGTCACGCCGGCCTGTGTCGCGCGAACCTGCTCGGCGATTGGTACACCGCCCGCAACAGGGTGGGAGTCGCATCCGAGGTCAGGAGCGTTGAACGCGAAGAAGCGTGGCAACTCGACTGGGTTTTGCTCGAAGCAGATGTTGGCTCGAGCTTCTACCGCGTCTGCCGCTTCGAGGCGAATACGCGCCCCAAGGTAGCCGTCAAACGCCTGCGAACCGGGAGTCACATAGCGACTGTCGACCATGCCGAGGGGGGTCGGGCCGTTCGGCTGGAGCCGGAGGGAGGTTGCATCGATCTCCTCCTGGGAGATGAGCGCGTCGAGGTGGATCGGCCCCATTCCTGTGACACCTGTGCTGATGGTGATGTCGTACCCCACGATAGAGACGAACGAACCCTGAGGGATCTTGTTCTCGTAAAGCGTTCCGTCCTGAACAAAGACGACCGCCTCGTGCTTCGGGTAGGGCCCCGCCAGGTTGGAGCAGGCCGGCGGGTGGTTGACAGGGTCGCTGGCATCGGGCATCAATGCCCAGAGGACCTGTTGGCCGCCGGTGCCGGTCCGCTGCGCGAAGGACACGAGTCCCTCGAACGCTATGCAGAGCAGGGAATCGCTGTTCGCGCCGGGGCCGCTGCAAGGGTCGTCAGGCGGAACTTGCTTCAAGGCTCGTCGACGGTCATGCCCGCCGTTTGCAGCTCCAGGAGCGGCTGACTCAAGAGCGGGCTCGTGGGCAGGTGGCCGACAGCCGAGAGCGAGGACGACGAGAAGCGAAGCGACGAGGTAGCGCATCTTTCCCTCCTGCCGGCATGGCCGGCGTTCGATGAACGGTCCCCTGCTGTATTGGGGAGACCAGTAACCCACAGCAGCGCGTCCGAAGGCGCCGACGCGGGCTGACTTCACCCTTTAGTCGACCTCACGCCGCCGATTCCAGGTCCCGTCGTAAAGTTTGTAGCCGGACCATGACCTCGGGTCGGCGAGCGCCGGATCGCCGGAACGAATGAACGCCAGCTGACTGTTGCGGAGGCACGCATCGACGGCCCCCCCACCGGAGAAGCAGCGATGGAAGCTCGCGAAGAAGCGCGCGGCAACTCCGTCGTCGATCTGCAGGGTGGTGGTGAGCACTTGCGCGACGCCGGCGCCGAGCAAGGCCGTGGCCAGGCCGCCGAGCTCGGGCGAATCGGCGACCGCCGCGGCATCGCTCTGGCAGCTCGCCAGCACCACGAGGCGCAGGCCTGACAAGCCGAGACCTGCGACATCGCTCGCGGTGAGCAGGGCTTCGGACTGGCAGGCGCTCTCGACGGTATCGGCCCGGCAGGGCTCCTCGCGCTTGCCCCCTGCCAGCGCAGATGGCGCTAGCAGCAATCCGCTGGCGTTGGGGTCGCCGCTGACGTCGAGACCGTGCGCGTCGATGTGAAGCACGGTCGCCGCGGGCAGTGCAGCGAGCACGCTTCGCCGATCTGCTCGCTCGCCGATCAGAACGGTCGCTGCGGGGTAGAGGCGTGCGTAGTCTCCGGCTCCGGCTCGGGCGGCGCGGAGCGGGCGTAGGTCTGGGTGGAGGCGTGGGTCCAGAGCGGGGTCCACGACGAAGAGCGCCGACAGTGGCCGATCGCGGAGGTTCGCCTCTCGCGCGATCGGCTCGCCCAGCACGCCCGGAGCGAAGCTGAGTCGCAGGTGTTCGATGAGAAGGCTCGCGCGATCCGGTCCATCGGGCACTTCCATCCCCGGCCAGCGCAAGGCGGCGAACGGAACGTCGTGAGTGAGCGCATCCGCGATGATGACCACGCGATCGCCTTCGGCCAGGGTCGCGAGCCGTGGTGGGAACAGCTGCCTCGACAACTCGAGACAGGATTCCTCGTCCGGGTCGGCCGGTCGCTGCTCGAAGAGGGCACTTCGACACGTCTCGACCTCGAAGCGCAGCTGGCGGCGAGGAATGGGCCGCTGGACGAGCTCGAGCCCGCTCGACGAGATCTCCCAGATCAGGAGCCGATCCGGGAGCGCCGCATAGCGGAGAGCGAGAGTGCCTGAAGCGCTCCGGTGCGCTCGAAGACGATCCGGGTGAGAACCCCGCCGAGCGCGAGATTCCGACCACCAGCGATTCGACGACGTCTCGACCAGCTCCAGTGCCGCCTCTGACCGCCCATCCGCGACCAGAAGGGCGAGGAGATCCGCCGTGACGTCGCTGATGCGGCTGAGGAAGCGCGCGCGCTGCTCGCCGTTCGGAAGGCCCGACCTCTGGCGTTCCAGGAGCTGGAGCGCCCGCGCGAGGTCCTCCTCGGCGACCCGGGACGCACCCCGCTTCTGGTTGGTAGCCGCTCGCTCGCGGAGGAGCTGCAGGACCTCGACCTGATCGGCAGGGTCCGTGTGCCCTCCGAAGAAATCGACCTGGCGGTCGATTGCCGCCAGTGCGCGCGCCGAGCCTGGCGCGTCGAGCAGCGCTTCCTCAACCTCCAGCTCTCCTCTCAAGCGCTCCCAGTTCGCGGCTTGCGGGCCGAGCCGACCTACTTCGGCAACGGCTCGAGCCAGGTCACGGCGCGCCGCCGCCTGGCGACCGAGGGCTCGAAGCACCGTCGCCCGATCGAGCAACGTGAACGCCGCCAGGTCGTCGTCGTCGGCGGAGAGACCCGAGGCTCGCGATAGCGCGAGCTCCTCATTCAGAACGAAGAGCTGGGCGCCCGGATGCTGATGGAGGCTCGCGGACTGGCCGAGCTCATCGAGCACGGTGAACTGGCGTTCGGGCTCGATTGCGAGGCGGCCAGCGAGCGCCATCCTGCGGTGTCTCCAGGCAGCCCGCGGATCGCCCCCATTCTCGAGCGCGCTGGCCAGGAGGCCCTGCAGGTACACGACGTGAGTCGGCTCGACCGCTTGCTCGAAGCGCTTGATGGCGAGGCGAAGTTCCCGCTCGGAGCTCGGGAAACGGCCCTCCACCAGGCGAATGAGCCCGCGGATCCAGTGCACTCGACCCTCGAGAGCTTGGGAGCGAAGGCCGTCGGTAAGGGGCGCAACCCCCGCCAGGAGGGTCTCGGCGCGGCGGAGCTCCTTCTCGTAGAACGCGTCGATGGCGAGATCGAGTCGAGCCCAGCTCGCAAAGGGTGAGCCGCACTCCTCGAGCTTCGCGTCCGCTGCGACGAGGTCTTGGCCATACCGCGCGTACGGCGCCGCGCCGCGCGCCGACTCATAGGCGGCGTGACCGCTCGCCAGGCAAGCCAGCTCCGAACGGTGACCCTCTGCCTCTGCTGCCTGCGCGACCGCGACCGCGCGCGCCAGCAGCTCGTCGCCGACCTCGCTGCCAAGCTGCTGAGCTGCCGCCGCAGCCTCCGCGAGGCGCGCCACGGCTGCAGCCGACTCACCGGCGACGGTCGCTTGCCCCCAGGCCCCCAGAGCGCGCTCGCCACGGCGCCGCGTGTCCCTCAGGTCACGCCCCAGATCCGGTGGAGTCCGCCGCGCTACGGCCATCGCCGCCAATCGCACAGACAGCCTCGCCTCCTCAGGTCCGGTTGACTGCGACGCAACCACTTGCCAAGCCCTCGCAGCGGCATTCCAAAGGGTGAGCAGGTCGAGCGCCAGGGCGCGGTTGAATCGCGCCTCGGGGACCCCGCGAGCGGCCGCGCGATCAGCAAGCTCGAGCGCTTCGACCCAGTCGCCTGGACGGTCATCCAGCTCGCCACGCAAGAGCAGAACCGCGGCGAGGTCGTTCTCGAGCTCCGCGGACGTGGGATCCGCCGCGAGCGCTCGCCCGAGCGTAGCGACCGAACGATCACGTGCGGTCCTGTCGCTGTGCTCCAAGAGGGCCCAGAGGCCTCGTAGACGCAAGGCGCGCCAATCGCCGGTACGGGCCTTCGTGGCCCGGTAGACTCGCTGACCGAGCTCGGCGAGCGCGGTTACGTCGCTCAGGTGAGGGGCCGACGCACACGTCGACCTTGCGGATGTCTCGGTCCAAGCGCACCCTGGCAAGTCGCCGCTACCCGAGAAGCGAACCAGCAGGCCGAGATGCTGCGAGAGCGTCCGGACGACGAGCCGCGCGACCTCGGTCGGGTCTTCCTCTGTCGGGCCTGTCACTCGATAGGCCCACAGCATCGCAAGGCTGCCGGCCACGAGGGCGAGCACAGCTGCCGACGCGATGAGACGTCGAGACCTCCGAGCGACTGGATCGTCCACGTCTCCGCCGGCCTCGCTCGTCAACCGCCGGGCATTCCCCGCACCGTGCGCGCGCCCAGGCGCTGACCGGGCCGGGCGTTGTTGGGGTAGAAGCGCCTCAGCCGCTCCAAGGTGGCGCTGCTCAGGTAGAGCGTCTGGTGCGGCAGAAACCAGGTGATGCCTTGGGCGCAGCCCGGCGAGGTGAGCGAGCCCTGGTACTGGTAGTAGCCGACGAGGGACTCCAGGATCGGCTTGGGGCTCAGCGGCCCGGTCTGCTGCGGGAGGATCTGGTCGAGCTTGGCGAGGTAGTCCTCGAGCCTCTGAGTCGGCGGGTTTTGGGCGCCAGCTTCGACGATCCGGGCGCCGATGACGATGGCCGCCGGTGTCGTGGCCAGGCAGTTGTTCGCCTTGTGCACGAAATGCGCCTCCGCCTCGGTGCCGACGTTGTTGACCGTGTGCTCGCTCGGGGTGTGAAAGTGGATCTCGCACAGCCGGAAGGGCAGGCCGCGAACGACGATCCCGCCGGAGAAGTCGACGATCTGGATGTCGTGATCGCTGTTGCGCAGCAGGCTATCGAAGACACCGTACTGGATGAGGATGGCGTCGGCCGGTTGGGTGCTGCCGCGTGAGATGTCGATCGGCGACTGTTCGTTGCCGGTCTGGCACGAGTCGGGCCAATCCGCGGGCGCGATCTTTCCGGGCTCGCCGCGGTATCCCCAGGTGCGCAGCTCATCGTCTGCCGCGCCGGCGCCTGCTGAGGTCAAGAGGGAGACGGCGGCAGCGACGAGGAGAGTCAGGTGGACGCGTCCGTTCTTCATGTCCTTCTCCAGTGAGATGGTGGAGCTGCGGGTCGATCGTCAGTCAGGCCTTGCCTGTTGAACCTCCCTGTAAGGGTAAGTGCCGCAGCCTTCGAAAATCTGACAAGAGACCTGCATGGCGGGCGCCGGCGCCTGGTCCGGCCTTCTCGCCGACCACCGGCGGGCGGTCGATAGCGAGGTCGACGCGGCGGCGCGGCGGCTTGGCCGTCAGCTCGCGCCGCGGCCGGCCAGGCCGCGACGCAGCAGGTCCTCGAAGCCACGTTCCGTTCCGTTATAGGCGTCGAGGTCGACGAAGGGTCGCACGCCGGGCAGCCGTCCGCGGTTGCCGTACTGCCAGAACGACCACGCTCGCCCGCCGAGAAAGCGCGGGCGGGTGAACACGCTGCGCACCCACAGCGGATGATCGACGAAGCGCCCCTCCAGGTAGTCCCGGTAGAGGTCCTCGGTGACATAGAGGACGAGGGGACCACCCGCCGCACTCTCGACGTCAGCGAGGAAGGCGGCGAGCTCGGCAGCGAACGCCGCCACACTCGGTCGCGCGCCACAGTTGCCGCCGTACTCGAGGTCGACCGCCGGCGGCAGTCGGCGAGGGCCACTCGCGGTCGAGAGGGCGCCCGCGAAGTTGGCGGCCTGAGCCACCCCTGGCGCACAGAACGTGAAGTAGTGGTAGGCGCCGACCGCCAGCCCCGCCCGTTGCGCGCCGGCCCAGTTCTCGTCGAAAGCCACGTCGCGAAATGAGGCGCCCTCCGAGGCCTTGATGTAGGCGAAACGGACGCCGGCGCCGGCCAGCCGCGGCCAATCGATCGTCCCCTGATGGTGCGAGACGTCGACCCCGCGCACCGGATAGCGGGCGCGATCGGGGTGGTTCAGGTAGACGAAGCCGCGGTCCACCAGGACGTAGGCGAGTGCCGCCCCGGCGCCCGATGCCACTGCCGCCAGCGCCAACTTCCAGGCTAGACGCATGGCGAGGGTGTCTCGCGAAGCCGCGCGACCAGCGCGGGCACCGCCGACGGGCGGGTGACGACCACGACCTCGGCCCCCGCGCCATGGTCGGCCAGGGCACCGCGACCCCGGCTCAGCCGCCCTCGCTCGCCGGGCGCAGGAAGTGCAGGGTCAGCCGGTAGTAGATCGCCACCGGCTGCTTGCCGTCGAGCAGGGCCGGGCGGAATCGCCACTCGGAAAAGGCGGCCAGCGACACGCGGTCGAACTCCGGGTGCAGCGACTTTTCGACCCGCACGCGCGCCACCCGGCCGTCGGAGCCGATCACCGACTGCAGCACCACGTCACCGATGACCCCCGGGATGCGCGGATGCTCCGGTGGCGGCCAGTACACCTTCACCGGCGCAGTGACGCCGGCACGCAGAGCGTAGACCCGCTCGCTGAAGTCGCTGAACGGCACGGTCGGCGGAGCGAAGGCCTCCATCGAGTCGGGGGTCGGGTTGTCGACCGCGACCTGGCCGGCCGCCGGACGAGCAACCTGCGCATCCGCTTCGTGGGCTGGGCCCGGCGGAGCCGGCCGGCAGGCAGCCAGGACGGCCAGCGCCACCAGCGCGGTCCAGCCGGTAGCAACTGCGCGTCCAAGTCCCCTGACACTTTGCCTACGGCGCACGGTCACCGCCTCCGTTCGTCAACGAGCCGGCAGAGAATACCAGGCGGGGGCGACGCCCTACGGGTCTCGCGGTCGGGCCCGTACCCGACGACGCCCGATTCTGCGCATCCCTGTCGACGAGAGAGGAAGGGTGAGACCTTGCACCGAATTCACGTGTCGAACGTCTTGACCTGGGGGCTCGTCGTCGCGACGACGTTGCCGGCAGCGGCGACGACCCTGCGGGGGAACGTCAACCTTGCCGGCAGTCCGGTGGGCCTCGCCGGCGTCACGGTGCGACTCGTCGGCGGCAGCCAGGAGCGGCGCACGGCGAGCGCGGCCGACGGGAGCTTCCGCTTCGCCGGCCTGGCGCCCGGGATCTACCGCCTGCTGCCAGCGGCCTCCTGCGCACCGGCTGGGGCGCGCCTGCGGGTCGGCAGCAGCGACCTGGCAGCGGCGCCCTTCGCCTGCCGCCGCGAGCGCTTCGACGACTTCTCCTATGCCAGTCGCCACGAGCTCGCCGCCCACGGTTGGGAGGTCGTCGACGGGCCCTCCGGGCCGCCGACCGACGACACCCTCTACGCCGCCGACAACGTCACCTTCGACGCCACCGGTCTCGTGCTCGCCGCCACCACCGACGGCACCATCGCGGGCTCGACGATGGCGCGCGTCGAAAGCTCGGCCCTCGCCTACCGGCGTGGCACCTGGTCGTTTCGCGTCGCGTTCAGCGATCGCGCCGCCACCGTCTTCGGCGGCCAGGCAGTGGGCGATGCCGACGTCCAAACGGTGTTCGCCCTGAATGGGCGCGACGACGACGACGGCTATTCCGAGGTCGACTTCGAGTACCTGCCCTGGGACGCCTGGGCCGGTGGCGACGGCCCCCGCTGCGCGAACGACCGTCGGCCCAACCTCTACATGACCACCTGGGCCAGCCGGGTCGCCAACCACTACGCATGCCGCAAGGGGCCGCTGGCCGGCCGTTGGCACCAGCTCACCTTCTGGGTCGCCGATGATGGCACCCGCTACTGGCTCGACGGCGTCGAGCAGCCGGCGCACGGCGCCGGCACGGCGGTCGACGCGCCGATGAACATCTCGCTCGCCCACTGGCTCACCCTGGTGCTCGACGAGGAGGGCCACCAGCTCTCGCCGGCGCCGGTCGAGGGCTTGCGCACCTACCGCCTGCGGGTCGACTGGGTCTACCTCGCGGCCGACGCCTTCCTCTCCCCGCGCCAGGCCGCGGCGGTGGTCGCCGCCAAGCGCGCGGCAGGCGTTGCGACGACGCCCTGAGGGCGGCCCGGACGCAGAGGCGACGAACTACACTGCGGGCATGCGAAAGCCAAGCTCCTTCCTCGCTCTCGGCCTCCTCCTCGGTACCAGCACCTGGGCCGCCGACGCCCCCGCACCCGGCTCGACCGACGCCATGGCCCACGCCCACGCCCACGACGCACCCACCGCGACGCCGACGGCGACCATCGAGCCCCGTCAAGCGGTGACCGGCGAGGAGGTCGTCTACGCCACCGTCGGCGGGCACCCGGTGAGGGGCTACCTGGCGCGTCCGCAGGCCGCAGGCAAAGCCCTTCCCGCCCTCCTCGTCATCCACGAATGGTGGGGGCTGAACGACAACGTCCGCGCCATGACCCGCCGCCTGGCCGGCGAGGGCTATGCCGCGCTCGCCGTCGACCTCTACGGTGGCGAGGCTGCAACCACCCCGGACGCCGCCCGGGCCATGATGCAGAAGGCGATGGCGACCCCCGACGCCGCCCAGGACAACCTGCGCCAGGCCTACGCCTATCTGACCGCCGCCGGCGCCCCCAGGGTCGGCGTGCTCGGCTGGTGCTTCGGCGGCGGCTGGTCCTTGCGCACCGCGATGCTCCTCCCCGCCGACGTCGACGCTGCCGTCATCTACTACGGCCAGCTCGAGACCGACACCGACAAGCTGCGCCCCCTCCGCATGCCCGTCATCGGCTTCTTTGGCACAGCCGACCAGGCGATCCCGGTCGCCAGCGTCCACGCCTTCGAAGCCGCCATGAAGGCCGCCGGGAGGAATCTCGAGATTCACCTCTACGAGGGCGCTCAGCACGCCTTCGCCAATCCCTCCGGCGGCAACTACGATGCCGTCGCCGCGGCGGACGCCTGGCGGCATACCGTCGACTTCCTGAGTCGCACGCTGGCCGGCGCCGCCGCGGCGCCCTGACTCCTGCCCTGCCCGCCCGATCGACCGGGCGGTCCCCGCATCGAGGCACGGCCGAGGACCCTCTGCGCGAGGGCTAGGATGCCGGGATGTCGGCGGACCCATCGGTACATGGCTGCTTCGACGCCCTGATGACCGGGCGCGGAGCCTTTGCCGCTGCCGACGCCCCGGTCGACGTGGTCCTGGTCGACATGCCGTTCGGGCCGCTCGAGCGTCCCAGCCTCGCCCAGGGCCTGGCCGCCGCGATCCTGCGCCGGGACGGGCACCGGGTGGCCAGCCTGTCATTCACGATTCCCTGGGCCGAGCACCTCGGCCGCGACGCCTACGTCGAGGTCGCCAACCAGCAGCCACAGGCCACCGACCTGCTGGGTGAGTGGGTCTTCGGCGGCGCGCTGTTCGGCCTGGACCCGGCCGCCGAGAGCGCCTACGTCGACGGGATACTCCGGCGGCGCGACCCGTTCTACGCCGAGCACGGCAGCGACACGCCGGCGGCGAGCGACGAGCTGATTGCGCGGGCGATGACCTGGCGCGCGGAGGCACCGGCCTTCGTCGCGGCCTGCGCGGTCGCTGTCGCCCGTCGACATCCACGCGTGGTCGTCTGCACCAGCGTCTTCCAGCAGCACGTCGCGTCGCTGGCGCTCGCCCGGCAGCTGGAGGCCCTCGCACCGGACGCGATCGTGGTCATCGCTGGCGACAACTGCGAAGGCGTGATGGGCCTCGAGACGGCGCGCCAGTTCCCGTTCGTCGACGCCACCCTCGTCGGCGAGGGCGACGAGACCCTGCCCGCCCTCGTGCACCGCGTGCTGGCCGGCGAAGCCTGGGCCGACCTGCCCGGCCTGGCGACCTCGCGGTGCGCTGACAACCCGTCGCCGGCACCGCCGGTCGACCTCGACCGGCTCCCCACCCCCGACTTCAGCGACTACGTCGCGCAGCTGGCCGCGAGCCCGTTGGCCGCTCAGGTCACGCCACAGATCCTGTTCGAGACGTCACGCGGCTGCTGGTGGGGTGAGAAGAGCCACTGCTGCTTCTGCGGCTTGAACGGCGCGACACTCGCGTTCCGCAGCAAGTCGGCAGGGCGCGCGCTGGCCGAGCTGCGGGAGCTGGCCGAGTGGCACCCCGGCTGCTCCCTGATCGCGGTCGACAACATCCTCGACATGCGTTACTTCCGCGACCTGATCCCCGCCCTGGCGACGAGCGGGCTCGAACGCGAGCTCTTCTACGAGGTGAAGTCCAATCTGCGCCGCGAGCAGTTGGTCGCCTTGCGGCGTGCCGGGATCACCCACATCCAGCCGGGCATCGAGAGCTTCAGTGACCAGGTCCTGGGCCTGATGGGCAAAGGGGTGACCGGTCTGCAGAACATCCAGCTGCTCAAGTGGTGCAAGGAGCTGGGCCTCCGGCCGTACTGGAGCCTGTTGTGGGGCATCCCCGGCGAAGACCCGGCGGCCTATGCGGGCATGGCCGAGCTGCTGGCTCGCCTCGCCCATCTGCCGCCGCCCGACTCGAGCGGCGCCGTCCGCCTCGACCGCTTCAGCCCGAACTTCGAGCGCGCCGCCGACCTCGGCCTGACCAACCTCCGGCCGTACCCGGCCGCCTTCCACGTCTACCCGTTGGCTGCCGAAGCGGTCGTCAACCTGGCGTACTCCTTTGCCGCCGACGAGCTGCCCCCGCGCGCGCCGGCGCCCCACACCGCGGCCCTCGCCGCCGCCTGTGCCGCCTGGTCAGGGCAAGGCGCAGAGGCCGACCTGTTCTTCGCCGACGACGGCCGGCGACTCCTGATCTGCGACCTGCGACCGATGGCCCAGCAGGTCTTCACCGTCGTCGACGGCGTCGGTCGCGAGCTCTATCTCGCCTGCGACGCGATTCGCGGTCTCGGGCCACTGTCGTACGCGACCGGCGGTGATCGCCTGGCCGCCGCCAACCTGCTGGCACCCCTCGTCGCGCAGGGGCTGCTCGTGCAGCGTGGCGATTCCTACCTGGCGCTGGCCATCCCGTTGGGCGACTACCAGCCGCACCCGACTGTCGCCAAGCGAGCGCAGGCAGTCGCCGAGCAGTCGCTCGATCCGCCACTGACCGCCACCATGGCGACGGCGCTCGCACCCGCCCTCATGGCCGACCGCGCCGCCGCCGTCCCCCCGGCTCGCACCCTAACTGGGGCCGACGGCCGCGGCGCCCGCAGCGGCCGCTACCCGTGCGTGCCGGCGGCGTCCTCGGGGGTCATGAACGGCTCGAACTTGGCCTTCTCGATGGCCCGGAAGTGAGCCTCGCGCGGCGCCACCTTCTTCGACATCACCAGCTCGAGCAGGGCGTCGTCCATCGACTGCATGCCCATGCCCTTGCTGCCCTGGATGAGGGTGACCAGCATCGGCGTGTTGCCCTCCCGGATCAGGTTGGGCAGCCCCTTGTTGCGCAGCAGAATCTCGATCGCCGCCACCCGGCCCTGACCGTCGGCGGTCGGCATCAGCAGCTGGGCGACGATCGCCGCCAGGGACTCAGCGAGCGTGGTGCGGATCCGCGGCTGCTCGCCGGGCGGAAAAGCGTCGATCAGGCGGTCGATGGTCTTTGCCGCGTTGTTGGTGTGCAAGGTGCCGAAGACGAGTGAGCCCATCTCGGCGGCCGTGATCGCCAGGGCAATCGTCTCCAGGTCGCGCATTTCGCCGACCAGAATGACCTGCGCGTCCTGCCGAATCGCGGCCCGCAGAGCGGTGCCGAAGCTCTCGGTGTCGGCCCCCACCTCGCGCTGGGAGAACACCGACTTCTTGTTCTGATGGACGAACTCGACGGGATCCTCGATCGTCACCACATGCTTGGCGTGGCGGGTGTTGATGCGGTCGATGATCGCTGCGAGCGTCGTCGACTTGCCCGAGCCGGTAGGGCCGGTGACCAGCACCAGCCCCTCGTTGAGGTCTGCCAGGTTGGCCACCGCCGCCGGCAGATTCAGGTCCTCAGCGGTGAGAATCTTCTCGGGAATCGTCCGGAAGACCGCCGAGGCGCCGTTTTCCTGGCGCAGGTAGTTGGCGCGGTAGCGGGCGACGCCCTCGAGCGCGTAGGCGAAGTCGAGGTCGTGGTGCTCCTCGTACGACTCCCACTGGTGGTCGAGCGTGATCTCGCGCAGCAGGGCCATCAGGTCATCGTGCGACAGCACGGGCCAACCAGGCACATTCTCGAGCGTGCCGTGGCGACGGATCTTGGGCTCGAGGCCGGCGGCCAGATGGAGGTCCGACCCCTTGCTCTCCTTCGTGTAGATCAGCAGCTCGTGGATGCGGGCCATGGTCCAGCCTCAGGCGAAGGCCTTGGGTTCGTCGGCGTGCCGCCGAGCTTCCTCTTTGGTGATCGTGCCGGCCTTGACCAGCTGCAGCAGCGACTGGTCGAGCAGGCACATCCCATGGGTGGAGCCGGTCTGCAGGACCGAGTAGATCTGGAAGGTCTTTTCGTCGCGGATCAGGTTGGAGACCGCCTTGTTGTTGATCAGGATCTCGAGCGCTGGCACCCGCCCCTTGCCCTCCGCCTTGGTCACCAGCCGCTGAGAGATGACCGCGCGCAGCGATTCCGAAACCATCATCCGCACCTGTGCCTGCTGCTCGGGCGGGAAGACGCCGAGAATGCGGTTGATCGTGCGCATGGTGCTCGGCGTGTGCAGGGTGGCCAGCACGAGGTGGCCGGTCTCGGCGGCGGTGAGAGCCAGCGAAATGGTCTCGAGGTCGCGCAGCTCGCCGATCGCGATGACGTCGGGGTCCTCGCGCAGGGCGGCGCGCAGGGCACGCGCGAAGCTGTCGGTGTGCTTGCCCACCTGGCGCTGATTGACGACGCAGCTCTTCGAGACGTGCAGGTACTCGATCGGATCCTCGACGGTGATGATGTGGTCGTGACGCTCCTCGTTGACGATGTCCACCAAGGCGGCCAGGGTCGACGACTTGCCACAGCCGGCTGGCCCGGTGACCAGCACCAGACCTTGGTGAAAATTGACGAACTTGGACAGGCTGCCCGGCAGGCCGAGGCTGGCCAGCGTCGGCGACTGCTCGCTGATGACGCGGAACACCACGTCGGTGCCGCGCTGCTGGCGATAGGCGGCGACGCGGAACCGGCCGACGCCCGAGACGGTGAGAGCGAACTCGACCTGCCCATGGGTGGCCAGTGCCTGGCGATTCTCGTCGTCGAGCAGGGGATCGAGCAGCACTTTCGTCTGCTCGCCCGTGAGCAGCTCGCGGCCGACCTCCTGCAGCTTGCCGTTCACCCGCATGCGGAGAGGCGATCCGGCGTGGATGTGGACGTCGCTCGCGTTCAGGGCTCCGGCGGCCTCGAGGAAGCTGAAGATGATCTCGCTGCGGCCGGACGTCGCGGCGCGCACCGGCGGGATCTTGGTGCCGCTGGCGGTCGCGTCGGCGAGCAGGCTGGGCCCGCTCACCGTCGCGCCGGATGGCAGCGCCGCCATTGCCGCCTGGCCGGGCGCTGGCGGCGGCGCCACCGTGCCGCCGGCGGCCGGCGTGCCGGTAGCCGGCGCGACGCCGGCGGGCCGCTCCTGCGACATCACCTGCTGCTGGACCTTGAGCAACTGCGCCAGCTGCTGAGGGGTGACCCAGCCCCGGGCTACCAAGAGGTCGCCGAGGCGGCCGCCCTCCACTGCCTGGACGGTGGTCGCCTCCACCAACTGCTCGCGCGTGATCAGCTTGTAGTGGAGCGCCAGCCGACCCAGGAGGGTCTCGGGCGCCGGATCGCCGAGGGCCATTGGCGGCAGGCTAGTCGAAGTCGCGCCGAGGGGTCAATGCGAAACGCAAGACGGCGCGGACTTCAGCTCGAGTGGCTCGCCTGTCCCCGTCGCTGTGGCCCGAGCCCTGGCACCGCCGAGGACCCGGGCTCCGCGCCAGCGATTGGAACGGCCGTCGCCGGCTCGCTCACCGCCCGCGGCGGCGCCACGCTCTCGCCCGCGACCCCGCGCTCGGCGGCCGCCACCCGCTCCACCGCGCGGGTGCGGGCGGCGTCGAGCTCGGCGAAGAGTGCCGAGTCGGCCACGTAGTGGATGCGACCGTCCTTCTGGTAGCGCTCGCCGGCCACGATCAGGCGGTTGAGCAGGCGCGACTGGCGGAGGCTGAAGAACAGGCGCTTGATCTCGGGGTAGGCGAGGCCGACGGCGGCGAGGGCGAAGGCGAAGGCATCCTCGAAGATCGGAATGAACGGCGCGGCGACGATCAGTCCGCCGAGCGTCAAGCCGACGACGGCGTAGGCCGTCCTGGCGATCGGGTCACCCTGCCGCCAGAGGTCGAAGTCGGTCGACTCGAGGCGGTTTTGCCGTCGTGCTGCGGCGATGTACTGCGGCATGGTGGTGGCGAGCACCTCGCGCTCGAGCGCGGCCCAGTAGCTCTCGGCGCCGCCCGCCTCGTCGTAGGCGCGGCGAATCTCCGCCAGCTTGGCCCGCGCCACCTCCAACAACCGCTCCGCGAGCTCGTCGGGGGCGAAGGCCGGCCGCTGATGCTCGCAGTCCTGGAGGACGGCGAACAGCACGCTGCCGAAGTCGAAGGCCGGACCGGCCAGATTCAGCATGCCTATGGCGAGCCTGCGAGCGGGGCTGAGGCCAGAATGCAGGAACGCGACGACGTCACGGCGGTGCGGCGGGTGCCGGCACGGGCCCGCCACCCTGCTTCTGCGCGTACCTGAGGACACCGAGCTGCTGCAGCAACTGGTTGCCGTCGATGATCACGTTGCCACCGGGCAGCTTCGGAATCTGCCGCAGCTCTTTCTTTTCCAGCGCCTCGATCAGCTGGAGGTTCACGTAGGCGTCCCCGGCGCTGCTGTTGAGCGCCGCGCGCTCGCGACGGATGCCCTCCGCCGTCGCGGTCTTCTCGGCGATCGTCGCCTGCGCCTCCTGCTGCCTCCGCACGACGTAGGCGTCGGCCGCGCGCTTGGCCTGCTCGAAGTCGCCCTGCGCCCGGGTCAGGGTGTCGGTGAGCTCGGCAACCTTGGCCTGCAGGTTGGCCTGGTTCGACTCCTGGGTGGCGAGGATCTCCGCCTCGAGCTTCTCCGCCTGCTTTTCCGCCTCTTTGCGGGCGTTGATCAGCTTTTGGTATTCCGGCTTGAACGAGAAGTCGCCGAGCAGCACCTGTTCGACGATGACGCCATAGGGCGCCAGCTCGCCGGCGAGCAGGGTGGTTGCGTCGTTGGCGGCGGCGAAGCGCAGCGTGGGGTTGTAGAACTGCTCGGAGTCGAGCAGGTTCAAAGCGTCCCGAACGTAGGCGCGGGACTGCGGCCGCACCAACCGCTCGCGGAGCTCCTCGATGTCGGGCGCCACCTGGCGCCACACCGTCTCGAGCTTGGTCGGGTCGACGCGCCACCGCACGGTGACATCGGTCTCGATGTCGTTGCCGTCGCGGGTCTTGAAGCGGAGGTCATCCTTCTCCTGGCGGTCGCCGGAGCTCGCATCGGACGACATCACCAGGCTCTGGAGCGACACGTCGTAGGTCTTCCAGTCGTTCAAGATCGGCAGGAAGAAGTAGGTCGCGCCCGGCGGATACGTCGCCGTCGACGCGGTCAGCTTGTTGAACTTGATGCCGACCTCGGTGGCGCCGGTGCGGTGCGGCGTGCAGCCGACGGCGCTGCCCGCCGAGATCAGGAGCACAAGGGCGCGGAGAGCGCGGCGCCAGCCGCCGCGGTCAGTCACCGGCGCCCTTGACCAACGCGGTGAGGTCTTCGTTGATGTAGATCGGCCCCTGCAGGCTCTCGATCAGCGCCAGCCCGCGGCGCAGCCGCAGGAGCTTCGCCGACCCCGTCCCTTCGAGCGCGCGATTGATCAGCTCGGTGCCGTTGGCCTCGGCGGTCTTGACCAGGAGATCCGCCTCGGCTCGCTTCTGCCGCTCGTAGAGGTCCTTGCGAGCGGCAATCTCCGTGATTTGGGCGGCGAACTCGGCCGCCCGCACGTTGATCAGGTTCTGGCCTTCGGCCGTCACCTGGTTGAGGCGGGTCTGCACCTCGGCCTGCTTGGTGAACTCGCGATTGGCCAGCGCCGACTGGTCCTGGAGCTTCTTCTGCTCGGTCAGCTCCTGGAACGTGGCCGGGTAGTCGTACTGCCGGATCAGGACGTCGGCCAGCTCGAGCCCGTTCTCCGCCAAGCGCCGAGCGAGCTCCTCCTTGAGGGCCTTGACGTGCGCCAGCCGCTCGCTGCCGTAGAACTGCTCGGCCAGCAGCTCGCCGAGGAACTGCTTGACCACCGGATCGGTGAAGCGGATGACCACCGCTTCTTCATAGGCGTTACCGAAGCCGAACTTCGAGACCACCTGGTAGGGGTCGACGAGGCGATAGAGCACCGTGACGTCGACGTCCACCGGGTAGCCGTCGACGGTCGGTACCTTGACGGCATTGACCCGCCGATGCGCCCCGCTGCCCTCGGCGTTCGAATTGGTGAACTCGACCACCTGGACGGTGTGCGGGAACGTCTCGATCCGCTCGTAGCCGGTGATTTCCCGCCGATATCCCGGCAGCACCGGTTCCTTGCTCAAGCCCGAACCCGGGCCGAGCTCGACCTGGCGCAGACCGATACGGTCCGGTGGCACGTAGGTCAGGAAACAGCCGCGGACGAGGATCAGCGGCACCAGCACCCACGACACGCGGACGGCCAGGCGGCCAAAGCGCGCCCACAGGTTCTGCAACAGCACCGTCTGCACGCGAAAACGCGGCGAGGCGTCGGCTAGGGGCATGGAGGGCCTACGGCTCGGCGCCGGGTCCTATTCGCTTGCCAGCTCGCCGGCCGGACCTGGTATGGGGAACAGGCGGCGGAGATTCTCGCAGACACCCGGAGAGTCTAGCCCGAAACGGCGGACCGGCCTCAGAACAGGCTGCGCTGGATCGCCCAGAACAAGCCGGTGGCGGCAATCGCCAGCGACGCCGGCACGACCACCGCCTGGCGGTACCAGCGGCGTTGGCGAAACGGCAGGGCGAGGGCGGCGAAGGCCGCGGCGATCACCGTCAACTGGCCGAGCTCGACACCCGCATTGAACGACAGCAGGGCCGTCAAGAGCTCGCCCTTGGGCAGCCCGAGGTCGATGAGCACGCCCGCGAATCCCATGCCGTGCAGCAGCCCGAAGGCGAACACCAGCGCCACCCGCCACGGCCGCAGCTTCGGCGACAGGACGTTTTCCACCGCCACGTAGACGATCGAGGCGGCGATCAGCGTCTCGACCAGGCGCGAGGGCAGGGACACCACACCGTAGATCGAAAGGCCCAGGGTGAGCGTGTGGGCCAGCGTGAACGCGGAGACCTGCCAGAGCAGCGGCCTGAGCTCGAGGGACAGCAGGAAGAGCCCGAGCACGAAGAGGATGTGGTCGAGCCCCTTGGGCAGGATGTGCTGGAAGCCCAGCACGACGTAGCGCCCCATCACCGCCAGCCGGGTCGGCGGCACCAGCGTCTCGTCGAGGAAAAACGCCCGACTCGGCCGGCCCGACTCGACGAACTGGACGTCGGTGGCGGCGTCGGTGGCGTTCTTGGCGGCGAGCGAGAAGGCGCCCAACGGCAGACGGCTCGCGAAGGTGAAGGCCTGCGCGCCGCCGGGAATCGGCCCGCTGAAGGTCAGTTGCAAGCGGCCGGGGCCTCCCAAGTCACCCGTGACCCGATGCCGCGCGGTCGGCGCGCCGCTGCGGTCGGGGTGGACGGCTCGACCGTCGAACGCGATGTCGACGCCGTCGATGAAATGGGCGAGAAACGAGGCGTACGGCTCCCCCAGTCCCGACGGCAGGCCGGCCAGCGGCGCGCTCGGCGGCAGCGGCGGCAGCGGCGCGCCCAGGATCTGCTCGAGGGTGAACGCGACCTCGAGGCGGTACGTGCCGTCGTGCTCGAAGTGGGCCTTGACCTGATAGGCGCCGGACTCGTGCGCGGCAGCGGGCNNCCGCGCCACGAAGCAGGCGCCCCAGCTTCACGAGCCGGGCTCCGCCAGCAGACGCAGGGCGTCCACCGCGAGATGCGCCATCGACCGGATCCCCACCGCCACCGCGCTGTCATCGGCGCGAAAATCCGGGGTGTGCAGCCCACCTGACTTGGTCCCTGGCGCCACCACGCCGAGGCGGTAGTAGAAGCCGGGGATGTCCGCGATGAGGAACGAGAAGTCCTCGCCGCCCATGGTGGGAGGCGCGTCGATGACGTTGGCCGCGCCGACCGCCTGCTCGAGCGACGGCCGCAGGCGCGCCGCCCAACCCGGGTCATTGATCACCGCGGGCGCGTTCCTGGTGTACGTGAGCTCGTAACTGCCGCCTGCCGCGGCGGCGAGGCCGCCGAGGATCTGGCGCATCCGGCTCTCGATCTCGGTCTGCGTCTCCACGCTGTAGGTACGCACCGTCCCCTCCATTCGGACTTCCCCGGGGATGATGTTGAAACGCTCGCCGCCGTGCATCTTGCCGATCGTCAGCACGCTCGGCTCGCGCGGCGGCAGCACCCGCGAACGGATCGTCTGCAGCGCCAGGACCGCCTGCGCCGCCATGACGATCGGGTCGACGCCGAGGTTCGGGTAGGCGCCATGCGACTGCTTGCCGTGCAGGACGATCTCGAATTGGTCGACCGCGGCGTAGGTCGGGCCCGAAGTGACTCCGACCTCGCCCACCGTCGCGGGACGGCCAGCGTCCCACTCGGTGAAGCTGTGGAGCGCGAGGATCAGCGCCGGTTTCGGATCGGCCAGCGCACCGGCGTCCATCATCGCCTTGGCGCCCTGCACCTTGCCGGGCGGCGGCCCCTCCTCGTCGGGCTGGAAGATGAACACCAGGGTGCCCGGAATCAGGTCGCGGACAGCTGCCAGGGCGGCCGCGGTGCCCAGCATCGACGACGTGTGGACGTCATGGCCGCAGGCGTGGGCGACGCCGACTTCCTGGCCGAGGTAGGTCTCGCGCTTGGTCGAACGAAACGGCAGGTCCGTCGCCTCGGTCACCGGCAGCGCGTCCATGTCCGCCCGCAGGCCGACGACGGCCCCTGGCAACCCACCGCGCAGGATGCCGACGACCCCGGTCTCGGCGATGCCGGTGCGCACCTCGTCGAAGCCGAGCGCCCGCAGCCGCGCCGCCACCAGCTTCGAGGTCTCGACCTCCTCGTAGCCGAGCTCCGGATGCTCGTGAATCTGTCGACGATCCGCCGTCGCCGCCGGCACGGCGGCCGCGATGGCAGAGTCGAGGCGGGTATCTAGATCGACGGGGAGATCCGCGGGCGCAGCGGCGACGAACAAGGCGACGGCGAGGGATGGCAGGATGGGCATCACCGGAGTCTATCCAGCGCGGCCCGCCCGGTGCTGCCCTAGTCGACGGTCTGCTCGCGGGTCTTCAAGAACGTCACCTCGGGCCAGTCCTTGATCGTGCGGTCGAGGCGCCAGGCGGTGGGCGCGAGGTAGACCGGGAGGCCGTCGTGGTCCTCGGCGATCCACTCCTGGTTCTCGGCGAGGAACTTCTTGAGCATCAGCGACTCGGCCTGCACCCACCGCGCGGTGTGGAGCGGCGTGCCTTCGAAGGAGACCGGGATGTTGTACTCGGTGCGGATGCGGTCGGCGAGGACGTCGAACTGCAGGGCGCCGGTGACGCCGACGATCCACTCGGCGCCGCCACGCGCCTTGAACACCCGCGCCGCGCCTTCCTCTGCCAGCTGCAGCAGCGCGCGGCCGAGGTGCTTGGCGCGCATCGGGTCGACCGGCCGCACCTTCTGCAGCAGCTCGGGCGCAAAGCTCGGGATCCCGACGTAGTGCAGCGCCTCGCCCTCGGTCAGGGTGTCGCCGATCCGCAGGTTGCCGTAGTTGGGAATGCCGATGACGTCGCCGGCCCAGGCATCCTCCACCAGCTCGCGATCGCGGGCCATGAACAGCAGGGCGTTGTGCACGTTGAGCTGCTTGCCGCTGCGCACATGGAGCAACTTCATGCCGCGCTCGAACTTCCCCGAGCACAGGCGCACGAAGGCGATGCGGTCGCGGTGGCGGGGGTCCATGTTCGCCTGGATCTTGAACACGAAGCCGGTGACCGCCGGCTCGCGGGGGTCGACAGTGCGCTCCCGCGCCGCCTGCGGACGCGGCGGCGGCGCGATCTCGATCAGGCTTTCGAGCAGGTCGCGGACGCCGAACTTGTTGAGCGCGCTGCCGAAGAACACCGGCGTCAGCATGCCGGCGCGGTAGTCCTCGAGGTCGAACGGCGGACACAGGCCACGCACCATCGCCACGTCCTCGCGCAGCTTGGCGGCGGCATCGGCGCCGAGCATCTCGTCGAGCCGCGGGTCGTCGAGCCCCTCGACGGCGACGATGGCACCCAGGCGGTCGCGCTTGGCCGCCCCGAAGAACAGCAGGCGGTCGTGGAACAGGTCATAGCAGCCCTGGAAGTCCTGGCCCATGCCGATCGGCCAGGTCGCCGGCGTGACGTGGAGCTGCAGGTCGTTCTCGATCTCCGACAACAGGTCGAAGGGGTCGCGCGCGTCGCGGTCGAGCTTGTTGATGAAGGTGACGATCGGCACGTCGCGCAGGCGACAGACCTCGAACAGCTTACGGGTCTGGGTCTCGATACCCTTGGCGGCGTCGAGCACCATCACCGCCGAGTCGACCGCCGTCAGCGTGCGGTAGGTGTCCTCGCTGAAGTCCTCGTGGCCCGGGGTGTCGAGCAGGTTGAAGGTGCAGCCTTCCCACTCGAAGGTCATCACCGACACCGTCACCGAGATGCCGCGCTCCTGCTCGACCTTCATCCAGTCCGAGCGCGCGCGCCGCTGGTCGCCCCGCGCCTTGACCGCACCGGCGAGCTGGATCGCGCCGCCGAACAGCAGCAGCTTCTCGGTGAGGGTGGTCTTGCCGGCGTCGGGGTGCGAGATGATCGCGAAGGTGCGCCTGAGTGCGACGGGGTCAGTTAGACCGGAGGACGGCCGCAGGCCGCCCGGGACCGCTGGGGATTCGGACATGGTTGGGGTGCCGCCGGCCACCCCCGCGCCCACGCTCCCTCGCGCGGGCCGAGCGGCAGAGCCACCGCGGCGCGCGCGATCGTAACACGCGACGTGCCGTCAGCTTGTCGCCGGCGGCACCACCGAGATGAGGTCGGCGACCACCTTCCAGCCTTCGGCGAAGCGTTTCCAGACGCGCAGGTAGTAGCCCTGGGCGGCCGACTCGCCGGTGGTCTCCCAGTTGCCGTAGACGTAGCCCAGGTCTTCCGCCCGGGAGATGCCGCCGGCCATCGGCCCGGCCGTGGGCTTGCTGTCGTGGGACGCCAGCCAGGTGGTGATCGCCGGCCCGCCGACTGCCGGCAGCATGCCGTCGCGATGCAGGCGGGCCGCGGGCCCGAGGGCAGCCCCGAGGCCGGCGGCGTAGCCCTTGGCGGCGATCGCCGCGGCGAGCTCGCCGTCACGGGCGAGGAGGGCCGCCTTCGCTGCGTCGACTCCCGCCAGCTGCGCGGGCGNNGCCGGCGTGGGAGCGGTCGCCAAGGCGAGGCGGGTCGCGTCGACGGCCGGCGTCTGCGTGCCGAAGTCATTCTCCACGCGCCAGTTGCCGTCCGCCTGGCGGCGCCAGACGGAGAAATAGAAGCCGTAGCCGGGCGGCTGGGGGTCGGCGCCCTGGTCGGTGAACAGGGTGGGGCCGGTCGAGATCCCGAGGTCGCCCGAGCTCGCGGCGTCGACGAAGATCGGCTCCCAGTCCAGGGTGACCGGCGGGCGGGTGGCCTGCGGCGGCCGCTTCCTGATCGCCTCTCGCTGATTCTGCGGCATCGGGCCGTAGCCGATGCCGTCCTCGGCAAACCAGTCGTAGAACGCGGCGCGCACACCCTTGGCCACCGAGGTGGCGGCAAAGGCCCGCTCGGCCTGTGCGATGGCGAGCGCCGTCGGCGGGAAGTCGGCGGGCGGCACCGACTCCGGGAGCAGGGCCGCAGCCGGAGTTGGCGGCGGACTTGCCTCCTGCGCGGCGGCGGTTGCCGCCGGGCAGACGGCAGCCAGGGCACCGGCGAGGGCGAGCACCCACGCCCCGGGGGCAGTCGAGCGAACGGCATGACGACAGCGAGTCATCGGAGGTCTCCTCGGGTGGGCGCCGCAGGGCCGCGGCGAGCCCGGAAACCCTACCTCCGAGCTGCGCCCAGGGTCGCCCGGAGCGGGACGGCTGACGCCCCCGCCAGGACGACCCGCCCGCCCCGGCGGAACAAACCCCCCGCCCGACGTGTTTAGGGTCGGGCGTGGACACCCTCGCCCGGTTCGTCGCCGAGCTCTTTCCCCATTGGCTGAGGCCGATGCGGGAGAGCCCCGACGACGGCGAGGAAGCTCCCGCCACCACCGACATGCAACTGGCCCTCCCCTTCGCCCCCGTCGAGTCGACCCCGCCGTCCGCCCCCATCGACGGGTCGGCGGGCGTGCTATGGCGGCCCTACCACGACGTCTTCCCGCCCCCGCGGCATCGCGTACGCGGCACCGTGCGCGTGCTCGAGGACGTCTGGAGCCCACAGCTCGGCAACCGGCGCCACCTCCTGGTCCACCTGCCGCCGAGCTACGCCCAGACGGCCGCCACCGAACGACGCTACCCCGTGCTCTTCATGCACGACGGGCAGAACCTGTTCGACCACGCCACCAGCTTCGCCGGCGCCTGGGACGCCGACGACACGCTGGCCAAGCTGGCGATCGACAAGGGGCTCGAAGCGATCGTCGTGGCCCTGCCCAACACCGCCGACCGCCTTGCCGAGTATGGTCCGTTCATCGACCCGCGGCACGGCGGCGGGCGCGGCGACGCCTACCTCGCCTTCCTGGCGGATACCGTCAAGCCGCTCGTCGACCGCGAGCTGCGCACCCTGCCGGGCCCTGCCCACACCGGAACGCTGGGCGCCTCGATGGGCGGCCTGATCAGCCTCTACGCGCTCTTCGCGCGGCCCGACGTCTTCGGCTTCGCCGGCGCGATGAGCCCGTCGCTGTTCTTCGGGCGCGAAGCCATCTACGACTACGTGATCCGGCGCGGCCGCCTGCCGGGCCGCATCTATCTCGACATCGGCACGCACGAGGGCTTTCGTCGCCGCTGGTCCAAGCTCACCGCCGGCGTCATCCCCAGCGACTCGGTGCGTCGCGCCCGGCGACTGGCCTGGATTCTCGAACGTCTCGGCTACGAACGTGGAAAAGACCTGTTGTACGTCGAGGAGCGCCGCGGGCGCCACCACGAACGCGCCTGGGGCCGCCGCCTGCCGCGCGCCCTGCGCTTCCTGTTCAAGGGGACCGGCGCCAAGGCGCCGCGCAAGCGCTAGTGCGGGTCCTCGTGGCGGGCCATGTGCGGCGCCGTCCGCACCATCGTCTTCTCGAGCTTGCCGGTCCCGATCGCCTCACCGCGCAGGAGCTTGCCGATCAGGTCGGCGACCTCCTTCGGGCGCTCGAGGATCATCAGGTGGCCGGCGCCACGTAGCTGGATGGTGGTCACCCCCGGCAATGAGGCCTCGATGATCGGCAGCGACGACTGGTGGCAGACCTTGTTGCCGTCGCCCCAGAGGACCAGTGTCGGCACCTTGATCTGGCCGAGCACGGCCTGCAGTACGTACGGCCGGTTTGCCCACAGGTCCTTCCAGACTGCCGACTCGAAGCTCTGGTAACGCACGCCGCGTTCGAGCCGCCGGCGCGTCATCGCCTTCGAGCGGTTGACCGGCTTCGCGAAGAACAGCTTCTGCACCCGCTCGAATTCGCTCGCGTTGCCGAAGGTGAGGGGGCTCCAGCCGCGCTCGGCCAGGCCCTCGACGTCGGACTTGACCGGCGCCTCGATGCCGAAGGGCTCGATCATCGTCAGGGTCTTGACCTCGGCGGTGGCGACACTCGCGTACAGCCCGGCGACGGCACCACCGGTGTGAATCCCCACCAGATGCACCTTGGCATTGATCCCGAGCTTCTTCTTGATGGCTCCCAGGCGCCGCGCCTGGGCCACCGGGTCGTACTTGGCGTGGCCGGGGCGCGTGCTTTCGCCGGCCCCGGGCAGGTCCGGGATGATCACGCGGTACGCCTTCGACAGCTGGGCGGCGATCGGGTTCCAGTCGTCTTTCTCACCCCCGAAGCCGTGGAGCAGGAAGACGATCTCCTCGCCCTTGCCGCTGTCGTTGTAGGCGATGGTGAAGTCCTGGATGTCGACGCGGCGGAAGGAGAGGCCGGCACGCATGCGGTCGAGCCCATACACCAGCTCGGTCACGAACCCCGGCAGGCCGGCCTTGGCGCGCTTGTGCAGCTGCAGCCGCATGACCAGAAAGACGACCACCAGAATGATCGTCAGCGTTGCTTCGAGCTGCAAGCTCATAGGACCTCGTCTCCTCGCTGCCTCTCCGGGGTGTTTGCCACCACCTAACGTATCGCTCCGCCGGCCACTTGGCTAGCAGGCTAGCGACCCGTGTACTCGGTGAACACCAGGACATTGCCGGCGGGGTCGGTCGCCGCAAGCTGCTTGTAGCCGGGCTCGCGATCGACTCCGGCGCGCGAGTTGATCGCCGGGATCACCGGGAAGCTCGCACCGTGGGCCGCCAGGTAGGCGTGGGTCTGGCGCAGCGATGCCACCCAGAAGCTCGGGTAGGCGTTGGCGCTGCCCGGGACGGGGATGCCGTCGACCTTGCGGTCCGCTGAAAAAATGCCGAACACGGCGTGGGCACCCCAGAACCCGAACCAACCCTCGTCGGTGTAGGGCTTGCCCAGTCGCATCACCCGGCGGAAGAAGCGCTCGCTCGCCCGCAGGTCCGCCGCCGGGTAGGCGCTGTAGTCGAGCTCGCGCACCAGCGCCTCGGGCAGGACCCGGACGCCGAAGGTCATCGCGACGCGGCCTGCCGTCACCATCTGGGTGACCAGCACACGGTCGCGGAAGGCGTGGGCGCCCCTCCCCTCGAGGGTCGCGCGATAGCTCACCAGCTGTCGCCCGCCGAGCTCGACGACCGCGACATCGCTGACCGTCAGCCGGGCGCTCAAGCCGGCCGGCGACCGGTCGTAGCCAAGCCAGTCGGCAGTGACCCGATCGCGGATCGCCGCCGCTCCGCGGGCGACGCCACCGTCGTTCGACCGGCGGTTGTCGAACCAGTCCGCGTCCGACGCCTGTTGGGCCGCCAATCCCGCGGCGTCGGCATGCAGCCAGGCCGCGAGCGCGGCCTGCGCGGCGGCCGGCAACTCGGACGCGGCCTGGGGGCCCTCGGGCGGCGCTCCGGACTGTTCGAAGTGTTGCTCGCGGACGACGAACGGGTTGCCCGACGGGTCGCGCACCACCGCCATGCGATCGCCGCCGACTACCGTCACCGGCGTCTCGAGCTCGACGGCGAACGCCGTGATGTCGGGCACCAACAGAGTGCCGTAGCCGCTCGGCAGCCCGGGTCGTGGCACGGCGCGTCCACCAAGCCCCTCGGCGTCGAGCACGAAGCGCGACGCACCGGACGTAAATTGCGCGCGGGTCGGTCCGACGGCATCGGGCTCGCCGAGCAACGGAACATAGAAGGCCACGGCACGCGCGAGATCGCGCACCGGGACGGCAAACTCGAAATCGAAGCCAGGACGCGTTCCGGGCGTGTCGAGATCGGTGGCCAGCGTCTGGTGCAGCAGCCGGAAACGGTCGTCGCCACCCCGGCGGAACACCTGGTA
>CXWL01006052.1_pt1 | contig 42904 bp, 36 predicted proteins | sample 590931 | NCBI WGS metagenome assembly CXWL01 (sample SAMEA3498368, study PRJEB10139) | groundwater metagenome | biome: water well; material: biofilm material | place: Germany | collected 2015-04-27 | reverse complement strand
GACGAGGTTCTACACTAAATGCCAACGGCAAGTGTCCCAAACTCATTGACACGTTCCGCAAGCCCAGATTATTGTGGGATCAGAGACAGAAACAGAGCTAGTTTTTGATAATAAAGTTGTTCTTGAAGAGCCATATAGATTACTCAAAGAATCAGAATTCCCAACTGCGCAAGCTCTACTCGATCCGCTAGTCAATAGAATGCATGACGCAATACATGCACAGAACCAAGCGTCTGAAGCCCAGGCAGACTAGCACTCGAGCTTCGCGGCAATTCACGCCTTCAACGCAATGGTCACCTCTCCTCCTCCCGTGAGAGAGTCACCTACACTTCACACAAGGAGGAAACACAATGGCGACCAACACCTCATCCAAACGACCGGCGGAGGACACCGCCTTCTTCACATTCCTGGCAGCTCTTCCCCAATCTTCGAGTACGGCTTCGCTCGTATCTTCGCCACTTCAAAACACATAGATAGGAGTCTGCCATTCCAAATCTGGTTCACACCCCGGCCAACGCGACGATCTTCATGACATCCGTTTCCGTGTGCGCACAGCATGGGCAATAGATTGCCCGCTGTCTGATCTCAGGGAAGACAATCTCCACGCCGAGAATGCGTAGACAACGTCGGACCGAAAGCCGGACGTTCATCACCGGCTTACCCGGTGCTAAGCGCTTCGGCGACAGCCATTCATAAGCATGGGGCAGGAGATCTCCGATCGTGTGGACGCCACGCTGTTTGAGATCTTGATGCGCTCGTGCGTTGAGGAGCAGACTCGCGATGGGTTGTGATGCAAAGCGTCGCACCGAGTCAGGAGGAATGCGGCGTCCCGTCCTGCGGTCCAGCATCCGTTGCGTCATGAAGCAATAGGTGGCGTCGAGGACCACGAAGGTTCGTCCATTGAGGGCGGCGACGATGTGTTCAATCAGACTCTCGTCGCAGCGACGCTGTTCCCGAATCGAGTGACCAAGGCGAGCTGCTCGTTCGGTGATTGACACGCCGCCACTTGCGCTGTCCCACTCGGCCTGTGCCCAGCGACTGAGTCTCGAATGGACCCAGTCGAGGGCTGTGCGCTTGGTCGGATGGTTGACAACAATGTCCATCGTGAGGGTCGCCAATCGATCTTTCCGCATAATGGTGCGTGCTTCCTTTCCTCCGATACATGTTGACTCGCGAAGCCTCGCGCCACACGAGCGCCCCTCTGCTCCCTGTCGTTGCTCAGACAGGAGATGCAGGAAGCGCGTGGCGCCTTGGTACTTATGAGGAAGAACAGGTTTTGAGACCATCCCCTTGAGGTAGGAGAGGTTCTACGCAAGAGGGAAGAGCTGAAGTATGTAGCACTAATGAGGAATAAATAAGGAATTAATGGACGCTAGAGTCGTATTCCACTATAGCGCGCTCGCACAAAAGTGGCAATCTTGGGAGAGAAGCTTGTGCTTGGCGAGGGCTACTCCGAGGCACCGCGATCGTGCCATCCCCCGACAGACCTGCTCCGGCAAGCTTATTTCTTCGGGCAGAGCTGTAAGAAGTTTCGCCGCTTTACCAGGGTTTGGAACGGACTCGATCCCTGGATCAAGTAGTACTTCATCAATGCGGTTTGGCATTCTTTTGGCGCCTGTGGGCCTGCTGTTAGGCAGAGCAGACATTCACAGGCCAACCTGGTGTCGCCTTCCAAGAAGAACGGTGGAGACGCCGTTTGTGCCGGCGTATCATGGGCTATGATGAGGAGGCCCACTCCTACAAGGACCAGGATCCAGTTGCGTCTTTTCCACCAATTCATCGGCTCACCTCAGTACGATCCAGTGAAATGTTCTCGATGATCGAAGTCACCGGCCACCTCTGGTCCGCTCCAAGGCAGGGCTCCGTATGACATTCGGCGTGCGATCAGCTCGCGCGGCGGTGTGATCGAACCGAGACACGACCGGTTCTTGGGTACTGGCACGCGCTGCCTCCTTCAACTGGTGCTGTTCAAGCACCCCGAGGGAATCCAGCTTGATGACCTCCCAGCGATTGCGAGTCGCTGGTTGTGGTGCGGTGCCAATCGACGCGCCGGATGCATCCCGCAGCGGGACCGTGACGGTCACGCGCTCGTGTGCCTGTTGCACGAGGGCCACCGCATCGCCCTTTTGCACCTTCCCCTGTTCACAGGTGCGCCTCAGGTCGGTGCCCCAGATTTCTCGCTCACCACGGTCTGTCGCCACCTTCACAAAATAACTCTTTTCCTTTTGGGCATCATGGTTGTAGTGATCGATACCATGGTCCACGACGGTGCCCACCACGACCCGTTCGCCCTGCAGGCGCGCCTTCGCTTCTGCGACAGCTGCGGCGATCATGGTGGGCGAATCGCCCCGCGTTTTCAGAATTGCTTCAAGGGTAGCTACCGCAACCTGTTGGTTTGCGCTCAAGGCCTTGGCCGGTTTTCTAACATGATCATCCGTCGATCGATCATGTGACGCCTCTCGATCGACAGGCTGCTGTGCCGTCTTGCCACGAACCGGACGGTGATCCCTCCGGTCCTCCGCTCGCGCCAAGTCGATTCCGCGCGGCGTATAGCCCTCTACATCGAGTCCGGCGATCGTCGCTTGCACCCAGGCTTCCGTTTTGAACTCAGGGGTGCCGTTCACCCGCACGGTGGTCCAGCCCTTGGCTTTTGCCCGGAGGACCATTCCCTGAATGACGCTCGGGTCGTCATGTTCCGTGACCAAACGCTTCCCCTGATCCGTAAACGCGATCTTCGTCGGCTCGCCGGGCGCCGTGCGGTAATAGAATTGCTCACCGGCTTCGATGAATCGCTTCCGCAAGGAATCGGCGGCATCACGACGCTGATTGAGTCGTGGTTGTTCTGCATTCTCGCCCTGAGTGCCTTCCGAAGGCCTCGGCTCGTCGTTCTGCTTCGTCTCTCGCGCTTCGTCCAAACCTATCTCATTCATGGTGTCCCTTCCTCTTTGCTATCCGTACCACTGTGGCCAGACGGACGACGGATTCTGCTCCTTCACTTCAATCTCCACCCGTCGGTTCTTCGCCCGCCCTTTCTTCGTCATATTGTCGGCCACATGTTGCCCGATCGGGACGATGGTGATCTCGATGTGGTTCGGGTCATAACCCTGCGCGATGAGATAGGCGCGGGCCTTGTGTGCCCGCTGCTTGGCTGTCTCACGTTCGATCCACAGATCCTTGTCTCCGTCCGTGTACCCACGCACGTGCAGGCAAGGACCACGGCTCATGATCTGTTTCAGGTGGGATTGCAGCGGCTTGCTGGGACGGAACTCAGACCGTCCTCTTCGTTCCGACACACGGAAGATGATACTCTGTCGGTGCAGTTCGACCTGTTCCCGTTCACTCAACTCGATGACCCGCGGTCTCCATGAATTGGTCTGCCCTTCGAGTATCGAAGGTGGAGGGGAGGGGGATGGTGCTGCTGCTGATGGTCCAGTGCTGCAGGCAGGGCCCACCGAAGTCGATGGCTCCTCGTCACTCTGAATTGTCTCTGTTCGTGACAGGCTCTGATCAGACGCAGTCGGAGACGTATTGCTATTCGGAGATACAGCCGCGTTCGTCAGCGGACCTTTCGATTCTGGTGAAACAGGGGGGATCGTGAGTGCTGTCTTCGTGGTCGTGGGGTCGGACCGAGATTTACCTTTGGCCAGTTCTTGCTGGTTGAGTTGCATGAGCGTCAGTGCGGCACTCAACTCCTGGACCTGTTGCGTCAGCGATTCTATTTGTCGGGTGAGGAAACTCCGCTCCTGCTTCTCACGCTGGTCGCTCTTCACCCGTTCACGGTACTGCTGGATCATCTCATCGTTGTTGACCGGCACGCGATTGGCACCGGATGGCACCACTGGCTTCTGCACACAAGCCAGTGTCGAGGCGCAGGCGAGGAGGATCACAAGCGTCTGAAATCGTGCCAGTCGTTTCATAGATGTCGTCATACGTCCCTCTCTTCTCTGTCTCGATCCGCCAAGGATCGATCAACGTTCCTCTCTGTTCTCTGGGTTCTTTCTTCTTTGTTCACAGGACTCATCTTCTCTGAGATGTTGTCATCGACCTTGGCGGTCCATTGCAGCTGAGCCACAAAGGCATCGACCAGATTGTTCACTTCTTCCGGCGTCGGTGGATCGCGCGACACCACCGGCGGCAGGGTGGTGACGTCAATTGCCAGATTCGAGAGGTCGATCGGCTCATCCGGTTGGACTGGACGCACTCGTCGTTCGACCTTCGCACGATGGAGTTCCAGTTCGAGTCGCGGAATCTCGACTGACAGCTCCCGGCGTACGAACGCCGCCTCTTCCAGTTCAGCTTGGGTCGGCATCCGCTTCCCGACCGCAGCGAGGGACGGACTGATGTGCTTCAACCGGTCGGTGAAGACCGGATCGGCATAGAACCGGGCTTTGTCACAGAGGATCGGCTTCGTATGCATGAGGTTGATGATCGCCCGCTGGTCTCCGAGCTCCTTCACTTCCTGTGGCAGCAGCAGCGGCCGCGCCTGTTCCGAATGGGTGGAACTGGACGACGCCTGTTTGCCGTTTCCCCACGCCAGTGGACGGCTCGTGCCGGTCGAGATCGCCTCGGCCGTATAGGTGCCGAGCATCTGGGAGTAGTGCTGCGCGTCTCGTTGTTCGCGAGGCGCAAACAGGATCTGGCAGGCTTGGTTGGTGACGAAGGTGCGGGCGTCCTTTTCCCCATAGACCGATTCGAGCTGCGAGAGGCTCTGAATGATCGGGAGCAGACGCAGATTGTAGCCGGCCATGAAGCCCACGGCCTTGGCGAGAATGTTGACCCGCCCAAGGGCGGGGAACTCATCCAAGATCACGAGGCACTGGTGCTTCAACCGGGGATTCGTCGCGGGCAAGTCGATGGTGTTGTAGTGAATCAATTGGGAGAAGAATAGGTTGACCAGCAGCGCCGCATCGCTGAGCCGATTGGCCGGAATGCCGACATAGATCGACATCCGCTGTGCGCGCACCTGTTTCAGGTCGAAGTCCGTCCCACTCGTCGCCGCATCGACAATGGGATTACTGAAGATGGTGAGGGGAGCCGTCAGGGTGGCGAGAATGCTCGCCATCGTATTCTCGCTGGTTGCGCAGAACCGGTGTAACGCGGCCGTACAGTCGTCGCTCAGCGGGGCGTTACTCTTGGCTCTGGTGCTGATCAGATCTTGCAGATACTCCTTGATGGGCTGCCCCTTGCCGGAGGCCTGGCGGAGCACTTCCCCGAGACTGCAGGGTAATGAGGGAGTCTCCATGATAGAGAGGGTCAGGCCAAGAAAGAGGTTGCGGGCGGACTCGTTCCAGAAGGCATCCCGTTCATTATGGTTCGGATAGAGCACCTGCCCGATGGCTTGGATTTCGCCCACCCGCCGATTCGGATCGCGATCGACCGCATCCAGTGGGTTCCACCGATGGGTCTCGCCGTCCGTGCCAAAGGGATTGAACAGGTAGACGTGATGGCCCTGCGCCTGCCGGAACTTCGACGTGTAGGCGAAGTTCTCCATTTTGATGTCCAAGACGACCACCGACTCATCGTAGTGGAGCAGGTTCGGGAGCACGATGCTCACACCTTTTCCCGATCTGGTCGGCGCCGCCAGCAACACGAATTCCTGGCCTCCATAGACCAAGTACCGGCGTCCTACCTTCCCAACAATCACGCCTTTCTCTCCATAGAGTCCGGCATGTTGAATTTCATCATGAGACGCAAATCGCGCCTCGCCATGGAGCGGTTTCTTCTGATTGGTCAGGGACATTACGAGGAGCGCCGGGAGACCAAATCCGACGAGTCCCCCGACTGCGGCGGAGAATTGCAGCCGCTTCCGCTGAATCGGATCCTCTCGATAGATTCGCCAGGAGTCGGGCCAGCTGGTCAGGGAGAGATCGTCAGGCATCTGTTTGTTGGCGAGGGTGAAGACGGCACCCGCGAGGGCATCCGCTCCGCAGAGGCCAAGTGGGAGATAGAGCAACAGTGCCAACGAGATCTGCAGGCTCTTGCGTGACATTGGTTCCTCTACGCCCTCACCAGGGTAGCTTCTCCAAATCGCGCTACGAGTTTCGCGATCGGGTCATAATGGACTTCCGCGACGTAACGCTCTTTTCTGAGCGGCCGTCCGTCCTCGTCATAGTGATTTTTCGCAACCACATGGAGGATCACGTCAATGGTCAGGGCTACGAGACGCTTCAGGGTCGGCACATCATAGGTCGCCGCCTGGTCATGCTCTTTGCACATAAAGACATAGCGTTCGGCGGCGAGGGCACAGGACTCCGCGTGGTAGGAGGTAATCGAGCCACTGTGACCGGTGGTGAGCAGTTTCAAGAAGTCGAACGCTTCGCCGCCGCGCAACTCGGCGAGGAGCACCCGGTCCGGCTTCATGCGGAGCGTGGAGGCAATCAGCTCAGATGGGGTGATGGTGGCAGCTCCCTGTCCTCCTTTGGCGTACAAGAGATGCACCCGGTTGCCGTGCTGAGGGAGCAACAATTCACGCACATCTTCGATCGTGATCAACCGTTCCTGGTCCGGGATCATCTGACAGATCGATTTCATCAGCGTGGTTTTGCCGGAGCCTGTGTCCCCCACGACGGCAATATTCTTCTTCGCCCGCACAGCAGCCTGAATGAAGAGGCTCAGTTGACGATTGGCGAGGTAGTCCACCAACTGCCGTTCAACTGGATCAAGCTCGGAAGCGCGACCATCCAGCATTGCCGCCTTGGCCCAGACATAGCGGCTGAAGGCTCCTTCCGCTTCGTACTCGTGGAGGGTCTTAATCCAGGCGCTCGGACGGCGGATCGAGATGGAGATGGTTCCCAGTTCCACTGCTGGTGGCAGCACGATTTGCACCCGCTCCCCATCGGGCAACATGGCGGAGAGGATCGGGTGGTGCGGGCCTATTTCCTGCTCGGTCGCAGTCGCGATGGCTGTGGCGAGCGCGGTGAGTCGATCCAGGGTCAGGTCCGGTGAGCGGTGATGCTGCCAGGTTGCGCCGACCTCGATGTAGATTTCCTGGGGCCGATTGACGACGATCTCGGTCGCACCGGGCAGTGCGAGGTATTGCAGTAACGGTCGCAACAGCTCGCGCACCATCGTGTCGTGCGCGAGCAGGTCAGTGGGGATGCAGTTCATAGACGGTGCTGAAATCCAGATCCCGCGCGACGAAGATCGTCCCGCGGTCGCCCTGATTCTTGTAGAGCGTGGGTTTGATGTTGATGGTCGATTGAAGGATGAGTTCCGCCATGCGGTTCCCCGTCGTGGCGGAATGTTGATAGATCCCGAGACTCTGCCCACCTCCGCCACCGGCCTGCGTGGCGGTGGCCAAGCCGATCCCGTCCTGCACGAGCGAGAGCAGAAAGGCTGCGCCCAGCCGGTCCCACCAATGGTTATCCACGTAGCCGACCAATCCAGACGTGCCGAGTGCATCGGCGGCCGGGGAATTCAGATTGATCACGACTCCCATTGGAGTCTTGACCCTGGTCCAGAGCAGAAAGAGGCGGCGCTGGCCCTGTGCCATCGTCGCGGCATATTCGCCGACCGCTTCCGATCCCCGTTCGAGGAGAACCACGCGACCGTTGTCGCTGTAGACATCGCTGTTCAAGATACAGGTCGCCATACCGGCGACTTCATTGATCACCCGCACGGTCAAGGCGCAGTCGATCGTTCTGCCTTTCGGCAAGATGAGATTGCGATCACCCAAGAGACCGGCTTGGACTTTCGGTGTGTCCGATGGCGTCAGGAGCCCACCGATGGGTCCGGCTCCGCTGGCCGCAGGACCGGGTGGCGCCGCGAGCCCGACGCTCGTCACGCCAACCGACGGGCCACTGGGTCCGCCCATGTACCCAATTGATGATGGCGGCGAGCTCACTATGTCTGCCGTGTTGACGGGCATCGCTGATCCGCCGAGTAGGCTTCCTGACCCCATGTCCGGCTGTCTCGTGCCGTTGAGGAGTTCGCGGACCAAGGAGATGGCTGCGTCCGGTCCGGTTCCCATTGGTGGAGTCCGGGCACTGTCCGAAGCAGGGGAGTTCGTCACAAGGACCTCTCCACCAAATCGACTGGAAGAACGTCTGCCGAGTGATGAGTTGCCTGGTGTCTGGTCAGGAGTGAAAGCCATGGGTCGGCTTCCGTCATCGATTCCCCGACTGAGGGGCGACCGACTCACATGATCAGCGGATGCGACAGGCGATCGGCTCGTCGACTGCACCAGTGCTGTTGTATTCTGAGATGGCAGGGGATCGGTCTCGAAGACGCGCTTCAGTCCAACCTGGGCCGGTTTGTTCTCCACCTTCGCAGCTCGTTCTTCTTCTGTGGCCTCCGCCTTGCGCTTCGCGCTATAGGTGTTCGCCGCGAAGACAAGTCCCACGACGAGCACGATGGCCATCGCGACCAGAAATGCCACGCGCGCTGCTGTCTGGTTCGTGGCACCGGCCTGATGGTTGACCGACACAATCCCATCGACGATAGGAGGCTTCTTCTCAGCTTTCTCTCGTGACTCTTGTGGTTCTTCCATGTTCGTTTCTCAGCGTAGCGTCCTGGTGATGCCAGAGACGGTGGTTCCTTCGACGGTGGGCACTCCTGTTTTGTCGTAGGAATCATTCCAAATGCCGACCACGGCTTGGCCTAAACGCAACACAAACCGCCTTCCCATCCGCTGCACCACGGCGAGGTCCTTCTCCATGTGAAAATTGATGCGCGTTTCTTCACCCAACGGCGAGAAGTAGAAGATGGCGGGGATTTCGCGATTAGGAGGGAACTGAAAATAGGTGAAGCGGCCGTCATCGAACACGAGAGTGGGAGAAATATCTTCGCCGCCTGGCAGCACTTCCATCGAATAGGACCAATTGCGCGGTTCGGGGACAAACGAATTCAGCCGCTCGTGGAGGAGATCGGCCTTGTCGCGCACTTGTTTTGCGCGATGGGCTGAGGCTTGCATCGCCGTCATGGCGACGGGATTTGGCGGGACCAGGGGATGTCGGAAAATCACGCGGTACATCGGCTCATCTGTTCTACGTTGTCCCTGCCCGGCCTGCTGCTTTCGTCCGATGCGATCGTCTGCTACGACGGTGAACTCCAGACTGTAGTCCCGCTTATCCGTGCGAATCTCCAGATTGTTATGCGTCGCGTGATCTCTTGGTTTCACCCAGACCTGATTGGTCCCGACATCGGCCCGGATGCACCATTCCGCTTCCGGCTTCGCGCAGTCCGCGACAAAGCCGCTGCCGGCGATGACGATGCGTTCGTCGTCTCCCAGCACAACGCGTGTGACGACACCACGGCGGACTGTGACTTTGGTCACTTCGTCCTTCTGATAGGTCACGTAACGGACTCGTTGATCTCCGTCGCCCGGCGCTGGAATCTCTGCCGCGTCCGATGAGGCTCCCGAGCAGAGGAGGACGATGGTGAGCCATGCCGTGATCGGCCGTGAGTGTTGCTTTCTGGCGTGCATGAATATGCGTCCTCCTTATTTCTTCTCGGCCATCGACAGGACCGACGTCGGTGGCGTGATGGTCCCGATTTCCGCGTCCACCCGATAGCCCGTCACTTTGTAGCCGAGTGGGTTCTGGATCAGATCCTTTTCCTGCCCCTTCATCGTGTGGCGGTACTCGTAGGAGACCGTCGCGATGAAATACTGCGGTGGCTCAAGGCTGTGCGCGTCGGTCCGCTTCACCTGCTTTTCGAACCGCACCGTGGCCTTCGTTCCGATCGCATCGCTGTGGACCGTGACGCTCAAGACGTTCACGCGCCATTCGATGCCGGTCCCCAACTGCTTATCGCGGGCGTGGGCTCCGTCAAAGAGGTTCGCGTAGTCGCGACCGATCTCATCCGTACTCATCGCCAGGACCTGGTCGTAGTCGGCTTGGAGCAGCCGGTACGAGTAGGACTCCCGCGCGATCACGTATTTCTGCGTCCAATGTTTATCGAGCAATTCCTGGTAGCCCAGCACGGTGCGATCATCCGCCGCGCTCACCAGCTCCACGTTGCCGGTGGCACGATCGATCGCGAAGACATAGGGCACGGTGGTCTTGAAGGGAGCCAGACAGGCGAGTCCTATTCCCAAGGTCAGCGCCAGCGCGCAGGCGCTGCCTGCGACCCACCAGGCCTTTCGTTCCGATGTCTCCAATCGCAGCCGCCAGTCGGTATCCCAGTCGCGGCCCTGATCGTAGAATTGCGGTTCGTCCGCTACAGTCACGAGTGAGGGATCTCTCTTCTTCTCTGCCATCTTTTCCATGTTCCGGTCCTCTGTCTGCTCAATAGGATTAGGGCGTCCAGGGGGCCATGTGATTGAAGGTCCGCGACGTGCCAGGGGCCAACATCTTCAGGACCCGTTCCTGCTGTTCCTGTTGTGCCGCTTTTTCCTCCGCCTCGATCATTGATTTCATCGTCAGAATCCGATTCGTGTCGTTGCTCACCTGAGCTTGCTCCGCGGCGATCCGGCCATTGAGTTCCAAGATTCCTTTTTCGTCCTCGGTCTGATTGATGCGGGTCGTCAAAGCTCGGATCTGCTGCATCCGGCCGAGCAGCATCTGATAGGTGTTCGCGTAATAGGCCTGACTTTGCGGTGTCTGGTTCAGCATGTTTTGACAGATCCGCAAGGCATCACCGGTTTTGCCCTCGCAGTTGTAGATCATGCGGTTGTGACGGATGATCTGGGCCGCCGCGGTCATGCCCTGCACCCCGCCGGACCGAATGGCGTGGTACACGGCGTTCACGTCGGAAGGGACGACGCCGGCCAAGGTGAGGTTGTTCATGAGACTGCCCATGTTACGTGAGCCCACGATCGCATTGATTTGTTGCTCTGCTTGGAGGATCTGTTGCTGCATCTGTTGGAACTGTTGAATCCAGGCGAGGGCCTGCACGATGGATTGCACGAGATTGGCCGTGTCGATGACGGGAATCCCTCCGGCTTGGGATTTCGGCTCCGGACCAACGACGATCATAAGGACCAAGCCGATCATGATCACTGTGCGCTTCATGCGGGACATGCTTTACTCCTTTTGCGAGACGCTATTGCGTAACCGCTCGAACGAGGCCCGTTGATAGAGGTCACTTCCTGGCTGAGGCTTCCCGGCCGAGAGTGTGCTCAGCAGGTGGGCCGCCCCGGTTCGTGGGCCACTCAGGGACCCGCCGGTGGAGGCCAGAGCCAACGGGACCAACCGACTCAGACCGGACGTGACGCTCTGCAGGAGCAGCATTCCACTCCTGGTGGCATCGCCGCCGGGGTTCCCCAACGAGAGGCCTCCGGCCAAACTTGCTCCCAGGGACGCGACATGGAGCAAGACATAGGCAGCGGTGATGGAGAGAAATAGCAGGCCCACGACATCTGCCAGGATCGAGGTGGTTGAATAGGCTTGCAGTACATGCAGACAGGCGTTTCGCAGGAGGCTCGCGAGAAACGTGATCACCGCCATGATGAGGATATTGGTGAAGACGGCGACCAGCGAACTGGACAGCCAATTCTCCGCATAGCGCTGCGTCACGGGAAACATCGCGCAGAAGATGAAGGCCGGCCCGACCGAGAGGAGTAGGGCAAGACTGACTTTCGCGACGAGAAAGAGCCCCATGGCGACGAAGGCCATCACGATCGACGCGGTGGCGCAGATGGCTCCCGCGATGAAGAGGGAGAATTGCGGCACCAATCCAGAGCTCGCTTCGGTGAACAGGGTTTCCATGAGGGTCGTGAAGGGATCCGCCATCTGGTCAATGGTCCCTCCCATCGAGAGGACACCGCCGAAGGCGGAAGCAAAGGCCTCTTGAATCCCATCCAGCCCTTCCTTCACGAGGCTCCGATACTGCGGCCCGTTCAACGTCAGTCCAGTGATGAGCGCCACGCGAAACCAGCGCCAGACGAGCGCGGTGACTGGTTCCTGCACGTCGCCGCGCATGACGTGAAAGCCGGTCCACATCACATAGAGCGTCATGGCGGTCACAGCGATCGGCGTGAGCACTCCGATGACGGCATCGCTGGAGGTCAGGACATAGTGGTTCAACGCGTTATTCACCGACTGCTCGATGTAGGTCGCCATGCCCATGGGGTGTCTCTACGCGACTCCTCTTCCGTTCTCCTGCCGGAACCGTTTCCGCGCCGCGATGCGTTCATGAAACAGCGGCAGCCAGTCTGTGGGATCGTCGCCCACTTCCTTTCTGATCGTATCCAACAACGTCACGTTGTCGGTCGTGCCGGAAAGGACATTCAACAGATCCGGCATGCCACCCAGGTCGAATTGCACGATCGCCGAGCTGTGGCCCTGCTTCACCAGAAACAGACGGCTTGCTTCCCCGAGGTTCTTGATGATGTGAAATTCCGCCTCTGTGACTTTGAACCCATGGACATAGTCGTCATGATCCGCGCGAGGATTGGGCAAGAAGATCTGCGTCACGCTCTGTTCCACCATGGTTTTGCCGATCGCGTGCCGCAGTACGTCGGAGGGCGATTGCGTGACAAAGACGCCGAGACCGGATTGCTTGCGGATGGTCTTTTGTTTGTTGAAGGCGAAGTCCGCGAACAGCGGGTCTTGCAGCGGCTTCCAGAATTCCTCCATGACATAGATAAAGGGTTCACCCGTGATCAGCCGTTCGGTCAGATGGAGCAGATAGGCCATGATCGGGGTGCGGACTTCAGGATCGTCCAGAAAGTCCGTGTAGTCGTAGCCGAATAATCGGGCCTCGCTGATCTCGTGGGAATCTGTTGGATTGTCGAAGGCCCAGCCCAGCGCGTGACCGCGGGTCCATCGCTTCAACCGTGCCCGCACACTCTGATCGCCGGTGGCCGGGAGGTTCTGACGGAGGAGGGAGAGACAGCGCAGGTCCGGTGAGACCGCCTCACTCATCACCGTCCGCACGGCATGGCTGATCTCGGCCTGTTCCTTCGCGGTGAGCCGTGGAATCTCGTCGCCGGGCTGCTTCACGAGTTGGGCCACGAGCTGTTCGCAGAATTGCCAATTCTGGGGGGTGGGTTCGAGCTGTAGGGGATTAAAACCGGTCGGCATGCCGCGTTTGAGCGACTGATACGTCCCGCCCATGGCTCGGATTCCAATTTCAGCACCGCGATCTTTGTCGAAGACCACGCAGCGGAGACCCTGGTACTTGGTGGCGAAGGCCAAGAGGCTCAGTTCCAGCGCGGTCTTGCCCACGCCGGTGCTGCCGCAGATAAAGGTGTTGCCCGGATACTTCTCGTCGCGTGAATCGTGATCTTCCGGGGACACGTGGAAATTGAAATAGTAGGGCTGGCCGCTTGGAGTCTTGAACAGGGCCAGGGCTTCGCCCCAGGGATTGCCCATTCGTTTGCCGCGGGCGAAGTTGTGAAAGGGACTGAGGCAGACAAAGTTCCGGCTGGTGATGACGGCTTCGCGGGGCCGCAGACTCCAGTTCCCCGGGATCTGCGCGAACCAGGCACTTTCGGGAATCACATCCACGCGCGCCATCTTGAACCCCGGCCCATCCTGAAAGACGGCTCGAGCATCGGCGAGCGCGGTGCTGACCGCTTCCATCGAATGGCCGAAGATGGCCAGACTGTAGTGGTACTGGCCCAGATCGATGAGGCCGCTCTGCAGGTCGTCCGCGGCCTGGTCCATCTGTTCAATTTCGCGGGTCGCTGCGTCTTCCGAGGCGATCAAATGCCCTTTCTGGGTGGCGAGCGATTTCAGGGCCGCGCGTTTGTTGAGGCACGAAAAGCTCTGGGTTTCGATGTACTCGGCGTCGCTATAGAGCAGGCCGTTGTTCATGCCGGGCTCGGAGAACGGCGGGTATTCCTGCATGTCGAGAAACCCGGCAAATTTTCGTTCGTGCGGGTGCCAGATTTCCATCATGCCTGTGCGGTCACCGAAGTGGAGCCGTGAAGTCGGGAGGTACGAGGCGAGCGGCGCTCGGCGCAGCGGGATTTCCTCCCAGACGCCGTTGATGAGGTAGCTCAGAAAGGCCAGCTGGTCGGAGTAGACGATGTCCTGTTTCGTAGAGGTGCCCAATCGGCTGGGCCCATAGCGACTCAGACTGGCTTCGAGCTGTTTACCCATGTCTTCCAGGATGGTCAGCTGTGCGGTTTCGTGCTCTCGTCGTTGGGCTAGGGTACGGGTAGTCATCCGAGTGAAGAAGCTCGCGACTATGGACGGAAAGGGTCGATAGAGCAGGGACAGGTACAACTCCGTCGCCATTTGGCGATGCTGGGTGAACGACTGGTAGTAGCGATCGCTCAAGCTTTGGCAGAACGGATTGGACGAGGTACCCTGCAATCGCTCGGTGACGACGCGCCGAATTTTATGCGACCAGACCGCAAACGACCCGCCGCCCAAGGAGCGGAGAAACTGGTGCAGTGCTTCTTTGCGCAGTAGCACTTCTGCACAGTCGGCTGTTTCGAACGTGATCCCCTCCAGTTTCCAACAGGCCAGGTATTCGCCGCCGGTCAAGCTGATGACGGTGGGCGTGATCGCTGTGCCCAGCGGGATATAGTCACTCGCGGGAATCTGCGCGGTCGCGGCTTTTGTCAGTGCGGCTCTGGTTCTCATGATCATAGGTCTCTTGGAATTCTCAGCCGTTCAACCTCCCCACCGTGATCGCCTGGTCTTCCATGACAGGGGACTATAGGAAATGGCGCCCCACGTCGCGCGACTTGGACCGTGCCGGAGCCGCATCCGCGCCCGCATCATCACTTGGCGCAAGCGTTGATCGTCAGTTTTCGTCGTTTGGCGCATCCAAAGCACGAGGGGGATTGTCATCAGCACGAGTGCCAGCGAGACGTAGCCGCTCACGAGGTAGTACAGCCAGACCGACATCAACAGGGTCAGGCCACCGATCAGAATCAGCGGCACGATCGGCACGCCGCCCAACATTGCGGGCCTCGTACAACCGGTGAAAATGGGATCGCGAAAGCCGTCCATGCTAGTTAATCAACCAGGCCGCAATGCCCGCCGCGCCGCCCACCAAGATGCCGCCGATTACGACGTTACTCACGTCGGACCATTGAGCATGGCTGAAGGCCATCTTGAATCCCGCCCACATGATCGCGACGGTAAAGAGCGTCACCGCCACACTCGTGAGCACGGTTTGCACGTTCTGCATCACCGTGTTCACCTTGGTGATCTGGGCCCAGGCCGGGTCCGATTCCAACAGGATGACAACCCCAAGCAGCCAGGAAGCGGCAGCGATCAGCCGCCCATTCCCTTGGCTGACCTCTCGTAAGGTCCCTGTACCTGACATTCTTTCCTTTGTCACATCCGCTGCCGTCATCACGTCCTCCATCTTCCCTTCCTTTCTGTGAAGTGGCTTCTGTGGCGAGTTTGCCGAGCCCTCTGCTCGCATTCATCGCCAAACGGGGGTGACATGTAGTGAGGTTCAGTTTTTAGTGCAAGCCTGTGGGAAGTACGTAGGCGAGGAGATCACATGATTGAATTGTGCCGGGGAGAACAAAGGGCAGGCGTATACCGTTTCTGTCATCGTCGGTCGATCGGAATTGTTCTGCCATGGAAGGGCGGTGGCCTGCCGCGCACGGATCGTCCGACGCAGCGCCCGCGCCAGCAAGATCTGTCACGGTCGCCGCTGAGTGCTCATCCGCCCGTGCTGTTTCGGCAGTTCTCGCCCTGTCACCTCCGTTGTCCTGCCCTGGCGCTTCGGTTTCTGCGAAAGCGCCAGTTCGTTCAACATGCAGGAGGTGCCACCATGGCCAAACAATCCGTCAACCGACTTCCCGTTCCACAATTCATTCCGCGCTATCGGATCACGCTCGTCGCTGAGGGTGGTCACACCGCTCCATACGGCGTTCTTCGCGATTCCGCTGCGGCGGCCGCGGCGCTGCGCCCGTGCTTTGCTGGTCTCGATCGAGAGCAGTTTCTGGTCTGTTGTCTCGATGCCAAGAACGCCAGCATCGGCGTGAACGTCGTCTCGATTGGGACACTCACCCTCAGCATTGTGCATCCTCGTGAAGTCTTCAAACCGGCCATTCTCCTCAACGCCGCTGCGATCATTGCCGTCCATAACCATCCGTCCGGAGATCCCACTCCGAGCTCTGAAGATCGGACGCTCACGACACGGCTGCGCGAAGCCGGAGACTTACTAGGCATCAGGCTGCTCGACCATCTCATTCTCGGTGACGACCGCCTCTATAGTTTTGCAGATCAGGGCTGGCCGCTGTGAAACGACAGCGAAAATTCTGTCGCACCTCTCGTCAACAATCTTTTTGAGTGCATGACGCCTGTCGGTAGATCCTAAAACGTCCAGGACCTCTACCACGATTAGTGTTCTCCATCTGATACAGCGGACTCCTAAAAACTGGGCAACATACGGAACCGGCTGTGATGCGCGGTCCTTCGTGCACCCAAATCGATTTATATACAAGGTTATCCCCAGAAGATGGGGACGAATAGCGAGACCTTCCCGGCTTGTAATTCTTTGTAAGGGCGTGGCAGGGAGCAGGATGGCTACAGCGGAGAGGTTTCCGTGGCCGGACTCTACTATTTCTTACGGGGGATTGTGATTGGATATGCTCACTGGCTCAAGACTTACGTAGAGCCTTGTGGGCGGTCGTAATACCTCCGTCCCATTACTCCAATACGGGAAGAATGTATGCGGATCCGTATTAGACCCGCCATACGTGAGTCCTTAATTGTAACTCATTGAATTGAAAGCAGGTCTGGAGTATTGTTCGCGAACAGTAGTTGCGTCTTTGCCGGATATGAATTGATCGAACCAGTCCTTATACGGATCGACATCAACATACTTCGGGCGATGCTTTGCGTCCCTCGAATGGTCCTACGGTTGGCGCCTGTAGTTCGAGACGTGAAGCGCATCTCGAACCAGCGATTGCGCCAGACGGCCGCTCCACAACCTTCCGTTGCTCCGCGTCAGCCGGTGAGCCGTAGGGCCGTCAGATGAAGTAATTTAAACACTAAAGACTATGAAGATACTCGATTACGCATATTTCACTGCAGATAATTTATTAATATATGACGATCATTTGGATAGTAAAAAGTCATACATACAAAAACCAATTCACCCGAAACGTTTTTTTAAAAATAAATCTGCAATGGATGGAAATAGACAGAGTTGCATCTACTGTCAGCAACAAATGAAAAAAGTGTTCTGGGAACATGCTGATTTAACAGATGGTTGTGAGGGATATGAATCAAATATGGTCTTTGAATGTTCAAAATGCGGCTGGTGGAAATGCGAATATTTTAAGGAAGATGAAGGATATCTTTGGAGGTGGTGTTATCAGAACCATAAGATTGCCAATGCTATTGTGAGACAGTTTGATGTGTCTTCTAACGAGCTACCATTGGACTCGCTGCAAAGAGAAGCGTTAAAGAGTGAGAAAGTTCTATACAATATTTCTCCACGAAAAATGGAAGAGTTAGTTAAGTATTGTTTCGAATCTTACTATTGCTGTGAGGTGCATCATTGCGGAAAAAGTCATGATGGTGGTGTAGATCTCTTAGTGGTAACATCGGATGATCCAATATTGGTACAAGTTAAACGCCGAGAGTCGCCAGCAAAGGGGGAGTCTGTTAGTGCGGTACGAGATTTCTTAGGAGCGATGTTTTTGCGTCAATCAAAATCAGGTGTTTTCGTGACAACTGCTGCGAAGTTTTCACGTGAGGCGCAAAAGGTGAAAGAGACTTTATTGGCCAGTCAATTAGTTAATTACTTTGATTTAATTGATATACACAGTTTTATTTCCATGTTAGGTGTTTCGGCGAAAAATAGTAATAATCCACCATGGATTAAAGCTGTAGGAAATTTCGAGTGCATGGATACCCCGAATCATAAAGATGACTATGGAATTAGTCCAGACGATTATTCCGTCAGAAACGATTACGTGGAAGAACGACGCGCATTGGGGTTGCGTACACGAGGAAAAGGCCAGTGCAATGAACCTTAGGCTTTATTTTAATGTATCGCTAACAGTGCGTTGCGTCGGAAGGCTCGGCAGCGTCGCTCTTTCGTCACGCCACTGGCAAAGCGACGCTGAACTTAAACAGTAGACGCTAGCCATATGGGGCATGCAGCGATGACGTTCGACCACATCATATACAACGAACAGACATCCATTGTTGATTCTGCGCACATGGCAATTCTGCACGGAATGCACAACGTGTACAGTTATTGCAGCCAACATAGTAATAGTCCTCAAGAGCCTGATTTCGTCGCCGCCCTTGTTCTTGAGAGCACGCCCTTAATCTACAACGCGCTGAAAGCTATCCTTAGGCCTTACAGGATTGCCGTGTCTGTGGCCTCTGTGTTCTGCCACCAGACCCCCCAGGTAACACATTCACTTGCAAGCAAATCATGTGAACTTGGCGATTTGCTCTTCGTTCATATCCACAGGGACTTGAGTGGAAAGGTCTGCAGAAATGCCCTGCTATATCAAGCCAAGATGTCGTCCATGCAGCCGTACGTAGTGCAATCGAACGAAGCACACCAACTTGCCTTATACACGGATTGGCCCCAGTTCACTTACATACGCGCTGGTGTCCTAAACGGGGTCACGCGAGATATTAATCCGAAGGTTCCTCACACGGGAGCCCAGTACATGTTGATCGACGATCGTCCACCTAGCGATCCTCAAAGTGGTCTTATGAATTTCCCAGGGACTTATCCTATTGGCTCGTGCATGGCAGGCAAATATCTCCACAATCACAACCATCTTGCCCAGGAACTGTTCCACCTTTTACGCTTCCGTTCCGGCAAGGCGTTCAAAGGTCGGTCCTCCAATCGCAATCCGCCCACCGGCGAGTGGTCGGAGATGATTTGGGACCTAATATCCGTGGCTCTCAATAAAGGATTCAAACGCAAGAACTCCGGGCGCAACAGCAAGTTTCGGACTGGCGGTGGGCCCCTCCATCTGGATGTGACGGACGGGGCGTGTTTCACGGCGGCCACACAGCGTGCTCCACTATTGACGATGATGGAGATCCTTGATGACAACCGAGCCGCCAGCTTGTTTTACGAACCACCAGACCAGGAACCACCCCGAAAGGGCGATCTCATAGATGATGCTCGAGGACCAGACGCCGGCGTTTCCCTTATTCTGATCGAGACAAGTGAGGCGAGAGAAGAAGAGTGATGAACAGCCCTAACTAGTGGACTGTAACGATTAGTTTGATAGTGCCATCATAACAATGAAAAACATGGTTGGGCCTGTGAATATTTGAATTCCTAGAGTTAAATCGAAACACTAAACTACTACTAAATTAACTGTTACAGTCCACTAGACGCTGAACCTCCGCCTCATCTCGAGAAACGGATGTTTGCGTACAGTGCAAGGTCGTAACAAGTTGCATTTTATTAGCCCACGAGAATTAGGAGGATATCCTCCATGCCAGTTAGGTGTGTGCGATACAAGTTCATTATTTTTGCGAGAGGGCCATCTCCCTAGCGTACGATGTCGTTCGAATCTTGAAAGATCCCCAACAGGTATAAAGGTGCTAGAACATCCAGGAATGATCGAGTTATTCCTGGGTGAGATTGGAGATCGCAAGCCGATACGTCAGTTCACCCAAACATTCAATGGTCGCTGTTCGTGGCTGAGTGATTGTTCGCTGGCAACCCTTTGGCGTTCCCCGATGTCTAGGATACTATCACCTGAATTCTAACCCGATACGCGATGACAGCCGATATAGAACAATGGCCTCCTCCGGATGATGCAGATGCGTTCGAGTCACTGTGCCTCGACCTCTGGAAAGACATTTGGCAGGATGCAGGTGCACAGAAGAACGGGAGGAGCGGTCAATCGCAATCTTCCGTAGATCTTGTTGGACGATATGGAAGTAACTGGATTGGCATCCAGTGCAAGAAAAAGAAGGGTTTGCTTTATGCCCGCATGACAATCAAGGAGCTCGAAATGGAGGTCCTTGAGGCAAAGCACTTTCACCCGCCGCTAAGTAAGTTTATTTTGGCTACTACAGGTCCCACTGACGTGAGACTGCAGCGCCGCGCCAGAGAAATCTCAGCAGTACATAACCGGCAGGGTCTTTTCGAAGTGGAGGTATGGTCTTGGGATGACATATGGTCTGAACTCTACCGCCGGCGGGAATTGCTGCACGAGATTGCTTCCACGTATTGGCCACGCCTTGTCCGAGCCTCTACAAGTCCAGAAGCCGATAAGAAGCCCTCACCTGACACACATTTTTCTCCTCGACATCAGCTTCCACCACCACCTGCTATGTTCTCAGGACGCGAAGAAGACCTAGTGGAACTCGAAACTGTAATGCTCCCACCTGAATTAAGGGATACCACGGTCTTTAGCACACATTTGGCATTGCATGGCATGGGTGGTGTTGGGAAGACATCACTTGCCATAGTGTTGGCTCACAGGTTAAAGGCCACATACTCCGATGCCCAAATCTTCCTCGATTTGCATGGTGTATCCCCACAAGGGGTTCGGGCCATGAGTCCTACGGAAGCAATGTCGTCTATCATTAGGTCCTTTCGTCTAGATGTGGATGTGACGGGTCTTACACAAGATGAGGTCTCTCGCTACTACCATGCAATTCTCACTGAGGCGGGACGTGTGGTTATCGTTCTCGATAATGCAGAAGGCGCTGCCCAAGTGAAACCACTGTTGCCTCCTCTTGGCTGTCTCCTGCTCGTTACCTCGCGGGCACAGTTCAGTCTGCCAGGCTTTGTCATTCGACATGTTGACTGTCTCCCACCTGATAAAGCGCGAAGCTTGTTGCTGGCCATTGCCCCTCGAATTGGTGTTCACGCGCAAGAGGTAGCGGAGCTTTGTGGATGCCTTCCCTTAGCCCTAGAAGTCTTTGCCAGTTTCGTTAGCGATCAGCAGTTGTATTCCGTTCAAGAACTGGCTGAGCGTCTTCGGTGTCGTCAAGAACACCTAGGCGCAGTGGAGGCGGCCTTCGAATTGAGTTGCGAAGCGCTCCTTGACAACCTGCGTAAGCGGTGGTTCCAACTCTCTGTATTTCCCGGAACGTTCGATCTTGGATTGGCCGCAGAAGTGGCGTGGTCAACGAAGGACCGAGACGAATCTAAGAACTCCATCGCTATCCTGGTCAAGGCCAACCTGGTCGAATGGGACAAGAAGACTAATAGGTTTAAACTTCACGATCTTGTGCGAAGCTTTTGCAGTCAAAAACTGAGTGATGAAGAGCGCAATCACCTCCATTCTCGTTTATATCCTCCAGACCTAACCCGAACAATAGTACTTGTGTATGGATTACTCGAAGATGGCAATTCATTCTGGGTGTTTGTCGCTGTTAAACCGACTTTTTACGAACTATTCATTGCTGCTCAGAAAGCAGGAACACTTGATCTGTATCAGTTTACGCCATACGGGGAAATTATTGTTTCTGGTGTAGGTACGAGTCCTCCGGAAGATATCGTAAGAAAAGTCGCCGAGATGTACCAAACGGATCCAGAGTCGCTTCTGCCACAATGCGGGATAGGCAGCGATAAGGTTGAGTAGGCTCAAGAGAGAGATGTGTTAGGACATAGTGTTCTAAGAATTTGATCTGCAGGTGATCAACTGAAGCCATGAAAAAGAAAGTTGCTTCCTGGTGGAACTGAATCGTCAGTTGCTTTGCGGTCGTCCCCAACCATTTGGCTGAATTCGAAAGAGCTAAGTGAAATCCATTTTCGCACCCTTCTTTATGTTGGAATTAGATCATAAAACTAGGGAAGTCTGATTAATTCTGCTCTCTCGGTCTGCGAAGGATAGTACAGCACTGATGGGGAGCCGAACTCCATGCAGCAGACATTTGCGGAAGTAAGTTTTTGAGCAGTGTCAGAACTAGACACGCAGCGAGCGGATTCTGGACGAGATGAACCAGGTGATTCCGTGAGGGGAACTTGCGACGGTGATTGAGCCGTTCTATCACAAGGTGAAGGGCCATGGCATCTCCCGGTGGGAATTGCGCGCATACTCTGCATTCATTTCCTCCAACATTGCTTCACTCTAGAATTGTCTTGAGTGTGCAGTCCTATAACTGGCTTCTCAGTGAGCCCGTGGGTTAATCAGACCTTCCCTTAGTTATTTGTGATGCCTTATACTACGGATCACCGATTAATTGAACGGAAAGCATTATCTATATGCTTTTATGCCTATTCCTCGATATCTGACCAAATCTCGCTTCTCGCTCGCCGTGGACTGTCCCACCAAGCTCTATTTTTCTGACCGACCACTCGAATACAAAAATCTTAAGCGCGAAGATTCTTTTCTGGCCATGCTGGCCGATGGTGGGTTCCAAGTCGGTGCCTTGGCCAAACTACTCTATCCTGAGGGTCGAGAAATCACCTCCAAGGATCATGCATCAGCTGAGGCAGAGACTAAGGAACTGCTCAAGCAGGACAATGTTACGCTCTTTGAAGCGGCCATCCGGCATGGAGAGCTCTTTGTTCGGATCGACCTCTTAATTAAACGCGCCGGCAGCTTCGATCTTATCGAAGTGAAATCAAAATCTTATGACTCTACCGCGCCGGCCATCGTCGGCAAACACGGAAAGATTCTGTCGGAGATGCTCCCTTACATCATCGATGTAGCATTCCAGACCCATGTGCTTCGTGCCGCCTATCCGGGTTCACGTGTGACGAGCTATCTCTTACTGCCGGATAAATCAGTGCGCACCACGATCAACGGGCTCAATCAACTCTTTAAAGTCCGACACCAGAATGGTATGGCACACGTGCAGGTCGATGCCCGTGCGTCACGAGACGTCTATGGAGACAGCGTCCTGGCACTCGTCAATGTTGATCGGTATGTCGATATGGTGATACTGGACGGTATCGAATATCCAGGCGGTCGGGGATCGCTAGCTGATTTAGCCGCTCGATGGGCGGAGGCCTACAAAGCCGATACTTTCATCAAACCGGTCATTGGTTCGCAGTGTGCTAACTGTGAGTTCCAAACCGACGGAGGCGATGGATTCCAAAGCGGGTTCCGAGAATGTTGGAAGCGAGCCAATCACTGGACGGATCAGGACCTGGACGAAGGTACCGTAGTCGAACTCTGGAATTTTCGTGGCAAAGAAAAGCTGATTCAACAAGGCACCGTCAAGCTGCGCGATGTGACACAGGAAGATCTGAAGTACAAAGAAGGCGATTACGGGTTGAGCAATAGTCAACGACAGTGGATGCAGATAGCCGGACTTCCATCGGATCATGCCAAGGCCGGGTTTTATTTAGATGTTTCATTTATGCAGGCGGAGATGGGCCGCTGGGCGTATCCCTACCACTTCATCGACTTTGAAACGTCCGCGGTGGCTTTGCCGTTTCATCAAGGCCTCAGGCCGTACGAACAAGTCGCGTTTCAATTCTCGCATCACCTCATGGAAGCCAACGGGTGTGTTCGTCATGCGGATGAATTTCTCCTGGCCGAACGTGGCGTCTTTCCCAATTACGAGTTCGCCAGAGCGCTGAAGACTGCCATAGGGATCGATGAGGGAACGGTGTTCATGTGGAGCCACCACGAAAACACCATCCTGGAGAAGATTACGAGCCAGTTGGAGAACGATGCCGGGCCGCCATCCGATATGCAGGAACTACTCGACTTCCTCAAAACACTCACCAAAAACGGAACGCGCGCCATGGTGGACCTTAAGATGCTGGCTCAGCGAGCATACTTTCATCCGCTGACCAAGGGCAGCAATTCCATCAAAAAGGTGCTCCCGGCGGTGTTAAACCATTCCAGTTTTTTGAAAGAGAAATATGGGAAGCCTCTGTATGGGGCTCCGGATGGGATTCCCAGTCGGAACTACTGGAGTCAGACGTGGTGGACCCAGAGTTCCGATGGCAAGGTGATCGATCCCTACGAGGCGCTGAAAGTCTACGCCGTGGCGTTGTTAGGGAACGAGGCACAGGATAGCCTGGTCGCCGAAGACGTTGGCATTGCCGAGGGGGGTGCCGCAGCGCTGGCATATGCCCGATTGCAATTCGAAGATCTAGATGAGCCAAGTCGCCAACTGATCAAAGAGGCCTTGTTGCGCTACTGCGAACTGGATTCCCTCGCAATGGTGATGATCGTCGAGGCCTGGCAACATGCGAGGGGAGACATTGTATGAATGTATCGGCAAATGAGTGCTTTGTCTGATCAAGGATGAATGCCTGAAGGATGTCTCGGGTAAGCCCAGCTTGCTATGGTGCCCTCTATGACAGCTGGTCTCTTCTCGACCTATAAAACAAGAGAAAATCGTGAGTAAACCCAAAAAGCCGGTTGTATCTGTTGAGGTAAGCGACCTTCTCGCTCTGCTCGATGCCGAAGAGCAAGAGCAATTGGCGGCGGCACTGTCAGCAGGATCCGAACCATCGGAAGACTCTGTAGACGCATTCAGTGGTGTCTCGATGACCCTCCTTCTCAGAGAAGTCCTGTCGCTGCGAATGCCCTTCGTTCGCATGCTCAACGAACTGATTGAATTGCTTCAATACATCGAAGCATCAGTAGCGGGCAATGTGGAGTTCATCGTGATTCCCGATGGTCATCGCGAGTTTAGACTTGCGGTTGGACCTCAGATGCGAGAGAAGGTAGCCACGGCGATGGATGCGAATCGGTTAATACAGGGTGGCGCACCCATTGAAGACCGCCTTAGCAAACTTCAGCGTTGTATCATGGAATTGCTCAATGTTATCAAGCCGACGCGCGTCCGGAAATCGGATCCGCTATTGGAAGCAAGGCGTAAAGCGCAGAGTCAGTTTCCGTCGCATTTGGTAGAGAGGGCTAGGGTTCAAAATGAATTCCTTTCGGCTAATCTTGAGCATGATGTTAATGTTTACCACACGGAGGACGTGCAAGCTATGCACGCCCTCGTGGGCGAACTTCAGAAAGCGAGCGAGCTGTGCGAACGTCTTATCGCCAGTTCAAAGCAGACACCATCCATCGCCGCAATCGTACCTATCCTGCGGCGGTTGATCGGCGACGGCACCGGCAAAGCCAACACGATGGCTCGCTCTCGCGACAGCGATCGTCATTCGCAAAGAAGCCGAGATGTCGTTCAACACTTCAAGCGTTGCCATGACTCGCTCACAGCGTTCCAAGAGGCGCTGTTAGCGGCAAGCCAATTTGCGGACGGAACGGAAAAGCTCAAGGACTTTTTCACTTTCAATTTTTGGAAAGAGCGGTGGCGGATCTACGAGTTGTGGGTTTTGGCTCACGTGGTGAACCTCCTCAAGAGACAAGGGGCACGAGTCTCGGACTGCTCACGAGTGCAGAATGGACGGTGGACTCTGAAATATGGCAAGGATAAAAATCCGATTCTTAAGCTCTCTACCAACGCAAAAGAGCTAGAGATTTACTACCAGTATTTCCAAGATTCCGAGAATGGCGGTGACATGCCGGATATCGCTGTCAAGATTGCGAATCGAGATTTTGCTCTGGTTATCGATCCCAAGCATGGATACCGTGGTAGGGATTCGGAGCTTCGGAGGGTTGCAACAAATTACGCCAATCAGTTTAAGCCGTTACTCAGCTGTGCCGTCAACTACTTCAATAAGTCACCCGCTTTTGAAGAGTTGTGCGCGCCGACCCGCGCTGTAGTCATGTGGGGAGTGGCTCCTGGCGGGCAGTCCATACATAAGTTTGATCATGAAGTGCTGGTCACTTTGCGCAAGGCAGGCTGCGCATTGACAGAACAAACCCCCATTGTCGTTCTATTTGATGTCTCTCGGAGCGCGCGTGGAGCGCGAGAGCGGCTTGTGGCTGCGCTGAGAGATGATCTAAGGCTCCTGACAACGACTCTGACCGACGAGTCGCGGCTGCTGCTCTTCGGGAATTCCATCGTTGACGACCTCGTGCTGGGAGAGGATAGGTTGGAGATGCTGGCCGAGGTCCCCGACGATGATGGAACTGATTTCGATCTGGCGTTTGGCGAGTCGGTCGCGCGGGTCCGCGACAAGCCACTGCCCCGTCAGGTGTGGCTGTTCACGGATGGCGATGGGGCTGTGAATATCGAGACGGTATCTGCAATGCTACAACAAAATATGATCCATCTCCGTGTAGTGGAACCAGGCATATCCCTTCCCAGTGTCCTCGTTCAATTATGCGAACGGGTTGGAGGAGAGCATCGATATCTCGATCGAGGGCTACTGTGATTGGGAAGCCCGCTCCCCCGTTACCGAAGCCTGTAGGCGCTTACCCGCCGCTGGAAGAAATCGCGGACATCCGCGATGACTTGATTGCCTTTGTGCGGTCACGATTTGCCGAAGGTTTGAGCGAGTCGTTCATACGCTCTTGCCTGCGCATTGGTTACTTCGAAAAGCTGGGCGGAGGCCTCAAGTCTAGTCTCGTGGGGAAAATGACAGTCCACGTGGCTGCCGTCGTCAAGCGCGGTGATGCCGAGATTCCACTGCACGAAAAATTGATGGGCGCAGCAAATGCTAGGAGCGCAAGCCTGTTCTCTGAAGTGCTCGGCACGATGAAACTGGGCGATTCCGATTACTTGATGCTCATGGAGGATCTAAGAAAGCACGAGAGCCTCATGGATCGAGTCTTTTCTGGGAAAAGAAGTGAGGATGCATTGAGCCGGGTAATCGAAAAAACCTTGGAAGGTCTGCGCATCATCAACGATCTTGATCCGGCGGCCGTCAGCGACACGAAAACTCTAAAAGAAAATAAAATAATCTTCACGTCACGGCTCCGCAACAAACTCAAAGACATCATCACGGTCGACCCCGATCTCAAAGCAATAATGTGGAGTAAGGGTCATGTCATGCAACGAGAGTGTCGTCCGCTTACGTCGCTCCTTGATTCGACTGAGGCGTGGGAGAAGACAATCTCGCNNCGGCGATCCACATCTTCTGAATGTCATGTTTCGGCGGTATGGGAAAGGTTATCGCGTTCGGTTCATCGATCCCAACCCAATGCTCGGCTTAGTTGATCCCGCATACGACATCGGCAAACTATTGCATTTCGCAGAGGCTGTGGGGTGGGCGAAGCGCGAGCCTTCTGTTTGCCGCGCATCTTTTTCCGCGCACGGCCGAGCAGATAGTTGGCATCTTAACGGGTGGCTGAACGGTGTGGCTCCACGCATCGAGGCAAATCGCGCATGGTTCGAGAATCGGCTGCGCGAGAAAATAGCCAAGACCGATCTGGCTTCCCAAGCCGAATGGTCACGTCGGCTGGCTCTCGCTCGGGCGTCGGCTCATATCGGTCTTGCGGCAATCATTTATCCCAATAATAAGACTGTAGGCCGTTTCGTATTGTCTCACGCATTGAACGCGTTGTCCGATTGGTAGGGTTGCGCTGAAACGGATTTAGTGCAGAGGAGGTGGTCCTATGGCAAAGCGTTCATCACATCACAACTTTCTGAGGGGAGCGCGCGTCTATCTGTCTGGACCGATGGACTTTGTGGCGAGCCGGGAGAAGGAGAAGCAGTTTGGGTGGAGGACACGAATCGGTCAGTACCTCGATTCGCTGGGCGTCTCGGTCTTTGACCCATGGAAAAAACCACAAGTGAGGGGCCTCCTTGAGTATGGCCGAGAGGATGCAGTAACAATCGAAGCTCGCCATCGCTGGACCTTCGACGAATCGGCGCAAGGTGCAAAGGTACGGGCTGAGCTGGCAGAGTACTTCTGGAAAACCGTGCACATCGATCTGCGCATGGTGGATTTGAGCGACTTCGTGATCGCATACTGCCCCACCAATGTCTACAGTGTCGGGACTGTCCATGAGATCGTGTTGGCCCGCCAGCAGCACAAGCCGGTATTGTTCGTGAGCCCTTCCGTTGATTTCCCTAGCATGCACAAGCTAGAAGTAGAACTGGCAGCGCAGCGCAGTCTGACTCAGCTCCTTGACGAGATTAAGCTGGAATTGCCACGAAAAGACAACCCGCGTGGTGTCCCAAGTCTCTGGTACATGCCGCTGATTGGGAGCGAAAGCTTTTTCGATGGCTTTGGCTTTTACCTTAGGAAATACCACCGAAAATTCCCAGGCTGGAAGTGCGTAAGTGCGCTTGATGAGCGCGAGGCGCGGCTTCCGCCGAGCAGGTCGCTAGTTCCGTTTCTGGAAAGCCTTGCACGGGGAAAGAATGTTCCAAAGCGCTGGGATCATGCCGCACAACGGCATAGGGACGATGATGATTGGCTGTTGTTGGAAGAAGCACTGAAATGTGGCAGCAGTAAACCAATAGGGAAACAGAAGCTGAAAACATTCTAAGCTGTCATGGATTTCGTGGACATGCGATAGCGGTCGAGAACCGGGACTATGCTGCAAGCAGCGACTAAGACCCCCTCCGCCTTGGGTACCAGTGTCGGAATCGAAGTCGCACTTCCTTGTTGAGGATCTGGGCACGGATGTGTAGCAGCAGATGCGCGCCATCTTGACAATATAAGACCGGCAGGGCGGTTGGTCATGCTATCGGCCGTACCGATGTCTCCGTTTTGACCCTCATCCCCGAAATCACGGCTGTCGCGCACGGTATTTCATCGTGTATGGGTGAGGATCGACCGGCTAAGTGTGGGGGGACACTTTTTGGTGTCAGAACAAGCCAAGTGGAATAAGCCAACGATCAGGCCTCCCCGGCCTGGACCGCATTCCGTAGGGCCTGAAGCGTCAAGGGAGCATTGCCTTCACTCCGGTTGTTGACAAGGACGTAAGCGTTTCGCTTTTGTTCCACCGCTTTCTTCACCAGCTCCACGGTGTCTCGCCGCATCTCTGGGAGTTCTTCCACAATCTTCGTGTACGGCTCTGCTCGTTTCTTTGCGGCCTCATAGGACATCTTGAGTGGCGTCAGGAGGCGCAGGACCGTGAAAGGTGCCGTGAAGCGCTCCTCCATTCGTTGATGCTGCTCTCGCAATGAAGGCATGTAAGACCAATGGTTGTAGACATGGGCGACATCGTGATTCTCTAAGACCTTGCGATAGTCAGGACCTAGCAAGCTCGCATTGCGAATTTCAACCGCATAGCGAAAGTCCTTGGGGAGCTGGCTGAAGAAGGTATCCAGTCGTGAACAGAATTCCTCGCTGGACATCCCGTGCCGTTGGAACTCGAAAAGAAACGGACCGGTGTGCGGTTCAAACTTTGCCTCACGATAGGGCGTGAGCACGAGATCATTAAACAGCTTCGCATCAAGAAACCGAGGATTTGGTTGTCCGGCCTTGGCGCCATAGCGCGCCTGCTTTGCCCACATGGGAATCGTGATCTCCTCCCACACCTTGAAACACATCTCGAAGTCTTCCGGGATCTGATTCAGATAGTGCCGAAGCTGGTTCGCGGTCGGTGGCCGATAGAAGGTGGAGTCATTCCCGACCGTGCGAAAGCAGGGCTCGCCGTTGTGGAGGTACTGGCAGTACTCGCCCAGACATTCCCGTGCGAAGGTACTCTTGGCGTACTTCTTCAGATAGACCTGGCCTTGCCAACCTTCATAGGTCCAAGTGGAAGTGCCGAATCGAATCAGAGGGGAAAGCGTCATGGGTAGAAAGTGTACGTCTCTGCAACAATGTACTCAATAGTACCTTTCACACTAATCGTTGTCCGTTCTCACTGACGACAGTGCGTCATATTTCATATTCCAAGCCTGGAAAACGATCACAATACCTCTGATCTTCATCCGGGCGCTGCAACAGCCATCGATATTCTTACGACTAGAGCTGAAAGGCTCCGACCGATCAGCCCTATCGCGATCCGAGCCTTCGAATTAAAATTCGTATTTGGTAAGCAAAGGTACGACTAGCGGTCTACTTACTGTGGCTTATACAGCACTACAAGTGACTTCGGGAAATAGTGGAACCTAACAGGTTGCGAAAAACTTGCTTTTCCGACGGGTGAAACCCCCAGAAAGCACATTTCTTTTTGAATAGGTGAAGTGCCTTAGTTTGGGCAGTTCGCCTGTCTTGGTTGAAGTAAATGCGGTTTTCAGGCAATTCAGAGGTCATGTCCGGCACCGAAGTTGATGTTTCGAAATAGGCTCCCAAAACGTTTTTCCACAACCTGCTAAGGCACTTCTACCTCAGGATTCATGTGAGAGGGAAAGAGAAAGGATACGGTAAATGAGATTACTTGCGGTTAGGACAATAATCATTATGTGTGCTGTGGTTATATTTATAGGGGCGCCATCTTTTGCCGATGAGCAACAGGCCAAAGATAGTCCCGAACTAGCGGAAGCAAAAAAAAAGCAGGCTTTAGCCGAGGCTGAAAAGGCAACGGCAGAAGCGCAAAGGGATACGTTCAAAGCAAAACTCGGTGATCTTTCAACGGATAAGATCGAAAAGAGTACTCTAACTACAGATAAATTGGCTATTGAGGGAAAGCTTCTTGCTTATAAATCTGCAATGGCAATAGCTAATACAATCGGAGGCAGTGTATCTGAAAAGATCCCCAGCAAAAAACTAGTCATAGCGACCCAACTATTGAATGACCTGATCCTTTATCAGACATTCATGACCCAGACAGAGCTATTGCTAAATAGCATAACTCCTCTAACCACTAAGCCTAAATTGCAGACGGACCCCTTACCTAGTGTGTGTTCCGAGAAAGTGGAAAAAAGCAGGTTCGTTCCACCACTTGATGTCGCAAGCATTGCCATACAACTCATTTCACTACTAAAAGTCGATACAACTGTGAAAGGGATTGAAGCCACCATAGATGAATTTGGGTTTGCTGCTGCACTTTCAGCTGAACTTTCGCTCAAGGGTATCGACGTGGTCTATCCTAGTCGATTTTACGCAGGCGCTTTGGCTCCTCCACAAGATCTGCAAATTGTCACCCGCGTTAATGAACTCAGTAGAAGTAAAATCAAATTAGACCATTTTCTCGACTGGCTGATAGGTAGGCAGAATGAGCTAAAAGCTTCTGCCGCTAAAGCGTCCAATGCGTGCAAAGCGCTATATGCACGGGATGTAGAAACTCTTGAGAACCTCGGGAGAGTAGTAAAAGACGCTGCTACAACGACACAGGGCATCCTTGACCAAGTCATGAAAACTGAAAACCAGTCAGGCATCAAGCTTCTCCAGCAGTTGTCATTTGCCGAAATTCTCCGTAGAAACTACCAGGATGCTGCCATACTAGAGTTAAAAACTCTAGAAGCAGGTGGGGCGGCGAAAACAAAGGAAGCCTTTTGGGGTACGAGTCTACGGTTTAGTGGTGGTGCTGTGATCGCCTATATGCTCTTTGAGGGAAAGACCGGGAGAATTCTTACTTCAGGCCTCGTACCTCACTATAGCGGATATATCGAAGATAGTGAGATAGACAAAAAGTTAAGACAGTAGGTTGACCGGACAATGTAGAACTATTTGATGAACAATTGATGTGACGACGGAGTTCACATGAGCAAGTTCGTTCTTATAGCTATAGTGCTTTTACTGAATATTGAAATTCAGACGCTCTCGGCACTGGCAGAGAGTCAATGGACGATTATGGTTTACCTGAATGGCAAGAATGACTTGGAGGAGTTTGCAATATCGAATTTTGAAGATATGGCTAAGGTGGGAAGCACCGAAGATGTGAATATTCTTGTAGAAATGGGCAGACCCAGGGTGAATCATACCAATAAGTATGGACCTTGGTCAGGGGTTTTAAGGTACAAAGTTGAAAAGGACATGCAGCCGACCAAAGGGAAGGAGGTAATGGATTTGGTAAAAGAACAGTTGCCCACAAACATGGGTGATCCTGTGGTCTTGAAAGATTTCATTAAATGGGGAATGGAGAAATATCCAGCAAAGCATTACTTTGTGATTATCTGGAATCATGGTCAAGGCTACCGATTTCAACTTTTCAATAATAGACAGACAACCACGAAAAATGCGCTAGACCAACCTAATATGTCGACAGGGGAAACAATTTCACCGCTTGATATCGTGGGAGGATATCGTGCTGTTTCGGCTGATGAAGACAATACAACCATACTTTACAATTCTGATATCCAAGCAGTCCTGGAGGAGATTTTCCCGAATAATGGCTTAGATATACTGGGGTATGACGTCTGTTTGATGGGGATGATTGAGACAGCTCACGCATCTAGAAAAAGCGCTAGGTATATGGTTGCGAGCGAAGAATTAGAACCAGGGGCAGGCTGGAACTACGGTCAATTCATGAAAGAACTGACCCGCAATCCACACGTAGATCCAATTGTTGTTAGTAAATTGGTAGTAAATGCATACAGAGCCAAGTATAGAGACACGAACTTCACCACTCTATCAGCTATCGATCTAACCACAATAGAAGCTGTGACAATCAAACTTTCAGATTTAGCCGTCTACATCGTTAGCAACTTTACGCGCCTGCTTCCAGATGTAATTGAAGCCAGAAAGAAAATTAGACCATATGGCGAACCGGACAGACGAGTCCCCCTTGTTTCAATAGATTTGCCTCTTTTCCTGTCTCTTTTGCACGATAAATCCAGGGATATTGAGCTGCGTAAAAGAATTGAAGAGATTCAAGCAAGTTTGAAGCCGCTAATAGTGGAAAACTATGCCTCGAAATTGAGGCGAGGTGCCTATGGATCGAATGGAATAGCGATCTATTTCCCGCTCACAAAAGCCGAGATGGAAACGGACCCCTATAGAGATGGGTACCTGCCAGAGAACTCGTTTAAGACTGTTGAGTTTGTCGCTAAAACGGAATGGCCGAAATTTCTGAATCAATATCTCAATGCCCAATAAGAGGTGGCTTTTCATAGAAAAATGCTCTCGACCGTCTATTGGGCTGTATCTTTCCTGTCATTAAATCATTAAAGGCCGTGACAGTTGTGTCATCTAGACATCGGGAGTTCTCCATAGATGCGGCCATTAACCCTTCCTCCGAATCGATATGATCAAGCCCTATCCAATGTCCCATTTCGTGCTCAAGAACATGAATCAAAGGCACCATTCTTTCCCCTTTGCCAAATAGCTTGTTACCGTCAAGATCACTGAAAGAATAATCTCTCAGGTTAAGCTCTATCGAATAGTTGTTCTGTTCGCAGGCCACTATGTTGGTGTCGCTAGAACAAGACGTTCCATTGTCCAGCAATGAGATGAGAACGTTAACTGTGGGGCGATCGGGATTCGCGTCCTGCTCCGGACACCCCAATGCGTTTTTGAAATTCAAAAGCTGATTGATCATTTGTGGATCAGTTGCCTTGCACACAAGCCCCATCAGCTCGGATTGTTCCACTGGAAGGAATTCGGGCAGGGTATCCCCGCGCGAGAAGAGGCTGACTTTAGGGGAGGACGTCATCTTTTTTCCCGTTATAGAGAATTCCAAGTCCTCATTCGTGCTTTTGAGATATCGAATAGCATGGTCAAGTACGTACCAGTGGGCCCCTGAGTTAATTAGGGCTAGATGAAAGACCGTACACTCAAAGCAAACCCGCCTCCATGTAATTGATGTATGTAAAATCAACTTGGTTAAGGTGTTGCGTCCCAGCTCGCTCAAGTACATAGATGGGTCATCGAACTCGATATTCAATGCCATGCCTTTCGCATAAGGGAATGGCGAGGTTTCTGATGAGATTACTCTAGATGATCTTGGTCTAAATTTATTGAGGCATGTAAACTCACTTTCCGGCAGCAGTGGCTTATCCGTCTCGGAAACAGTTCCGGAGTCACGCAATACCGTTAGTGTTGTCGAGTTTGAACTAGCATTATCGCCAGCTTCAGCATCAAAAAGTTCTACCCTCCAACTGACAGACAGGCCCCAAGAGTCCCAAGGAACGGTGGCCGTGATTGAATTAGATAACGTTTTAGAGAAGATAGCTTTACAAATAGGTATGAACTTGTGATCCAAGCTACTTTTTGCCAAAATAACTGCCTTGAAGGTGCGAGAATTCACCTCATCATATTCTGCTTTTAAGTAAAGATTTCTACCTGCTTGCACAACAGTACTGATTGGAACCTTGAGTGATAGAGGCGGCAGATTCATTTTCGCAGCTACTTGGAGCTGGGCTCTGACAGGTATTGGAACTACCATTGGGTTACAATCTCCAATGAATTCGCTTCCAGGAGTAGCAGACGCTAACTGCTCCCAGTAAGTAGGCATTGCGACCGGATAGGTTTTGAAGTTTTTCAACTCTAACGCACGCTTGGTCGACCAGACTTCAAGCGTCAGAAGGTCTGGTATTCCATCATCTTCATCAATAATCTCGATCTTCCATAAGAACTCTCCTTGTCCGTCAATTTCAGCTTCCAGTCTTTCATAGGTATTCATCAGTTGGGTTGCTGCTTCACATACCAGCACATAATCCTTATCTCCTGCCTTGACGAAAACCCGAAATAGCACTCCTCGGGAATCTTCCAAAACTTTGGATCGCGTTAGAACAAATGTAATTTGACTTGGTGCCTCAATTTCAAAAACAGCTGGCTTGTGCGGTGCTGGTGGGCTAAGGCGAAAGCGAATGGGCAAGGGCGACTCCAAAGCCAGCTTTAATTGAGACGAACTAACGCAAATTGCGAATGTCGAGGAGGATGTCACATGCTCACTCACAAGCATTAATGTGCACATCGCCAACAATTGCCATAATCTCATTAGTGCTCCTCCTCTCTTTAAGGATGTTCTTGCATCCATCCCGTGGAGACCGCTTATTGGCAAGACGCTTTGGACTTCGCGAAAGGCATAGACGGTCCGATCCTAACATAGGATCCGAACCTGTTTAAGGGGACTGTAACAACCAGGCACGCCTGCGTCGGCTCCCTCCTTGCGTTTTATCTAGGATAATCTGCATCACCTCTCCTCTTACTGCAAGAGAGTCACATTCTTTCCAAGCCAGAAAGAAGCGGGGTGAAGCCTCCACCGAAAACAGTGGTAGCCTTGGCAGTCCTCGACGAGAGGAGTGGATCGATGAAACTGTCGCAATTTGCGGTTGAGCAAATCGCATATGTGCTCCACCAGATTGAATTCTAGCAGCCTCATCGGCGAGCCCTGTTGGGAGTTCAGCATCGGTTGGGCATATACCTGCTCGTATACGTCACATCGATATTCGACCTGGGGGGCATTTATTGGGCAATGTCAGACCATTCGGACTGTCGAAGTCGCGGCCAGTTTCGGTTAGGAGTTATCTCGCTAGGGGCAACCTGATATTCGCGCCACCGCTCTGAATAATAGGGTAGCGAGACCCGAGAAGAGGCTCTCTACAGCTACCCGTTGTGATGGAACTCTAAAAAGACACTCACACTTTCTCCATTCACCTCTTACTAAGATTCTCCTGGCTGGTTGCTTATCGGCAGTAGGCGAAGACTACTCACTGTTAAGGACACAACGGAATGTTGCGTTGCGACCATACCAGTCACCACATAGGCTTGGTTCGTTGCGAGCAGATGACAGTAGTGTAGGTAGGTAGTGGGAAACACCGTGGCGTCATACATCCCGGTCTGATCCTCCAGGGTCATAAACTCCATCGGTTCGCCTTTCTTGGTGGAAACGATCTTCTCCGTGAGGAGCCACCCAATCAGAGTCACTTCTTTCCCCACATACTGCTCTAAGTCCTTCGCGCGGATGCGTGGAGTCACAGCAAGCCCTTCCTTGAACAGATCGAGTGGGTGGCAGCGTAACGGAAAGCCGAAGAGGGCGAGCTCATGATGCAACTTCTTCTGGGCTGAATATTCTGTAGGGATCGGGATGGAGCTCGGAGGCTTCGTCGCCTGCGCGGCAAAGACGCGCCAGAGGAGGGCCGGTCTGGTCAGTTCACCGGCAATCGAATCAAAGCATCCGGCTTTGATTAACAATTTGGCTTGAGCGTAGTCGAGCTTCACGCGACTGAGGAAATCTGACAGCGATCGATAGGGACCCTGCAGTTCTCGCTCTGCAATGATCCTCTTAGCGAGGTCTTCTTGAAGGCCTTTGATCTGCATCAGTCCAACCCGAACGGTGGTGCCTGATCCGCTGTAGGCCCACGCACTCGCATTGATATCCGGCGGCAGGATGGTCAGGCCCATCCGTCTGCCTTCCGACAGATAGGCGAAGGCTGAGTAATAACCGCCTTGATTACTTACGACGGCGGCGATGAACTCCGCGGGATAGTGGGCTCTCAGGTAAGCTGATTTGAAACTGACCTGGGCGTAGCTCGCACTATGCGGTTTACAGAAGCTATAGACCGCAAAACTCATGATCATGACCCAGATGGCATCAATCACGTGCTGTTGGACACCACGTGCTATCGCTCCTTCATAGAACTTCCGCTGATAGTCACGGAGCTGCCGGGCCTTATGTTTCTTGCTCAACACCTTCCGAAGCTGATCGCCGTCTTCAACCGAAAATCCACCCAAGGCGACCGCCACCTTCATGACATCTTCCTGATACACCATGATACCGTGCGTCTCCGCGAGGACCTCATCAAGCAAGGGATGAAGTGACTGATACCGCTGCCCCTGGGCTCGACGCACGAATTCATCGGCGAACACATTCGCCGCGGGGCGGATGATCGACGACACCACCACGAGATACTCAAAGACATCGGCCACAGCGCGTCGAACCGGCGGCATGCCAACCCAGAGCTTCTTGAGCAAGAGCCGCGTCGCGGGAGACTCCACATAGAAGCACCCCATGGTGTCTCCTCGGCGAATCAACTCGTTCGTGGCTGGATCACTGAGCGGGTCCCACTTCGCATAGTCGATCACGCGACCAGTGTTGCGAGCGACGGCTGCTAGGGCATCACGAATGACGGCGAGTGAGCGATTGCCCAAGAGGTCGATCTTCACAAGCCCAGCCTCTTCCGTCTGATCCTTTTCCCATTGAATCACCGGTAAGCCGGAAGCCGAAATTTCAACCGGCACGTACCGTCGGATCTCATCCGGCACCAAAACGACGCCGCCAGGGTGGAGACCCAGATTCCGGAAGTGGCCGTTCAATTGCGTCGACCAGTAGAGGATCTCCGGCCAAGGGTTTCTGAGGTTCAAGGCCCTGCAGACGTCCCGTGCCCAGTCTTGCACCTTCATCCCCGGTTGCACGTCGACAAAGTCGGCTCGTCGCTGGAGGAAGTTCAGTGCCTTGCCGATCTCAGCCGCCGGGAGGCCATAGACCTTCGCGATCTCGTGCAAGGCTGCACGGGTGGCGAGGGTGTTCTGATTGGCCACCATCGCGGCATGCTGATGCCCGTACTGTTTAAAGACCCAGTCGAGGATGGCTGGGCGTTCGTCCCAGGGAAAGTCCACGTCGATGTCTGGCGGATCGTGACGCCCGGGATTCAGAAACCGCTCAAACATCAAATTATGTCGAATCGGATCCACATGGGTAATCCCGAGACAATAGGAGACGATCGACGCGGCAGCAGATCCTCGACCACAGGTTCGTGGCGCTTGGCGGACAATTTCATCCACCACGAGAAAGTAGTCGGCATAGCCCTTGTCACAGATCACGGTGAGTTCCTTCTCGATACGCTCTCGGACGACGGGAGACAAGGCACCATATCGCCAGATGGCGCCGTCATAGGTCTTGCGGCGCAGGGTTTCAAAGGCGGCGTCCGAGGAGAGCTGACGGAAGGAGGGAAAGATGGTCTGTTTGAAGTCCCACTCGGTGTAGCACTGCTCAGCAATGCTCCGTGAGTTGGTGACGGCCTCTGGAACGTGAGGCAGATGTTTGGCAAGCACCGATTCCGGCATGAGCCATTGCGAGGGGAGTGCACAGTAATTGGCGTTGAGTCGTGAGAGCGTCGTGTTCTCCGCGATCGCGCGCAACAGCCGATGGGCCTGGTAATCGGCTGGCTGGAGAAAAGCAGCGCGAGTGGTGGCCGCCGGCGGCAGTCTGAGTCGGCGGCTCAACGCGACCGCCTCTTGTAACGCTGCACCCGGAGTCAGCTCGACGTAGAGATCCTCTCCGGAGTCCGCTTGCCAAGAGGTCACAGCGACCGGATTATTAGACAGGATCACTAGTCCCGTTCGATGCTGCGCCACGCTCTCGATGAAATCGAAATACTTATCACAGTGACGAGCGGACAGAATCCGGCAGAGATTGGCGTACCCTGTGGAGTTCTTTGCAAGCAGCACGGCACGGTGCTGATCGGAGACGAGTTCCGTACCGATGATCGGCTTCAGTCCATGCTCACGGGCGACCTCCAGAAAACGGATCGTGCCATAGAGTCCATTGGTATCGGTGAGCGCGAGATATTCCTGTCCTTGGTCTTTGACTGCCTGACAGAGGGCCTCCACCGTTGGCACGCCCCACATAGGCGAATAAGATGAATGCGTGTGCAGGTGGACAAAGGCCACTCAGCTACTCCTGCCATACCGAATGACCCGCTCACCAAACCGTGCGTGGAGGTTGTCCAGGGCTACAGATAGTTTCCTCGCTCGGTCCTGTTTGCGCTGCTCCTCAAGTGGTCGAGCATCGAACAGCACACCTTGCTCGGCGTAACCGGCGAGACCCGCCATACTCAGGATCATGGCTCGCAAGCGAATCCGCCGGCGCATGCAGTTCCGAAAGAGTGACAGCACCACGGAAGACAGATCACATTCCCAGCAGGTTTCGGGAGCGACGCGCTCGTGCTTCGTGACTTCAAGGTGGTCGCTATACCGGATCGTCAGGGACAGACGGCCGCAGACACGACGCTGACTCCGTAAGGTCCGGCAGAGCCGTTGCAATGCGTCGAGTAATCGGCCGGTCAGCACCGGATCATCGATCTCACCCGGCTCGAGGAGGACCGTCTCTTCCAGTCCTGGCTGGATCGCCAGTGGCAACACCGGCAAAGAATCAATTCCCTGCGCCCAGCGGGAGAGTTGCCCGGCATAGTCTCCAAGCGCCACTTCCAACGCGTCAACGGGACTCTCCGCCACGTCGCCGAGTGTGTCGAGATTCAGATCATCGAGCCTGGTCAGGATTTGTCGCATGCAAGGTCGCTGCAGGCCCGGCAGGGTGCGCACTGCGAGCGGCGCCATGAACATCGGCTCCGACCCTGGACGGACATCATACAGTTCTGACGGTTGAATCAACGTCGCTGCAGTTTGGGCCACGAGCTTGTTGCTGCCCACGCCGGCGACGCCGTCAAGCCGGTACTGCGCGAGGACTTCGTGCTGGACCGTCGCTGCCACATCATAAGCCGGCCCAAAGAGTCGTCCAGTGCCAGTCAGATCCATCACGAAGGACCCGGGCTGTACTGGCTCCCAGACCGGGGCATAGCGGTTCACGATGTGAAGCAACGAGGCCTCCGCAGTACGAACGCGAGAGAGATTCGGGGAGAGGACATACAGCGAGGGACAGACCCGTCGCGCCTGCTCGATAGACATTCCGACGGCTAGACCTTCTTGTTCAGCCTCGGCGGAGACTTCACGCAGGAGTGCGCGAGAGGTATGTAACGGAGCGATCGCGACCGGTCGCGTCGAGAGGCTGGGATCATGCAGCCGCGCAACAGCGACTTCGAAGACAGGAATCGCGAAGCAGACGATCTGGCGGTCCATAGTACCAACGGCCTGAGCCTCACTTCCGGAGGTGTCGGATGACGCCGACAACAATGCCTTCGATCTGGAAGCTGTCCGACGATTTGATGATGATCGGTTGCATGGCGTCATTGGCGGGGAGGAGTTCGACCGTGCTGCCCTTGCGGTGATAGGTCTTGATCGTGGCCTCGCCATTCACCAAGGCGATCACGGTCTGCCCATTGCGGGCAGTGGCTTGTTTCTGCACCACGACAATGTCACCCGAGAAGATGCCTTCGTTCTGCATGGAAGTACCTTTGACCCGCAGGGCGAAGGTCTCACCACGACCGACCATGCTTTTCGGCACCTCGGCTCGTTCCATCTGAGGAATCGGTTCAATCGGAGCCCCCGCTGCGACGACACCGGCAAGTGGAATCTGTGAGGAGCTGAGTTGCATCACGGCCAATTCCACCGTCATGGGAATGGGGAAACTGCCATCTTCATAGCGAATGATGGATCGGCGGGTGCGTTGGAGCCTCTGCGCGAGGGTCTCCTGCGTCATCCCCAGCGTCTTTCGGAGTTCCCGTAACGATCCCGGCCGCATGTGACATAATGTCACATGCTTTTGTGGATCTGTCAAGAGACGTGTCTCGTGGCGCTCCACCGCACCGTCTGTCCCATAGCCCTAATGCTTCCCTCTCTGTCATACCAGGGCATCACAAAGCTAACGGGGCAGCTCAAGAAGTGCTAAATAGTTCAAACTCGGACTAGTATCCCAGGCTTAGCGGACCTGGCCGAACAGACACATGGGCAGGACTCTCCGCTCCTACCGGTCTGCATGGACTCCTGGTCTGTAGCGCGTTCGTGGGTTGAAATTGGGGGAACCCGTTTGTAAGCGGTTCTATGGCCATTTTTGTCCTGGTGGGGCAAACCCCAAATGGGACCCATTGCCTAAGCCGGTGGGGGTGTGCCGGTTGTGAGGCGGGGGTATCGGTGTTAGAGGAAGAAAGGTAGGGAAGGTAGGATCACCAGGTAAGAATGTACGTCGTTAGGGGGGTCCACTTGGGGCGCGGAAATGAACACAGGATGAGCCACAGATGACCCATCCTGTCCAATCAGAAGCCGCTGTTTATGCGGTTTTCGGAGGTTCTTGAGGGTCTAAATCTGTTTTCAAGACCGGCACGTTCGGCCGCTCCGTCACCCCTCCAAACCGACCTTGTTCGTTCTTTATGAGTACCACGCTCGCTCGACCCCGGAGCATACTGTTCTTTTCACGCGGTGACGAGATCGCGCAGTATACGGCGTTCCGGTGGGCTTGGTAAACACCCTTTCGCGTTCACACGTCCATTGGGCGTCTATCGCTCAGCGTGACCCAGCCGCGAATGATGCGATACACGAACCAGAGTCCGACCAGACCGATCGGGAGCCACATGAAGAGGAGGCCGATCCCAAGGGTCGCGATGATGAAGGCTCCGCAGAGGGAAATCCAGAGCAGCCCAAACCAGAAGGTTCGGATCTGCCAGCGAAAGTGTGATTCCAGCCAGGTGCCGCGAGCCTCGCTCCGCTTGATATAGTTCAGAATGACTGCAATGATCGAAGGCCAGCCGGTGAGGAATGCGCCGACCACCGTGGCCGTGCCAATGATGCCGGTCAGCAGGCTGAACGCGTGGAGGGCGTACACGACCTTTGTCCAGGTGACCAGTGAATCCATGAGTTCGCTCCATTCTGAATTTCTGTGGGGGGAGTGTGGCGTATATCAAAACCCTACGTTCAGCATAGTCACCAGCTTCAGTCCAACGCAAGACCACCAGTGACTGAGCAGATATGATGCCGCTCGTAATAAATGCAACTAGGCTTGTTGGAGTCGGGGAGTAAAGGTCACTTGTGAAGCGGTGCTGCAAAGCGGAAATGGTACCTGAGCTTATGCCGGAGGGAGAGTACGCCGATTCTGAGGGCGGCAGGCGACCATGCTGCCCAGTTCCCAAAAGTCCCCAAACCGCTCCTTGTGGCTCTTACCCGATTCATGCCGGTTGCGTTCAAGCCTTCTGTTTACCGCGTTTGGTAGCTTGTGGATTTTCATATACCAACGTTGCACGTTCATGCTCTGACCAGAGTCGCACACCATAGACTTCTTGTAATTCCAACTTGGCTTTCGCGTCGCCCTTTCTTGCTTTTTGAAACAGACGCTGGCGATGGAGGTCTTCTTCTTCTTGACTCAGGGACCATTGTGCGGCCATCTCGACTCCTTTGGTGTAATTTGCTCTTTCCGTGCTGGTGTCTTAGCGGAGGGGGGTTGTACACGAGTTGGACTCTCAATTCAAGATGAGAAGAATCGGAGCTGGGGTGCTGGAAATTGTTGAGACTGTTCGCTCGAGGCTCCAGAGTGTTAAAGAAACGAGGCGCGATCAACACAACTGCTTCGAGATCAAAGCGGAAGGCCTGATTGAAGGACGGTACTAATGCCCTCCTTGGGGGCAGCGACTCACATCGAAAAGGTGGAGTGAAAAACGTATGGAATTAATCCGGGGAACGGGGGCAAGAGACCACGTCAAGACGGGGAGATATTCGGTGGGATTAAAAAGCGGAAATGGTACCTGGACCCATGCCGGTGGGAGAGTGTGTCGATTGTGAGGGGCAGGAGACGATGTCGGCCGCGCTTTTTCACACCGGGCGCCGCTTAAAGCGCATTGAGGGGCGTATGGATTAGTGATGACGGGAGACGAGAGAAGCCACAGAGACCTCCAACACCAAAGAAATTAAACCCGTGCGGATCTAATAAGTTAGCGTTGTAGTCTTCTGCGACTGAGGGCGGTCTCTAGGACCGACAACTCCCCCGGACACGAAGCGTCTGCCGGTGTAAGGCTCGGCTTGGTCCACACGAATGAGGCGAGTGCCTATCGGGCGCTGTGCTCCCACGACCGACGGGCGGAATTCTACTCTGGTCGATGTCTAAAATATATTTAGGCCATTCACCTAGGAGTGCAGTTATGTTTTGACGCGACCTCGCTTGCTATCATACGATCATGGATGCCTATGAAAGGAGAAAGCTCTAGCAAGAACTATGTCGCTAATCGTATCGATAGCGTGTTGAGGATTGAGAAAATCACAAAACTCGAAGCAGCTCAATGTCAATTGAAGACTGCGTGCCTATTATTCTTTCAAACTTCTGATAGCGTATCGGTCCATACATTGGCATGGGCGGCACACGAAATTCTCGATCAGCACCCAAAGAGTGCCAGAAGTCTACTCTTCGATATTGCAAATCAATCACCAGAATCTGCAAAGGCTTGTGCGGAGTTAACTGAAGCAAGAAATTTTTTCAAGCACTATCACAACAAACCTTCGAAGGCGATACATCTTATTGAGAATCTGAATGAGTGGCTGTTGATCGATTGCGGCCAAATGTATCGGAGCATTACAGGCAAGGGGATTAAAGAGGTAGTTGCAGTCAGCGCATGGGTCAGCGTTCGAAGAAATCTTCTCATCCTTGATAACAGTGTCGTCATCGAACATCTGAGAAGACTCAATCTTCCGAAAAAAGCATTCTTGGACACGTTCTTATCTACTGCTGAGTTCGGACCTGGTTTTGAATAGGGCATGGCTATTTCCCAAGGACCACAAATGGAGTAATGGTTTTAAAAAATAGTTGATTTTGGCCTTTATGACTTCAAGCATCTTATCATTGGTGTCCGGTTAAATGACCCGCGCCGAGGCAACGATCAAGTATTGGTGCGGTCTG
>CXWL01128655.1_pt1 | contig 42958 bp, 69 predicted proteins | sample 590931 | NCBI WGS metagenome assembly CXWL01 (sample SAMEA3498368, study PRJEB10139) | groundwater metagenome | biome: water well; material: biofilm material | place: Germany | collected 2015-04-27 | reverse complement strand
GCAAGACAAATTGACGAATAAAAGACCGCACTCAAGCTCATTAGTCGCAAGGTGAGTCAGTAGTGATCTATCAATGTCCAGCCAATTTGGAGGCGGGAAGGTGCCGCGATACAGGATTTCAGACCCGCTAACGGTTCCTGATGGAGCATGAAGAATATGCTGAAGCGCAAAGGTATAGCTACCAGTGCCGGCAGGTTGGGCGCTTACAATGATTCGGTCATTCTGCGCCATTAATTTTACGGTTGTATGCACGGCTAATCCACAGTTAAAATCGCTATTGCACGACTTTAACTAATGAATCTCACGGAACTAAAGCGAATGCGTAGCTAATTTCGCGACAATTCTTCATCAATTCTGCGAACGATTCCAGCGCAAATTAATAGACGGATCATTTATCCTCTCGACAATGGATAAATCACTCGACAAATTGGAAGCGGATCTTGGGCACACGTTCAAAGACCGCGAATTTCTTCAAATCGCACTCAAACACTGCAGCTGCGGCCCCGTAAATAACGAGCGCATGGAATTTTTAGGGGATTCAATCCTCAATTTCATCGCCGCCGAACTGATTTACGAAAAATTCCACGCGTTGAAAGAAGGCCAAATGTCGCGCACACGCGCAGGCATGGTGCGCGAGGAAACACTGGTGATCGCCGCCAATAGAATCCGGCTTGGCGACTATGTACAAGTAATTAGTTCGGAACGCGAAACATATATAAAACCGTCGATGCTGGCTGATGCACTCGAAGCCGTATTCGGCGCCGTGTATCTGGACGCAGGATTTGAAGTCGCAAAGACAATCATTGCCGCGCATTTGATGACGCTTCTACGCAATGGTGAAGCCATGTTACGCAAGGATGCGAAAACGCAATTACAAGAAATCCTGCAAGGCCGTGGATTGGGTTTGCCGGAATACTCGCATGAAGTCGCGTCGTCAGATCCAGATCGACGGTATCGCGCATTCTGTTCAGTCAGAACATTGAATCTCAAAACAGAAGGGCATGGCCCGACACGCCGGCAAGCCGAAACGATAGCGGCACAACATGCCATTCCAAAATGTCAGTAGATTCTCGAATCTTCGTTCCGGCGCATCAGCCAATCGCACTGCCTGATGCGCCGGATATCCTTTTGCCTTCACGCCGGCGCTTCATTCACGCTGCAGCTGGCGCAATGGCATCCCTGGCGTTGCCGGCATTGGCACAATCCCGTGATTTCTGGTCTTTGCCACGCGAACTATGGCTCTATCGTCCAGCGACAAAGGAGCAGGTTCGTGCAGTCTATTGGGCTAACGGGAAACTTGTTCCTGAAGGCTATTATGCAATCTGCGAGCTGTTGCGCGATACGCACAAGAATCTGGCGGTACAGTTTGATCTGGTTACGCTGGATATCGCGCGTGGAATTTACGGCTGGTTGGTCGCGAATGGAATTTCCAAGCCCTTGATTATCAATTCAGGGTATCGGCATCCGACGACAAATGCATCAGAGGGCGGTGTGCGCAACAGCCAACATATCAAAGCCAAGGCACTTGACGTCAAGGTGCAAGGCGTAAGTACAGCTGCAGTCACAGAGTTCGGGAAATATCTATCGGCTGGCGGCGTTGGCTTCTATCCTGGCAAGGATTTCACCCACGTTGACAGTGACAGAGTGCGGTACTGGCGTGGCTGATGTTACGGATATCAAAATGACTTTCAATGCAGATAACCAGACCGACGCAGCCTTTCTGGATTTTCAGAACGCGGTACGCGTTGCTAGACCAGACCTTACTTTTACGTTCGACCATGGACCAGCCTTCCATGCAAAGTGGACATTTCCTGGCGCTCAATTCGGCGGGTCAGTAATGTGGATTTTCGGGACTAGGGACTTGGGGTGGGGTATCGCGCAAGTTGATATCGACGCTTGGCGTGAATACGAGAAAAACTGCGGGCGGGAACCACGCTGGAACTGATCAGCTTCGATAAAAGTAAAAAGGCCAAAGTTACGCAAATAACTTTGGCCTTTTTTTACAGATCAACCGCCTACTACATTGCCACAATCAGGCTGCGGATCGAGTAGGGCGGTTCAATGCGCGCTTGATAGCTGTAATGATTTTCTTGATTGGTCTGCCATGTTGATCTTCAGCCTTTTTGCTCTGATTTGAAAAAACACCAGGCTTTTCATAGACGAGGCCATTACGGTAATTCGTGAAATTGTCTTGCATCCGTTTCGGGTATGCGCTGACGTAATTATCATCCTTGAGGAACACACCTACGAAATCATTCCATTGAGAGCGATCTTGATTGGAGATGAAGGATTCCAGTAACGATACGTTGAATCCTTTTTTACGGCCCCAATTGGCCAGCGCAATGCCGCTGTCCGGATACATGCGCCAGCAATCAACTGGATACCGGTGAAAATTTCCATTCGACGGGACGCTGAGATAGAACACGCCATGCGGCTTCATGATGCGCAGGATTTCGGTGAACAATTCCCAAAAGAATTCGGAGTGCTCAAATACCGAAGAACACACAATNNCCGTTCACGTCTTGAGCGCCTATATCAACAATGCAACGCCCCTGTGAACCATCCAAATACGTGTTGAAAAATTGTTTCCCTAAATCGAGTGCTGATGCATGCATTTCGTTCGTTCTCGCTAAAAATGAAGCCGTAATTGTAGAGCCTAACTATGAGGCAACGGGATTTATTGGATATTTTTGTCAATTCCAGCAAAAAGTTATCCACAATTCTGTGGATAACTTTGGAGGATTTCTAATATCCATGCGGGTTTTATCGCCAAATTGACGTCCTCCCCGCCCTCAGCCTGACGGCTGCTCGCTTACGCGAGTAAGGACGGGGATTCCTGCTACCAGCGACTCACGTCCGAGTCGGAGAATGTTTTGCGCGGCATTCGTGTCGCGGTCGTGAATCGACCCACAAGTGCTGCACACCCACTCTCTTATTCGTAATCCTGCGACACCTTTCGGCCCCGTGCGGTTGTGACAGCACGAACAGGTTACGGTAGAAAACGCTTCATTGACTTCCAGCACAATAGCTCCGTGCGCAATCGCTTTATAGCGGAGCATGTCTCGAAGAGAAGACCATCCTGCGTCGTAGACTGACTTGGCCATCTTCGTTTTGGCCAGTGTCGACGCATTGACGTTGCCTACGGCGATGAAGCCGTAGGTACGAACAAGCTCGGTGGATAGCTTGTGTAAATAATCCTTGCGGCGATGCGCAATTTTCTGATGAATCGCCTTGATGCGGCACCGCTTATGCGCCCGTTGCGAAATACCCAAAGCCGGTTCCAGGTCACGATAGAATTGCCTGGCTTCTGCTTTTTCGCCATTAGAGAAAGCGGCGAGGGTCTTCAAACCGAGGTCGGCGCCGATTTCTTTCGGTGCCGGCAAGACGGAACTCTCTGGTAGCCCTACCGTGATATTGATGAACCAGTGGCCCAGGCTATCGCAAGAGAACGAACCGGTCTTGATCACTGCGCCTTCTGGCAGCAACCGGCTGATCCATGCCTTGTACTGCTTCTTTTGATAGGTGAATCCGGCTTCATTGATCTTGATGCCGCTGGCCTTGAACGGGATCCAGCCAAGGTGCTTTTTACCGCGATAGCGCAGGAACGGCCGATTCTTATCGGACCGACGCTGCGCATACTCTTCGCAGACACCTTGAATTGTTTGCGAATGCAGATTCAATTCACGACTGGAGCCGGTAGTCAGCTTGTTCAGGTCGAAGCCACTTGGCCATTTCTTGCGCCACTGCAGCGCATGTTTTTGTGTATTGTTGCAGAAGTTCCAGACAAAATTGACCGATAGCGCGTGCGCATCCAAATGCTTCTTGGCAACGCTATCTTTCAATCGGTATTGGAACGTCTTGATCATGTTTAATTATTGCATGGGAATATTGACGTGCAACTACGAAACCACCTATTCATTGAGCGCTTCGCGCTCAAGCCTTACATCTCCGGGCTGAACCCCGAAGTTTTACGGCTTACAGGATAAAAATTAGGCAGCTGCTTTAGAAGCATCTTCAAACAATGGATTTTGGCGTGCATCTTTAACATCGCCTTCATCCTTGTTGCTCTTGATTTCTTCCATCAGTTCAAGCAATTGAGCCTGCGTTTCCGGTGCCAAACCTGCAAAGCCTGGGTCTGCTTGAATCGTCGTCAATGCGACAACCATGATCGGCGCCGAACGGGTAATAAATTTCTTGTAAGACGCGCCGGCAACGTGCTTGTTGGTCACGCGGGTTTTGCCTTCGCTATTGGCCTTCGATACTGCCGCTTCGATCTTAGCCAGCGCATCGCCGCCATACTCGGCAATCATTTCAATTGCCATTGATGCTGCAACAATTTCATGCGCAACCATTTCTCGCAATTTAAGCGGCGCCGACATGAGCGTGAGCAGGTTTTTTACATGCTGTTCAGAAAAGCCTACGCGCTTGGCTACTTCAGACGTAGTAAAGCCGTATTTCGCCAAACGAGTACAAACAATCGCTGCCTCGTATGGGGTAAGAGGTTTGCCGCCGTTGCCGCGGATAAGGGCGACGGTGATATCTTGCATCGACAGGCCGTTTTGACTCACCGTAATCGGCAGCGGAAACGGATCTATGCCTTCGGAAATAGCCAGCTTTGCAGCCAGCAAGCGCGAATGGCCGCTATAAATATAGACGACGCGATCATCGCCTTCAGCTGCGGTGTAACCAGCCAAGGGCTGATCTTGGTAAAAGCCTTCAGACTTGATTGAGTCGGCCAGCGCACGGATATGGGCTTTGTAGCTCTCCGTCATAATGCGCGGGTTAAGCCCGTCGATTATTTTGATTTTATCGATAGGCACTTGCCACAAATCGCGAGAACTTGCGCCCGCGTCTTTCATCGCTCCCTTGATGGATGATTGGGCAAGTTCGGTATTGAATTCGGCTTCAACGGCAGTAATGGTTGTCATTTTGGATCACTTTCAAAAGTAAGTTTTATGCATTCAGGGTATCGCTCAAGCGCGGCGGCGCAAGTCAAAATCAACGCCAAAAACGATGCTTTTTGCAAAAACTGACTCACGTTTTTGCAAAACATCACGCGGGTTTTCAATCAAATCAATCAGTTATCTAAAAACCGCGACTGTCACAATGACAGCCGTGGCGACCTACATTTGCGTAATGGTTTGGAATGGCGTTGAGTTCAACAACCGCTTGCCATACGACTTTTCTACAATCCGGCGATCCAGCACCCAACAGTCGCCCCAATCGGTTTCCGTCCGGATCAAACGGCCTACCACTTGCGCCAGTTTCAAAGCAGCTATTGGCAGCATGAGCAATGGGAACGGGTGCAAGCCTTTGCTTTCCAGATGCTCCGCGTGGGAAGCAAGAATCGGATCGTCAGGGGATGGGAAAGGCAGTTTGTCGATCACAACCAAGGTGCAGTAGATACCTGGCAGGTTCACGCCTTCGGCAATACTGTCCAGACCGAACATGATCGAACGGTTGCCAGCGTCGATACGACGCTTATGCTCCGCAACCATAGCCGATGGCGATAGCGCACCTTGCAAGACGACGCATGCCTGTTCTTCTGGTGTCAGGCTGGCAAAGACGGTTTCCATCTTCTTGCGCGACGTGAAGTACATCAGTCCAGCTTTATGCTCTCCCGCGAAAAGTTGCTTGCGCAGTATTGAAACGCCCATTGAGCCATGACCGGCTGAATTTGCATCCACCATCAGTTTTGGAACAATGATGCGTGCGCGGTCGTAGTTCAACGGCGAAGACAGGCGCAGGGTAGGGGTGTCGCGTGGCAGGCCCAATGCAGCGAGAGTTGGTGCGAAGTCGCCCAATGCCGCAATCGTTGCCGATGTAAGCACTGCGCCTTTCATTACCTTCCACAGCATCGCATTAGCCAAGCCAGCGGCCTCAAACGGCGCTACATAGACCGTACACATGTCTTTCTTAGCATCGACCCAACGAGCGCGTGGCGCACCGCCTGAAGCCGTAAAATCGATCAGGGCAGTGTGCATTTCCTCCATTTGCCCCATGACCGCTTTGGCGTTACCGATCAGGACTACAGTGGATGCGCGTGTTTGATCGCCTTTTGATGCGTCTTCGATTGCATCGCCCATTAAGTCGATGACGACTTTCAGTGCAGATGCGTATTCTTCCACCAGCTCGGCCATGACTGCCGGCACTTCACCCAACGTGAACCGGTGCATGCCTTTGTCGCCCACCATCGTGTGAATGTTGGTACGCAGGGCAATGCCGATTCCGTGCATCGCTTCGCCGCGCAATTTAGCCAGGGTTGGGTTTGCGCCCAAGCCAGCCAGCATGCGACCGGCTTCATGCAAGATTTCTTCGTCAATGAGTGCCTTGCTTGCAAAGGCTTCAATGCAGCGGCTGTGCAAGTGATGGGCTTCGTCAAACGCGTAGTAGTTCTTTTCAAAATCAACAACCGGATTCTTTGGACCTTCGCTTATTGCGGATACCGCAATATTGGCAAGCAGGTAGGAATGGTTGGTGATGATGATGCGCGCCGTTTTAAGCTTCGCCTTCATTTCCATGTGAGGGCATTCTTTAGCCTTCGGGCAGCGGTCATTGGTGCATGCGTGGCGATTGTTGTTGACCTTCATCCAGATAGCATTTGGCACACGGAAGGGCAGGGAGTCGCGCTGACCATCCCAATCGGCATCCCATGCGTCAGCGATCTTGCTCATCGCGCCGTTTGATTCATCGCCATCAATCAGGGATGCTTGCGACGACTTTTCTTCCAGACGTAAAGGGCAGATATAGCGTTCACGTCCTTTGCAGACGACGCTAGGGGCTTCCATGCCGAGTTTTTTGAGAATGTTTGTGAGAACAATCAAATCAGAATTGGCAATTTGATCCTGCAAGTTTGCAGTCTCGGTGGACATAACGAAGCGGCGATCTCGTGAGAGAGCCAATACGATGCCGGGGATTTGATAGCCGAAGCTTTTGCCTGTGCCGGTCGGCGCCTCGACAACGACGCTTTGTTCGTAAGCCAAGCCACGCGCAGAAAAGGAGATCATATCCTTCTGCTGCTGGCGCGAGATAAAGCCGGGAAGTTCTTCAGGCAACAGCTTATAAACGTCTGCTATAAGTTGCGCTTCTTGTTTGGTCATTGCGTTTGCGGTCATGGTGTTTCCTCTGTGAGAAAGTCCATGATCACATTGCAAAACGCTAGCGCAAGTCAGCTTGCGCCAGTTTCAGGCAGAATTTAGCTATTATTTTTTTCAGCTTCTTTTTGGCTGCGCGAAGCTGGCGATTGACCAATGATTTGGTATTTCAGGTGATCGTATGCCGCATAGAACGGGCGCAGATTTTCTTCGATGAGTTCCGCAAGATCACTCAAAAGTAATTTGGATACCGCGTAGTCAACCCGTGTCAGCGCAGAAAGCAAAATCTCAGCTTCGTCCGAGACAACACGCATTTGGACAGGATCAATTCCTTCCTTCGGCAGTTTCTCTTCAAAACGACGCGCCATATTTTCCAGAACATCGGCTTCTTCGGAAAGCTGAGTCAACGCTTCACGGATGCGCGTCACGCCGTTCCCACGTCGCAGATTGAAAAACAGGTTGTTTGTAATCAGATAGTAATCGCGACGGATGACGCGGCCGAGTTGCCACGAATGGATTTTTACGTCGACCAGGTTGAGTTCGCCAATGATCTTGTCGATCTTGTCGCAACCTTTAACGACAAGTCCTTTTTCGGTCAATCGCGCTACTTGGAAGCCGGTGGAAGCCGGTGGAATTTGTGTTGTGCTTGTCATGTTGGATTGGGTTTGCATCAAATTACTTTCTAATTTTATGGGTTTAGCTGATACCAATCTCCTGCCCAAGCTCACTAGCTGTTTTTTTGCTTATGGTGAACAAAAACTGTCGCAATCCACAAAAAGTAGTTTGAAAATCGTTCGCCATGTTTTCACGGCGATCAACGGTAAGCGAACCGGCTTTATGCGCCGTGTTCAACCTGGCCATCGCTTCATCTGCTATTTTCATCGCCTTGTAGAGCAATGCCGTTTCAGCTGACACAATCTTGATTGGTATCTCTGTATTTGCCGAAGAATCAATATCTTCGAATATCTTTGATTTTGCGCTCAGTTCTTCAGCCTGCAAGTGCAATTCGAGCAAAAACTCATTGATTCGGGAGCGATTGGGATTTTTTCTGTGACATTGAGAAAATATATACGAACTCATGATGTTGAAATCACGGCGCACATATCGGCTGATCTGCCACGATAGGGCGTTCATCGTAAATTCATACGAAAATCGGGATTTGATGATATCCACGCGGTCGGTGTTTTTAAGCGCCAGTCCGTTCGAAGTGGTTATTTGGGAAGTTTGGATCTCGTCGTCCATGGCATTTGCCTCTGCGTGAATTATTTTGGTAGCATATTGTTCTTCGTCCGTTGGATTGAATCGAATGCTGCCCGTTTTCTGACGCATTTCATTTAATTTGAAATTCCAAACAAATTTCGATACGGTTGAGTTAAAATTAATTTGCAGTACCACTACCGGCCTCCGGAAGCACTACCAAAAGGCGAAAGCCACTCCCCGCAATTCTCTATGCGTTCATCCATGCACAAGCATCGATGAGCGTCTTGCTCAATCCTTTATTAACCCTTCTAGGGAATTGGATTGACTATGTACACACTCGAAAACTTTGCAACCGGACGTTATGACGTTCGCAGTGAAAATGGCGCGCGTATTGGCAGCATCATCGGCGGGAAAAATAGCTGGTGTGCCGAGATTGGTAACCGCGTTCTTGGTTATCATCCGACGACTGCTGCAGCTGCTGAAGCCATTTTGAAGGATAGCAAGATAGTCGGCATTTTTAAACAAATGTGCGACATTGTGCGAGACGCGTTACCGATGTTTGATGGTTTCGTGGATGAGTTCCTGGACTCAGATCAGCGCTTCATTGAATCTTGGCAGTGTGCAACCGATATGATTTGGACTGTACGCCGTTCCGGTACCAGCCTCATCGCACTCGATTTGCCATCCTCTTTTGATGAAGTGATGACGATGTTAGCGGCCTATCCAGATCAAACGGATAACCTCTACTACATCGACGTCACCACGCTCAAGGTCAAAAAGGTGACGCGACATTTCATCAAAGCGAAATCTGCCGAAAGAGAAAAATACCAAATCATCAGTTCCGGCGTGTCCGGACACGACAAAGCTGACATTACTTGCTACGGCAAGTTGTTTGCGCGAATCGAATTGACGCCATATATCGGCGACAGTTTAAAAAACCGCTGTCATGTCGTGATCGATAGCCAATTACTTCCAAGTTCTCGCGAACTGGTTGTGTTGCGTCGAATAGGGTTCTTATTGAAACGTGTCAGCAAGCGTTACAGTGCGCCGGCATCGATCTGTATTACTCACGAAAATAAGCAGATCCATCAGTGGGTCTCGGAAGTTTAAACAATCAACCACGGAAGCCCTTTATAGGGCTTTCGGCTTCTTTATTCATTACTGCTACTGGCAGCAATGAGCATCGGCTCTCCTTTTTACTCACTCGCTCTGCGGAAAGAAAAGGGAATATGGCTACCGAAATTCAAACTGATGTAATCAGTGTGCAAATATCGGCTTACGCTTCGCGCCTGGCTGATTACGTTATTAGCAAATTTGTCAGTGATAAGACTGTCCAGCACATCGCTGCTGGAAATGTTCTTCTGCTGATCAACAATGAATTTATCCCCGTAAGTCAATTAGCAGGCGACTTGGCATTTAATGCCGGCGGTGGATGCATTTACGAGCTGTACGTCGCAAATTATCGCAGCGCTGTGCGTTCATACAAAAAAGTACTCGGTTCAACTGAGTACGAAGCCCTTTACGCATTTGCTAGTTTCGACGGTGAATTTGATATCACTGACGAAGCGATTTCAATAGCTGTGCGCGAAGCTTCATACGACTTGTATGGAGATTTGGAAGAAATGCTTTAACTGAAAATCGAACGGTCATTGCCTAAACGGGCAGGGCTGTTCCTCCTGCGTATCTAAACGGTACACATGAGGAACAGCCCTGTTCACATAACTTTAGGAGAATTACGATGGCCGCTTTGAACTCAAACACAAATTCATTGCAATGGATGGTAGATGCTGGCGTTGAACAAACTGATGTGGTTTGGCTGAAAACGATTGGCACTTCGTCGTTGAAGAATCATCCAGTTGCCGCGCAACGTGTAAAAGAGATTCAAGACCGTGCATTTGCTGGCTTGCTGGCAACGATCGTGACCCCTTCTAACAATTACGCTGTAATGCAATGAGTGAAATGGGTGGTGGCTGTTATGGTCACCACCTTGTTTCATCCCTCCTCCTACCTACAATCTAACGAAGTACTTCCCAAACGTCGCGTTTGGAAAGTCTCCGGACTTGCTCCTTTTTACCACCGCCGTACTACGGCAATTTAAGGAGTAGCAAAATGCCCGCAACTGAATTAAATCAAAAATCACAATCCCTGAAATGGATGGTTGATGCAGGAGTTGATCAAGCTGACGTCATGTGGCTTGCCAATATCGCGTGTCCTCCTGAACAGCTTCATCCTGTCGCAGCACAACGCGTCAAGGAAATTCAGGATCGCGCCTACGCCGGACTGTTGGAGTCTTACGTCACACCGGTTCGCACTCGCGTCACTCACCATTAATCGCAATCAAACGCATTGACCGTCCTGGTCAATGCAATCACAACTTTGGAGCAATAAAACATGAAAGCAATTCTGATTGGAACCCTGCCTATGGGTTTCCGTATGGCCGGCGTACTCAATGATTTTGTAGATGAGCTGGCCAACGTCGTATTGGAAAACGGGCAAGTTGTCTGCCTGGTGGATATTCTTGATCCAACAGTGCTCGACAAATCCCACGTTACTGCAGCAAGTGGCGATTACTATGCCCACATCGGCTTTATGAAGGAGGGATATGATCTTTTCGGCCCATTCCAGGCATTAGAAGAAGCCGACGAATTCGTTAAGAAAAATGGCTCGGAAAGTGATTGGGTTGTGCATAAAAACACATACGAATCCGTCAATTATGAAAAAGACGCCAAAGCAGTAACTGGCGTAAGGAAAGCTAAGCAGTTTTGGGATGAGCTTTTGATGTCATTCGATACACTGTCTGGAATTGCCGATACCTACAGTCAAAATACATTGGTTGACATGATGTATCTGCAGATGGCAATTCTGAAAAATGGTTTTATTGATCACTACCCCGAGCAATCAAGCATCCTGGAAGTATTGAAGGCAATGCCTTCAGGCCGCGAATGGGTTCAGTATCTACAAACTGAACATGGAGCAAGTCCGTCCATGCAGCAATAACAAATCAGAAAGGGGGGATTTATCCTCCCTTGTCTGTCTCAATCGAATTTTCCAAAGCTATATTCGACGCTTTGGAAAGTCTCCGGACTACCTTTTTACTAACGCCACTTATGGCAATTAAAAAAGGATCCAAAATGAAAGTAATTCTTGTTGGCTGTATCGCTGCCGGCTTCGCAATTAAGAAAATCATTGATGACGAATTGAGTGAAAAACTCGACGTCACCATGCCAGATGGAAAAATGGTGCTCATCGTTGATGTTCAGGACCCGGCATTAGTGAATGAAGACTACCTCCGTGTTTCTGAGAGCGAACACTTTGTTTCATGCGGTGCTCTTGGCCACGGACTATTGTTCTACGGACCATTTGCAAACATTGTCGCCGCTGAAGCATTTGCAGGAGAAATTGATGACACCTATTGGCAGCTCAATTCCGATCCTGATCCCGATGTTGATCGCATGATTCAACAAGCGAAACAGGGCTTTAATCTGCAACAAAAGCATGTCATTGAAACCTACGAAGATGGCGACTTTAAGCACATCAAAACACCGAAAGATTTACGACATTGTGGCGATGGACTGCTTCAGTTTGCAATTAGCGAAATTTCAAATCAGGAAGGATGCGACTCAGTGCATGATGCAGCTCTACGGATGGAATCCGCGGTGGAGCAACTTGATGGAGTTGTTCAAAGCCTGTCCGACATTTTGTAATCGAATCCACTGACCTCTTACGGGGGTTGGTGGAAGTCGACAACCAAATCAATTATTTTCCGAAGCGTGTGTTTCGGAAAGTCACCTGACTACTCCTTTTTTCAACGCCAAATCTTTGGCAATATTAGGAGTTTCACAATGAAAGCAATCATTAAAGGCAACATGACTCAAGGATTCATTCTGCATAGAGTCGTTTCAAATAATGTGGCCGAAAAGATCGATTTTTCAAGGAAAAATGGTCAGATTGACGCACAGTGCGTTGATATTGTTGATCCTTCAATGCTGATAAAAGGTAGTAAAAGCGTAAGTAAAAGTGAGCACTTTGTTGCTTACGGTAGGGCTTTTGAAGGGGCCACGTTATACGGCCCATTCAGTAGCCAAGAATCTGCAGAGGAATTTGTAGAAGAAGCCGAAGATGACACAACAGACTGTTTGTACGTACCTCTTTACAACATGGATGATCCCGAACTTGATCGCATGATTGATGCGGCAAAAAAAGGATTTAATCCAATGCAAAAGCATTTGCTGAAAATCTACGATGACGGTGACTTCAGTGTGTTGAATAGACAGGAAGAAATTCAAAGATGTGGCGATATGCTGCTTCGTTTCCTGATGGCTGAACTGTCTGAAATCGAAAAATGTATGACATTCAAAGACGCTTGCATTCGCATTGAACAAGCGAAAGTGATGTTGGATGATGTTCTTACTGAAATGACTGCAGCTCACGAAGCTCAATAACAGAGAATTCCACTAATCCGAAAGGATTGGTGGTTTTCATAAAACTTACTATTTTCCGAAGTACCTGCTTCGGAAAGTCTCCGGACTTACTCCTTTATCAACGCCGACCTTTCGGCATTTCCATGGAGTAGTCAAATGCAATCACAAACCATCAAATCAGCATCCCTCATCAACACACAGGGCAGTCGCGATGCCGAGTATCACTGCCAGATCATTGCATCTGGCGCCGGCTTCCTGCTGAACTATCAAAACGGTCGTCGTGGCGGCACGTTAGCAAGTGGTACAAAAACTGCAACTCCGGTTGAGCTGAGTATTGCCGAGAAAGCGTTCGACAAGCTGGTGAAAGAAAAGACAGGAAAAGGTTACCTTCCGATCGATTCCAACGGCGATACGGCCTCTGTGCAATCGAGCAATCCAGAAGAACTGTTTCAATTCCCACAGCTGCTCAATGAAATCAAGCCTGAAGATGTTGAAAAGTATCTCAACAACGACGCATTCGGCATGATGGAAAAAATGGATGGTCAACGCAAGCAGGTTTCATTCAATCGCGGCGACTACAAAATATCGAACAAGCTTGCAAAAGCGACTTCGGTACCGAAAATCGTCATTGAACAGATCAGCTCATTGGTCTGTGATATTGAAATGAGTCCTATCGTCAATGTCCATCTGGACGCAGAACTGGTCGGGAACACGTTGTACGTTTTTGACTGTCTGAGTCTGCGTGACGTTGACTTGAAACCATGGTCGTTTGAAGTGCGACACAATCAAATGGCCAATATGCTCAAGGCGAATGCGATTGCTTCAAATCTGTCGGTGGTGCCGCTTCACATCGGAACAGAGGCAAAGCGAGCTGAGTTTGAACGTATCAAGGCCGCGCACGGTGAAGGTGTTGTTTTCAAAGAACTCGATACTCAGTACACAGAAGGTCGTCCGAATTCGGGCGGTCCGGCACTGAAATTCAAGTTCCGCGATGAAGCATCCTGTCTGTGCCTGGGCAACAGCTTGAGCGGCAAGCACAGCGCGCGCGTCGGGCTTTACGATGGTGAGGGAAATCTTGTTGAATGCGGCAATGTCACTGTGCCGCCTAAACAACCAATACCTGAAGCCGGCAGCGTGATCGAGGTGATCTACCTCTACAAGTACGAACAGGGCGCTTTCGAGCAACCTGTGTGGAAAATGCTTCGCGATGATGTATTGGCCGAAGAATGCAAACTGAGTCAAGTCAAACGTCTGAAGAAGAAAGTTTCAGACAGCGATGAAGATGAAGAATAGTAGATCCAGAAACAAAAAACCCCGCTTCGGCGGGGTTTTTTATGGTCAAAGTGTTTAGGCCGCTTTTTTATACTGCTCGACCAACCGCGCATACAGTTCTTCGGGTGTATCGCCGGGGAAATCATCCTGCAGCGTTGCCAGCACCACATTGTCTTCGTGACCTTCCCAAATCTTGATATACGTCCCGTCCTTGTAGCCATTGTCCTGACGGAAGAAATTCAGGACGTTCTTGCCCACGTAGGACTTGTACAGCGCATTCCAATCCATTCCTGCGTCGGCAATCAGCGTTGCAAACAGCGGGATCGACACGCGGCGCGATACGGACAGGCCGATGAGCAATTCCATGCGGTGAATGGTGTCCATGTCCGAGAACTTGTAATAGGTACCGTCGAACATTACGCCACGCAGCCTTTCGCCAGTGGCTTGTCCATTTCCTGCTTCTTCCACCCACTTCCAGCCGTGGTGCTCCTTGACGTCCTCCCCACCCTAAATAACTAAAGGATGGGGATTCCTACAGATAGCGTCGCACGTCCGCGACGGAGAATGTTTAGCGCAGCATTGGTATCACGATCATGGTTACAACCGCATTCACTACACTGCCATTCTCTTATTCCAAGGTCTGCGATACCTTTCGGCCTCGAATCAGGCAGCGCACTGCAATTCGAGCAGACTTGGGAGGTAAAACTTTCGTTCACTTCTTCAAACCACGCGCCATGCTTAACAGCCTTGTACGCCAGTTGATTACGGAAGGACGACCAACCAGCATCTAGTACTGACTTCGCCATGCTGGTTTTGGCGAGTTGGGCAGCATTTACATTGCCGACCGCAATATAATCAAATTCACGGATCAAACGATCCGAAAGTTTGTGGTGAAAATCGTTCCTGCGATGGGCTATCTGCGCATGGATCGCTTTCACCCGTTTCTTTTTATTTGCACGTTGCGCAATTGCCAGATTCTTTTCAGAAACGCGGTAAATGCATTGTGCTTCAATCTTTTCGCCGGTGGACAGCGTGGCAAAGTCCTTCAGTCCGAGATCGATGCCAACACCCCGAACAGGCTGGCGAACACCCGCAGGCACAACATCGACCTCGATTACGATATTCAGGAACCAGTTGCCGCGACTGTCCATAGAAAAATTAGTGCCATCCTTGATTTTACCTTCGGGCAAAGCGCGGCTATTGAACACACGGAAAGTATTGCCGAAAAAGCGGAACGCCTCGCCTTCGCGCTTCAAATACATTCCTTTCATTGGCACCCACCCAAGGCTTTTCTTGCCGCGATAGCGCAAGTACGGGCGCTTCATTTGCGATCGCGATTTCGCATATTGTTCGCAGACCGCATTGACCGTACCGGAGTGCAGCCCAAGTTCGCTGCTGCTACCTGCCGTGAGCTTGTTCAGATCGAATCCAGTATGCCAGCGCCGGCCAAAGCGCAAAGCGTCCTTTTGCCTATCGTTACAGTAATTCCAGACGAAATTACATGCTTTGGCCTGCCTATTCAGCAAGCCATTCAGCGATTTCACTCGGTAACGATAGACAAGAATCATACTGTGATTATATGTAGGTCTTTAACTCAAGCAAGCCTACTGAAGCTCTGGAATGGAATCGAACTGCTCCTTGCTTACCATCCCAATCGTCACCTCGACCAGAAAATTATCCCCGACTACCATATCGCCCTGGATCGCCTTGATTGCGTGGGCAATCTTTTGCGCTTCTACGGTCATCGTCTGGTCGCCAATGGTCACATGCGCGACTTTAATCATGCTGGCGCACGCTTTCTCAATGCCGGCGCCGTGTGCTTGCGAAAAACTATTAGTTTCCATATTTTCCTTTGATTGATTCATTCGGATTAACCAGTACTAAAACTACATGTTAGGCACGCTCAAGTAGCTTGTACTGCCGAATCCAATAGTTTTTTGCCGTGCTTTATGAATGTTGGTTTATTTGCCATGTTTATCCTGTTGAAAAATCCCATGCTAAACGCTCGTTCTTCCGGCGCAACACCAGACGGAATGTGATTTGCGAATATTAGGTTTTGCGTTAAAATACTTGCACCGCAATGCGGAGAGCAACACCACAAGTTTTCCCAATCATTCGTCGCTCTGCTCGATGAATCGATCTGCAAAAAATATCACATTGGATTCGCGCACCTGCGCATCCACAGTAAAACTCCAAAATCAAACGTCAATCAGCAAATCAAATGTGATTTGCTTGCTACTTTTTTCAATGTCCGTTCGATATTGAAAAGCGCTAGCTACTCCTTTTACCCCCCCGCTATGCGGAGTTAAATGGAGCGATTTTCAAATGCAAACTGAATTGAAACCATCGATACGACTCGGTGATCGTGTTTATGACGCGTTCTCATGGAAGCGGAAAGATAAAATCTTCTTAGGAGATAAGCAAATTGGAGTAATTACACTCTCTGAACATGATCGTACTGGCGTAACAGTTTCACTTGCGTCGGGCGGTTGTAGTCCAGGCCGACAAATTCAATGGTGCGCAGATGAATTTCAGCGTATCTCACAACAACTTGAACATCGCGAGCTTCAATGCGCGTGATTAACCGCAACTAGATAGTCATGCCCTTAACCGGGGCAGGGCTATCCCTTCTGTAACTACTTTAATCGGTGGTTGCAGACGGGATAGCCCTGTCCATATCTCTTTTGAGGAATCATCATGACCCGTCTTACACAAACTACTACCCCGTCACTACAGTGGATGATCGATGCTGGCGTAAATGCTGCTGACGTTCACTGGTTGGAACGTAATTTCGGTTCTCACGAACTGCATATGGCTCCCTCCTGTGATCGCGTGGCACGCATCTACAAAACTGCAATGGACGGGATCCTGTCCAGCGCAGCGCCAGCGAATCTGCTTTTGCGTTCGCTGCATTGATGGTGAAACACGACGATGATTACAAGTCATCGTCGTGCTTCTTCTCTCCCGCAAATAAAACATAAAATTACCGAATGTTTTCCAGTGAATTCCACCGGAAAGCCTTCTTACGGCGACTCCTTTCATCCCCACCGCACTGCGGCAAATCATAGGAGATTCACCATGCAATCAATCAAACGAAACCTTGCGCGCATCGACACAGCTACTGTCGTCGTTTTGTCGTCAATTATTGGACTGGCTCTTATGTTTTACGGTCTTTTTATTGAGCAGGAAGGACAAATGCAATTATTAAAAGATGGCGGCTTGACTTCATTGGAGTCATATCGCGCTTTTTTGAATCTGAAAAATTTCCAACCAGTCGAGTACTTAACGCTGGCAATGCAGGGCGCTTTACCTTCTTTTGGAGGCAATTCGTTAGGCGTTGGATTTGTTTTAATGTTTTCGCTGCCGCTGGCAACATTCGCAACATTGTCGATCGCTAAAGCTGCTTCAAATATTGAAGAAGAATAAGTAATCAACACACCGAGATAGGCAATCACTGCCTTAGAAAGCCCAAACCGACTTGTTCGAGTTGGGCTTTTTTAATTGTTCATCCGTCCTGGCTGCACAAAGAAATCATGGCTAAACACTTTAGCTATACCTCCACAACTACTGGCTAATTCAGCAGTGATCTTTCGGACAGCAATTCCGCTGGCCGAGAAAGGTTTTAAACCGAAAAATTAACAAACAACAATCTTTTAAAGGAAGTAACTTATGAAAAAACATCTGAATAAAATCGTAGCAGTGCTTGTTCACGTCATCGTCGTAGGCGCAATGTTCTCAATTATTGCGCTTGCAGCAGTTGGATTGGGCTGGGGTGTGAAAACACTCGAAGCACATAAACTGTTGTCCGAGTATTCGGTATGGCTGTTGACAATGCTTGAGCACGTAATCCTCACATTGGACGTCGTGGGCGTTTTGCGCTACATTATCAAAATGGTTCACGAAGAATTCAAAGGTGATTAAATGACCAAACTGGACATAATTGCAACAGCAAAGAATGATGTTCGAATCTTTTTCGAGCCATTTGTCGATGTAATTAATGCTGTGAAAAAAGTGACCACCGGAAAGTACTCATTTACCGCAGGCCGTTCGCGGAATGCTCGTAAAGTGAAAAAACCTAGTGGCAAGTAAAAATAGCTGTCTGAAAATCAACCTCGCTTCGGCGGGGTTTTTTTTCGTCCAACGCTTTAGTTCATTGTCGGTGCCGGCTTCATTTTCCGAATCTTCATGCAGCCGTGACACATGAATTTCTTGATTTTATTTCGCACAATCCAGCCGCCAAGATGAGTCTCGACCGCACCTGAATGATAAGAACAGAAAGTGCGACCAGTGACATTTGCCGCCGATTGCGTCAGCTGCGATTTAGAGGTCTGAGGCACAGACAAGGGAAGGGATTGTTTATTTTCATTCATGGGAAGCTCCGGTTCGGCGCATAAGTTTCTTCTAAGAATTAGGACTTTAGACGCCTGGTCTAATCAAAAACAGGTAATACGCCATGCTTTTTGAGAAACATATCAAGTCAGTCTTATTTAAAAATCACTCGCAAATTCAATGTATGTATTTAGTTTATCTGTCGAAGTCCCTCGCACAACTCAACTCCTGAGAGCGAAAAACAAGACAGATTGGGCAGGATTTGATGTGGAATGAAAATAAATGTTGGTTACAGTCGCATCATAACCACTAGGATTTGCCATGCCGAAAATAGCTACCAACCTACCTTTAGATTCCAGCGTGCTCACTCTGGCGACGTACAATCCAGACCGCCTTCTTGATCACATCAAAGAGAGCCGTAAGCTCAAAAACGACGCTGCGTTATCGCGCGATCTGCAGCTGGCGCCACCAGTCATTAGCAAAATCAGGAATCGTCGCTTGCCGATTACCGCCAATATCCTGTTGCGCATGCATGATGTGACAGAACAGCCGGTAAACAAGTTGCGTGAACTGATGGGAGTTGCCAAGTTCTCTCGGGACTAGGCTCACAAACAGTCGGATTGCGGGATTGCTTATTCAGCCGACTTCGTAACCATTCGACTGTAGCGCCAAACTTTCCTTGAATTGACTTAGGAAGGGTCCATTGTCGAATCCCCCATATAGGACTTCAGGCCAGATTCCTTTGTTTTTTTGATAGTCGACAAGATCAACAAATAAACGCCAGATTGATGGATAGGAATACACGGCAACTGGCACGGTAACTTCTCGATATTTCTGCGCTAATTTATTGAGCAGTTTCTTCAGCTTGGCTTTAGAGGTTAAGTCGTTGCAACTATGTCTCATGATGTTTAATCCATGTGAATAATCGGAGTCAGGCCGTTCACCCAGGGCAGAAGGTGCGAGTAAGCATTTCTGCAAAACTTCCGTGTAATGGTCCGATAAATACAATGGATAGTACATATCGATGGGCATAGGCAGGTAGTCTTTATCGCTAACTAAGCCTGCCTTGCTATAGGTGTTCTGCATAATGCGAAATAGTCGCGTCCATTCCACTATGGACATACTTGTATCGATCACAGATTCTTCAAATATAGCCCGAACATCTGCAAGAGATTTTTTACCTTTTGCATGGTTAACGCGGCTCGACACCACCATTAAGTTTCCTCGGGTGTAACCACCTTCGTTAATGACGCGATCGATGGACCAATCCGTATCCGTCATCGTTCCTTGTGTTAGCGTCACCCTCGACACAGGGCATCTACCACTTTCATCCAGTCGACGTAAATATGTAGGCGTAACCGAATCGTCAAAGACACGATTGCGCGAAATAGCATTTTTGCGGATTTGTAGCCATTTGCGATCATAAACAGTGGCGGTTTTCGTCTTATGACCAAAATGCAATCTGCCTTCTTCAAGACCGCGCTGCATATCTTTGTCGGCCTCATCGATGAAATTCATACAGAAAGACGCGTAATCCCAACCCAATTCGTATGACGTGCGTGCACTCATTATTTTGCTCCAAAGCCGATAGAAGAAGGTTCGCATACGCTTGATACTCAACAAACTCAAATCCTCGGCATTTGGATTGATTATTTGACTCGGATCAACGGCGTAGCAACCAGCATGTAGCCAGCTTATCTCTGAAAAATACGCGTGCAAGGCATAGCGACATTGCACAGTTAGAAGGAGCGGACTAATATGGACTAACAATACAGGGGCCACACATGCAAACAGTCAATATTCACGACGCTAAAACCAACTTTTCCAAGCTGGTTGATGCCGCCGCCAATGGCGAAGAAATCATCATCGCAAAAGCCGGAACTCCGACCGCACGGCTGGTACCCATGCAATCGCAGAAGACAGTACGCACACCTGGCTCAATGAAGGGCAAGATTAAGATTGCCGATGATTTTGACGCGCCGTTACCGGACGCTATCCAATCGGCATTTGAGGGCGAGTGATGCGGTTATTACTCGACACCAATGTTTTGCTTTGGTGGCTCTCCGACGATCCGAAACTGTCACCAGCTGCACGTACACGAATCCAAAATGCGCAAGAGGTGTATGTGAGTAGTGCGTCTATTTGGGAATCTGCGATTAAAGCCGGCATTGGCAAGCTCGATATTGACGTCGACTTGCTGGCAGCAGAAATCAACAACAGTGGTTTTATCGAATTGCCCGTAACAGCAAGGCATGCAGCAAAAGTGACGCATCTGCCAAATATTCATCGTGATCCATTTGACAGAATGCTCGTGGCGCAAGCCATCAGCGAGCCGCTAACATTGCTGACCGCTGATGAAAAGCTGCGTGGTTATACCGACTTGGTTGAAATTATTTAAGAAAAATATGCCGAATCAAACTCAATTACTCGCACGCGTGACCGTCGCTAACAAATCGGTATTGGTCAATCCAAGCAAAATAGGTGAAGCGCTTCAGCAATTGCAAGGATCACCAAAAGCGGGAAGGCGCGTAGAAGCGAAAATTGAATATGAAGCTGTGCAGCCAGTAATGGATTTTCCAGAGTCGATTCAAAGCACACGATTGGTCTATGCAATAAGCTACTTGCGCATGCTGAAGCAGGAAAACAGGACAAATTAACTCATTTTGCATACTTGTATATAGTATCGGCACACGATACAATTAAATATGATAAAAACCTTTCGACATAAGGGGCTGGAACGCTTCTTCGAAACGGGAAGCAGGTCAGGCATCCAATCCGCGCACGCAAATAAGTTGAGACTGCAACTCGGCGCTCTGTCTCAAGCTAGAAAGCCAGAGGACTTATCAGCACCATCATGGGAACTTCACCCGCTGAAAGGTAAATTGAAGGGGCATTGGGCGATCACGGTCAACGGGAATTGGCGAATGATTTTCGCTTTTGATGGGACGGACGTAGTTCTTGTGGACTATCTCGACTACCACTAATTTTTACAGGAGTTTATATGACTCGCATGCACAATCCTCCGCATCCTGGCGAGGTACTTAGAGAATATCTAGGCGACACCAGCGTTACACAAGCTGCTGCACACATGAAGGTTAGCCGCGTTACGCTTCAACGCGTCGTCAACGGCGTATCTGGAATTTCGCCGGATATGGCGCATCGCCTTGGCTCTGCATTTGGTACCAGCCCTGAACTATGGGCGGGAATGCAGTTGCAATACGACTTATATCTGGCAGGAAAGATTAAACGACCAACGATTGCGCGCATTGCTGCGAAAGAAAATATGACTTACCTACGTGCCATGCCAGCGTAAATACGCATCTGCCTGTTCTTGGTAGATCTGCGAATCCGGTCCAGTGAACGAGGCATTCCGAATGACTTCGCGCAGTTTGTGACGATCTGGAACGCACCAGTCGGCCGCTATGGCCTCAAAAGTATCTTCCCCACCGGCTACATACAGATGGATAGCCTGCTCCTTACCAGCGTCCAGTTTGAGTACTGCCAAGCAATCAACAAAAATGGTGTGATCGACCGCTCTAAAATCGCTCAGATCGTATTTAAAGCGCCTGCCGTTGTACAAACTCAGCAAGAATGCAGCAACATGCCGGCACTGGCCTGAATTGCCCTTAGCAATCGCTACAAGCCTTTGCAATGCAGCTACGCCATCGCTGACTTCCTTCGGCCTAGCTAATGCGTATGCATCGCGCTCGGCGCGAATAGCATCAAAGCGTTGATCACGCAACAAATCGTTTTTACTGGTTTCCATGGTGGTGGGCTTTCAGTCGACAAGATGTTTATTTAGGCCATGACGATCAGGAATCCAACCCAAGACTGGACGACCTTGATTTGCCAAATCAGCACAGAACTCATCGTACATTTTCCAGCCTTCCGGACGGAGCATGAGCCGTAACTGGTCTTTTGTGCCATCGTCCCACGCCATGAGCCAGCCGCGCGCCACGCATTCTGCAATGTCTTCACGTAAAGGATTTGGAGCATAGGCAGTGGCCAGTTGATCGACCTCTTGAATGCGAGCTAGCCTATTTAGGCACTGAAACCACGCATGCAGTTTTTCTTGTATTTCATCTAGCTCTAACCCTTTCGGATTCAAGCTCCGGCCTTTAGGCCGGGGTGGTTGACCGTCTGTTAAATCTGGCATTCGAAACTACCTTAAGTGAGATTATTGAACTGTGTTGGTTGTCGCGCCGGATTCAAACAAATACGCCTCATCAACGATTTCAGTACCATTACACGCCTGATGCAAAAGAGTTGGGAACGTACCCGCATCAAGAAGGCCGGTCAAAAATTCCACNNCATGATTTCGTTGCTTCACGCCAGTGTCTTCAATGTCGTGTTCGATTGAGATTTGAGCCAAAGCAAGGTATTCATCGGAAACATCGACCTCAACATGATTACCATCCGGTATACATTTAGCTAAAAGCACTTCGAACGTGTTGCTGTAGGCATCGATATTTTCACTTGTGCTGGCGGGAAGTGAGTACACGTTGAACTCGTATCTTACGTATCCGTCATCAGGATCGTCATCGTTATCACCATCTTCGCCGCCAACCCTACCAGTAATGAATCCCCAATGCGTTTTGAGCATGTGAATTCCTTTGGCGTGCTCCAATGCTTCACTCGCCAGAAAACCGACACGGAATTTTTCTTCAAAATCACTGGTCTTCAGTAAATTGATCGTTTGAGCAATCAGCAATGGCTCAAATTCGACAGGCAACACAGCAACCGGCCAACGATCAATCGTCAGGCCATCGTTCTTCAGAAGCTGAGAAATTTCAGTATCAGACAGTGCCGGCAAATCTTCAAACTTCTGAACGGGTGTTGTGTTGATCATTGGATTGATAGTCACTTGTAATAGTAATGATTCAGTTGCTTACGGCTTGTGTACGGCTAGCGCGATCAAACCAATTGGGTAAATAAGACTGATACTTGGCTGTCTCCGCAGCAATTCGTGGACGCTTCTTGACCCATTCACAAAGTCCCTCCCATGCAGGAGAAGTAAAGAAATAGTCTTGACGCACTGGATCGCCTGTCGAAGATTCGTCCGATAAAACTACTATGCCGAACTCATGTGATAAAGCCATCGCCTGTTCATCTGTAAATTCATGCAGATCTATGCGTGGTTCATCATCATATTTAACAACCCACCAGCCATATTTTCGTAGTCGGCTATTCATATCGGTAGGTTTAAATTTCTTTAGACCACAAACTCCAAGTGCAACACCGCCATTTGTCTCATTACAAGATATGAATGGACCATCGACAGACAACACGCCATCGAAAACATGACTGCCGATGGTCGTTGAAAAGAACAATCTGGTATTCATTATATTTTCCTCGGTGCTATTGAACTCGTTCGAATGGAGGCTTTACCTCTTCCGATTCCTGCAGTGCCATAGCGACCTTTGCATCAGCGTCGAGCGCCGCAACCGCTTCTTCTACACTTAATCCAGGTCTTGAGGCCAGCACAGCAAATTCGATTGCTGAATGCCGTGAACTCGGCGAAAAAAAGCGCAACAAATAATCCCCATCCGGAAGGCTGGACAGCGGATTGTCATGGAGATGCCGGCGATACCAAACTGCATATCCGCTAACCTCTCGTACGCAAAAAATTCCTGCAGACTTCGGTTCTGGCGCAAACATTTGGCTGTCTTGTTCGTGCCGAAGGTACTTGCGCCAAACGGTGCAATCCTTCCGTTCGTTCTCAACGTTCATTAATTTTCCTTAAATACTTATTGTGTATGCTCACGACCGCAGCGACGGCATTTGTAGGTAGCCCAGATCATTAAATCTCCTGAGTGGGAGCCAGTCGAAACAACTTCTTCATCATGCGCTATTAAGCAAGCCGGCAAAGTAAGAAACTTATAGATTTTCTTTAGCATTTCATTACCTTTTATATTTTTTGCCATCGACCAGATTTAAGCGACCAGCAGAGAGCATGCGATTCATGATTCTCCTTTATTTGTATTCCGGCAAACAGCATTCGCCCAATACAAGTGGCCGCGCACGCACAACTTCGCCGTTTATTTGGATTTGCCTTAAATCATCCGGCCAACAGTCATGGACCAGGTGATATATGCGCATTAGGTAATCATCTTGCGTCGCCATGTGGCTAGCATGCCAAGGTGCGTCGCTGAATAGCTGTGTGGAAGCCTCAATGCGCTCTACCACTTCGCGATGCTCGTCAAGCCGCTTGCCAACTGACCTGGCGAACTGAAGTTGGTTGATTACGACAGCCTTACGGTATGAGCGAACAAATATGTTTGACACAACTGCCTCTGTGATACTTGCTAAAATCGTTTTCATACTCGGTTAATAAAGTTTGACACAGACTTCTGATTCGGCAACCTGGCAGCGCTCTTGCAACAATTAAGTCTGACACAACTTCAAAATCATTTATCTATGAGCGGCCTGACTTTTGCTGCGCCAGATAAACTGTCTTACCTGATTTTTGTGTCAAACTTTATTGTTGCTGTGTCAGACTTAATTGTTTTGTGTCGAACTTAATTGTTTGCGCACAACCGCTATGTACGTTTCTGATATTGAAAGTTCTGTCATGGTATTTTCCTTTGTCATCCGGCAGCATGCGACGGCGCATTGCTTTCAAACTCAACAATCTTTTCGTTCTCAATAGCGCTTTGAATAGGTACCAACATTCCAAATCCTACTGTTTCGGGAAGGAACCACAGTATTTCGTGCATTCACATAGGCTGAACAAACATACCGCCGCAACCCCTAAAACGATTTCCATAATTTTCAGACTGTTAATCGCTATGGTCATGCATAGAACACTCAGGCACATCGTATGCGTATTCGCCTGTTGTTTGCCAACTATGATCCAATCGTTCTAAATTCGGCCATTCACGACAATCTGTATTTTTGCAATGCTTGCAAACGGCTGGCTCTACGCCATCGGTGATCTGGTAATCGCCGGATTGGTTACAAAATCCAGAATTGGCATCCAAACGAACAATATCGCCTGTATTGCGACGCGTATGGACAGCATAATTTGCAGTGGCTTTTTCAGCTTCGGCGCGTTTGGCCTGAATTTCAATGCACAAATCCATGAAATCATCGTCACTCTCGCCGTTTAGTTCATAGCTTCGCAGTAATTCAAATACGATTTTACGATGCTCATCATCCGTGTTTAAAAGAACGCCCATATCCACAGAATGATTGTCGCCATTGAATAAATTCAGGCATAAAGAGCGCAATTTACCGGCCGTGCCGTACATCGCCATGATGGTATTTCTATGTTTTTTGAAAGCTGATTCAGACATGATTAAAATTTACAGTGTGGAAGAGGCCAAAACAGCTTTCGCTTGCGGAACCCAATCGTGCCAACGATCTTCAACCATTTGCAGATACTGTTCATTCGACTTGTCGCGAGTCACCGCGATTTGACCTCGATGGAATTCCCCGCATAAGGCTTTTGCAAACCAAACAATTTGCGCTGCGTTGCGTTGCTCTTCGTTAGTCATTTCCGTTTTCCTATCCCTGTCGCAGTTGCCGCAGACGCTGCATTTCAGCATCGCGAGTGGCTTTAATTTTCAACCGTTTCAGCCACCAACCATAATCTGCAAGATGGTTCATTGCTTTGATCCGTAGATTCTGCGCATTTGCAGAGTCTGCTGTAAGAGAACATTGCGGCGGGTCTATGCTTTGAGACGCACAATAGGTCAAGGCGTCCTTCAGGTTCCCCGCATCAAGTAATGCAATACATGCGCTTGAGTGCTTTAACGCTTCGTGGTTTAAATTCACTGTACGCTTTCCTTGCGATTGCATGTGGTCACAATGATAATCTCCTTTGGTTAGGTGTCAATACAGGAAGCCAGCGCCCAACCAGTACTACTTTTGTGCATCCTGCGGATCGATACGCGGGTCGTGGGCATGCCTTGCGTCGTCGGATCGCCCATGACAGCCTTATCTCCTTCCAGGGCGACCACAATGCGCTTGCGGCCATCCGCACGCTTGTCCAAGTCAAGCCAAATCTGCCCCACTTTTACTTGAATGCCTTCTTTCGTTATTGTACTCATGCCAGTATTTTCCTTAATCGACAATACGCAGGGTTTGAATTACATTCTCGAAAAGATCAGTCGAGATAGCGTTTTCCGTCCTGATTTAGTTTCCAGCGATAGACGACAGCGGTTTCATCACACGAATTAATTGATAAGTCCACTTGGCACCATAGTCAATCGAACCAACCGCATAGAGTTCCGCAGCGGCCACCTCGTCCATGCTCGGCGCGTGCAGGCCAAACCTTCGCGCCTGGTGGATACACTCTCGAAACACGGCGTCCCTTTCTGCCTTGATCCATTCGTTCACGGAACGTCCTTTGCGTTTTGCTGCCTCCGCCTGAAACGCCAGGTAGATGCTTCTCGCCGGTTCGTTACGTGGTTCAAAAATGTCTCGCATGATTTTCCTTGGGGATTAAGCCTTCAGTGGCCATTGATCAATATCTGCAAGCGCATCGCCGAGATCGCGCCATTCGGACCAGTCGCTGCCCGCACCAAATTTGGCATGTACGCGCCGAGCACATGCTATTACGCTATCTATCTCGGTCGCGGGTCCGAGCTTAACCGCCTCGCGCAAAGCCAGCACACCTATATCGTCACGTTCGACCGCGCCATCATCATCAATGTCCAAGAGCACTTGTGTACCAGCCTTGACCAACAGCGCAATTTGCACCTCAAGCAGCTGGACGCGGATCTGGGCCAGGGCCAGTTTGTCATCAGTCTCGGCCATCATCTTGGCTGCAGTATTGCTTTCCATGGTTTTCCTATTATTCGGTTATTGGCTCAATGACCAGATGGTTTTGACCTGTCAGCTCTTCCAACGCAATCATCTTTGCCATCAATGCGAATCGCAGGCTGATAGATGGCCGACCGACCTTGAGCATGTAAATGGCGCTGCCAATACACATGCTCTCGCTTCCTGAAGGTTCGTATCGCTGGTCACCGTCCTCACCGTCAACCCATTCGCCGCCGTGTTTGCTATGAACCGTCTTGTGGCACTGAAAATTGATACCATCGTCGGCCCTCAATTCTTCGACAATTCCGGCAAGACGCCCCGGCGAAAGCTCGATAGCGCCTTCACGCAAAAAAGGGCAATTCGCACACGGTTTCTTCAGGTTCAGATTCAAAGCATTTTCCTATGCTGTTCAAGCTTCTTTTATGTTTGCTGTGATTTCGCATACTTGTGCAATCATGAAGCCTACGCCAGCGATCTTGTGCTCATGTTTTGGCGCAAACGACTTGAGATGTGCCCGAACACATTTACTTAAGTCAGCAGCTGCTGCATCGTCAGTGAAAGTGGGGTGAAAAGTCATTTCACCGTCCGGCAAAGTCGTCCCGTAAAAAATAGCAGATGCCAATTCAGAGTAGGGGTTCCTGCCCCAAAATGATTTTGGAATATCCTCTTGCTGAGGTAGAAGTCGCTCAGTGCTGAATGCCATCTCGACATCCGTAATTGATGCAAGATCATTTCTGGTCAATGAATATGACATAGTATTTTTCCTTGGTGTTTGCGTGAGTTAAACAGCCTGTACAAAGGTTGTTCAAGCCCTGCCAGGTGCGACTTCCAGTGTTGATCCATCGCTTCGCACCCAATACCCGCCGAATCCATGAAAGTGCTTTGGCGTCCAAACATAGCCACGTTTAGCCGCGATTGTAGCAATTCTCTTGGTGACCGTCGCCTGGGTAAAGTAGCCAATATTCTTGGTTGTAGTGATGAATTGTTGGGTCGCTGGATTGAAATCGGTTTCGGTTGATTTCCAATTCTGCGCGATAGTCTGCTTTGCCATGTTCAGTTCCGTTCAACGGCAGTGTTTTGATACCTCAAGTCTATGGGAGACATTCACCGATGCAACCGCGAAAAGGTCGGGAATAAGGCCGCAAATTGAAATAATCGTGATATTATTATTTTCTGTAGTCGCCGGTATCCGGCAATCCCCGCAAGCTTCAATTATTGACTGCATCACCGCTGATATAAGCTGATCAGGCCAATCAAATTCATTATGTTTTCCAATGCTATTCGCGCTGGAAAGCCTTATGGCAACTCCTTTACTTACGCCGAACTTCGGCAATACCAGGAGAATCACTATGCCAAAAAAACTCACCAATGTTCAAGCCGTTTCCCAAATAATGAATTTTTCATATTTTGGTGCACTTGCTCAATTATTTGTAATCGATGCACTGACTAAGCACGCAGATGCCATTTCCGCTTTGACGCACGAAGAACTTCAGAGCGATAAATGGGACAATGGCTTTGTTAGTGCCGAAGCGTGGCAGGGCGTCGCTCGCGAAATCAAAGCAAAACTCGATGCTCATTTGAAGCATTAATCAAAAAAATCCCTGTTCTCAGAACAGTGGGTTTTCCAGTGAATCAAAACTGGAAAGCCTTATGGCTTACTCCTTTTCTAACGCCGATTTTCGGCAATTCTAGGGGTAGTAAAAATGGCCGCAAAGAAAATTCTGACATTCAAATCTTCCGATGTACAAGCACTGGTTGATAGCGCAAAAGCAGCTTTGGAATTCCGAATGGCCTACGGAGAAACTTACAATCCCGAATATCATTTTGGCGGGAACGTAAAAAAGGACAGCCACGGCTTTCCAGACTCTACAAATATCGATCGATCAAAGATCAAGCCGGCACTGTGGCTGGTGAAGGATTATGGCGTTTATCTGATGAGTAACGGTGTTGCTCCAAAAGATCACGTTCCTGGCACTTCGCTACCAACTGCAATGTCTGAAGAATGCAATCCAAAGAATGACAATTGCTACGACATGTCGCGCTACATCATGGGCGGCGACGATTGTTGTCAATCGCTTCCGATTGACGGTTTTGAACTTGCCTTGAGTAGCAACAAGCCAACGATCAAGATTCGCGTCACTGCAAGAAGTATCGAAATCATTGGGTAATTCATCATCCAAACAGATAAGCCCTTCGGGGCTTGTCGTTTCTCCAACTCACTACCGCAGTTCTTATTTGCACTAGCAAATAAGAACTTCTGTTCTCTCCTTTTCTAACGCCGGCTTTCGGCACTTTAAGGAGATTCACCATGCAAGCAACTCAAGAAAAAGCAACTACAGTTCGTCTGGAAACAAACGAAAAGAACCTGTTCCGTAACCTCGGCGTTGTCTTCACTGACAAAACTAAGGTGCTGTCGGAATTGATTCAAAACAGTCGACGTGCTGGCGCCACTGAAATTCACTTCGTCATGAAGGATGACATTCTGACGATCGCTGACAACGGCAAAGGTATCGATAACTTCCAAAAGCTTCTGACATGTGCAGACTCTGGATGGAATGAAGAAACAATGCAGTCAGAAAACCCTTTTGGTATGGGTTGGCTGAGTACGTTGTATGCCGCTGATCAGGTTGTCGTGGAATCACGAGGACAAAGATGCCGCATCGATACAAAGTCAGTTTTAGAAATGAAAGAGGTTGAGATCGAGCCGTGTATTGACTATGGCAAAACAGTCATTACGTTGATTGGGGTTCAACTCACATCAGGGCAAACGCATAATGCTTTACACAAGATTTGCCGTGGATTTCCAACGCCAGTTTTCCTTAATGGCGTAGAAATTGATAGACCACATGCTTTGTGCAATTTGCCGAATGCTATTGAGTCAAACATAGGAACAATCAACCTGTGTAAAAGCCACGATGCTACGCGGTCGTTTGTTCTCTATTGCCAAGGTCTTCCGGTAACGGTGCCCTCAAAGATGGAACATCATCTGGGCAGTCTCAAAAACATTCTGCATCTCGACAATAAGTTCAAAGTTCGTATGCCAGATCGTGATTCGTTGATTAACGAAGAAGATGTGGCTAATGAATGCCAAGCTGAGCTTGATGTACTGTGGCGTAAGGAATTGACCAATCTGAAAACGACACAATCTTCGACGGATTTTGCTGCTCATTATCCGGCAATGAAGAGTTTCAAATGCCTCGATCTGCTGAATGATATCGATGTATTGCCTCGCAATATCGTAAAACAGGTTGTTGATTACCCGTCAGAAATTCTCTGCATGGGCGACGACTTTTTGGATAACTCCAAATTTGAAGTTACCAAAGACCTCGTTGAAAGCGGCAAGGTGTTCGTCATCAGCAATCTTGATAAATGTGTGTACGGCAACGATGGAAATGCCTATGCAATTATGACCGCCATTAAGGATTTGAAAGATTGGGTGGTATTGGCAAAAGACCTGGATCCAGATCATTGGATTTACAAACATGTAATTGACGCAGATAAAACAGAATTTAAAGTGCTTCGAACGCCAATTAAAAAAGGGGAAATTTCCGGCAACTTTGTTGATGCTCGAATTGAAATTGTAGAGCCATACGAAATTCGGTTTGGCTGTCACACCTTCAAAGATTTGAAGGAGCCAATTGCATTTGGCAATGGTACGGACGATGGCGCTGTCATTATTCTTCCTGAATCCAGTGCCAATGATACTGATGTACTTGGGCAAGTAAGCAGTTTCGAGCGTGACTATGGATATGATGAAAACGCCTTCGAAGAAGACTGCGATGAATTTCACCGCGTAGTCGATATCATGTCTGGTCAACCATCGAATGTCACAATCGAAAAGGAATTACGTGACTCTTCAATAACTTCACGCGAAAACTGTGTGGACACTGCAAACGTAGTATTGGTGGGTAGTAAGCATTCATACCCGAAGTGTGTAAGTTTGGAAAGCGTACTGGCTGAATTTATAAGCCAGAACGAAATTCAGTGCGATGCACAGGCGATTAAATCATTTGTAGTTGGATTACTCGCAAAGTCCGGTTCCTAATTAATTGAACCATAAGCCCCATTCATTCATTTGAGTGGGGCTTTTTTTGCTCAACAGGTGCAAATACTTTCTTGGTGAGCTATCGCTCTACTGCTGTTTGAGTTGCTACCACTCAACAGGGCTCTAAAACCGCCGGCAGTTCCGATTACACATGGGTTCAGTTTGAGTTTATGCCTACTCAACAAGGTTTAAAACGATCTCGCAATTGCTGAGACTAACCGACCAGTTTGAGTTTATGCCCACTCAACAGGGTTCTAAAACAATTGCCGTGCTCATCGTCATGAATAGTGAGTTTGAGTTTATGCCCACTCAACAGGGTTCTAAAACAGGTATTACGCAACATCTTGTTTTGGCGAAGAAAAATATTCTCCGCGCAAAAAGTTTTTAGCTGCATTTTCATCTTGATCATGCAGCGTACCGCAATTTTCGCACGAATAATGGATATCCATTCCAGGTTGATTCAGATGGCCGCAGCTTGAACACGTCATGCTGCTATAAGCGGGATTCATTTTCTCAAAGACGGAACCTGTTTTCACACACGACTGTTTGATCGACAGCACGAACTCAAACAACGCGGCTCGTTTCCGATTGTCGCGCACGGTATCCGGCAAAGGGTTATCCGAACCATCGTCTTTCTTCACGCGCGCGATCTGGCGCAAGTCCATGTCTTCGACGCGCACCATCGCGTATTTATTTGAAAGGCAGTGAGATACGTTTCGATACAAGTCTTGCCGACGCTTCATCAACTTGTCGCGCAGATTATGCATTTCGCGTGCAGGGCGATAAATATCATCCGACCAGGCTGCAAGTATCTGCAGTGCCTCCGGCAACAATTCAGGCTCTGCTTTAAGAGCTCCAAGCAATGAACGCATGCCACGAGTAGGAACACGTTCACCGGCCTTTAAAATATTATGAATTCGTTCCTTGATGGATTCTGGATAATCCGGCAGTTCACTCAAGTGTTTGCGCAATCTCACCCATGTGAGATTTGCTGTCTCCGATAGTGTGGATTGCAAATGTTCGACGTAATCCATCTTTTCAATCCAATCCAACGGCAAGACAACATGCTCAATGCGATTGTCGGAATCGGCAATGGTAGCTATTCGCAAGCCATCTTTGACCAAGCGGAATCCGAGATCGATGCCGCATGCGGCCTTCGCTGGATGGTCGATCAATTGCTTTGGTTCTTCCGGTACGTCAATCGTAATGGAGCAAGTCCAGTTGAATTGGTCACCGACGCGCTTACGGTGCACGTGAATGGTTTTGATTGCACCAGCCGGCATATCTCGGTGCATCACAATCGGCCATGTCACTTCATGTCGGACCTTCTTGCCAGCATCATCAACAGAGGTAAGAACGGTCATCGTCAGATGGTGCCTTGCTTTACTACGTCGGCCACGCTCAGAAAGATGCGCGAAGTCACTATCGGGTAGGGTGTTCAAACGCGCAAAATTGACTTTACCTGACATGAATTTATCGAAATCGATTCCTCCCGATTCACGGTACGCAAATTTACCAGTTCCATCGAACGAACGGAAACGCAGTTCGGCACTTTCTTTCATCGCCCTGACTCGCGCCACATCGTAAGCGGCAATGACTGTTTCACTATTTCCCCACCACAGTCCGGAGCCCTTGATCAATGCCAATACAGCAGCATAGCGAACCTTGTCGAGTTCAACGGCCTTTGGCTTGATTTCAACCTTTACAACCTCGCGAAGCTGTTTTGCTTTGGCGCGAAGATTTGTTCGTTCAGCAATCAATCGTTCTACGGCCGCATCAATACCGGCTGTATCAACCTTTTTGCTTCGCACGCTTGCACGTAATTTCTTCTTCTGAGAAACAAGATCCGCACGCTCAACCTCGATAGCGTCGATTCTCGTCTGAATGACTGAGAGTTCTTCGCTCGAATCAAGCATCAGTGCGCGATAGGCAGCACGGCTGTTCTTCTCAAGCTCTACCAGCTGATTCCACAGCTTGTTACGCAGGTAGAGAACGTCCATTGCTGCTTGGTCAAAGCCAGAGATAGGATTCAACAAACCGAATTTATACGCTTTAATCATAATTTTAATGACCGTAAATTATTGGATCTAAACCAGTCAAGAGTAACGCATGACCCTTACAGCGCAAGCGCAGTTCGGATCGTTCCGACATTCTTGGCCACAAAATCACGAATATCGTCACTCACTTCTTCATCATCAAATCCCCACGCGATGCCAAGGCCGATGATTTGCGCAGGCAACATAAAGAACAGAATTTTTTGTTGATCTTCAGTCGGTTCTTCAATGTCTAACGTCATACGCAGACGATATTCCAGCACTTCAAGTTCATACAATTTCGTATCGAGACAACCGTTCCAGTATGCCTCGCGAACAGCATTTAATCTGGCTTTATTCGCTTCAGAATTTGTCGTGATTACCGAGATATCTCTCATTGTGTATTCTCCGACTTGGCGCGAATAAATGGGATCAGGCCAGTCTTGTACATGCCGATTACGCTTGCGAACGAAAAACCGATTTGCTGTAACAGCAAGCCATGTGCGCCGATGACAATAGCAAACGAAATCATGGCCACATTAGCGATCAGGAATGCTACCCAACCGTAGCGAGAATAACGCGTGTTGAATGCCAGCATGTACGACCCGCATAGGCCGATTAATGCTCCTGTCCATTCCAATTGTGTTGCTGTCATGTTAAGCCTCGATTACCTAGTGATAACCAATTATTTCATATGAATGAGTGCGTGCAAGTCTCGAATTCTCGCCAAAAGAACGAGTAGGCGGGGTGGGTTGCTTATGGCCGCAATTATCGCGCACCGATAATCGAATCGAAGTTTTTCTGAATATCCGGCAGGACGTGATTCGCAAAGCGCATGAATCCTGGCCCTGCAATTTCACGGAAAATATCTGCGTGTTCGGCATAGATCGATTGAGCGCGAACGCCCGTCAAGAACTTCATACACGAATACCATGTGTGACCATTGCCTAGCGATTGGCGCAAAGCTAAATTGAGCTGGTCTGATGGAATGGTGCTGCCCAAATCCAACGAAGCAAAATGCTCCATCATGAGCATGCCGGCAAAGAATTGAATCACATCGCACTTGTCGCTTGCTGATAGCGGGGTTGTGATTAGATCCGGCAATTTCTCAAGCGCGTTTCGCATTGATAAACAAAACGGATCAGCCAGAACGGTAGGTTTAATTGTCACGCTCAGTTTCCTGATTTGATTGTTCATCGTCATTCGGTTCAATACGCTCAACCAACGATGCAATTCTAGAATATTCGCTTAAAGTATCCTGGACAGCTTCCTCGCAACTCATGCCTCTACGAGTAGCATCAGCAAAGAGCATCAAAACTGCAGCTTCCAATCCATCTGCACGCGCTCTGCCGATTAATTCCCTTGCCTGCAAAATGAACTGCTGCTCATCCACTAAGTCGTCCGTTGCTGCAACGCGTTTTAATATACGACTAACTTCGCGGCCTGTCGTTGTTTCATCAATGTTGAAATACTCAGTCAGTATTTGCCCAAGCGTGCCTTTTTCATGGCGCGTTGGTCTAGTCCAATTCTGCATGGACATTTCACCACTGGACACCTTTTCCATGTAGCGTTGCGTTTTACCATATATGGTTGCCGCAGCTTTTCTGCTGTTGTAATACGGTCTTTGCGAAAGACTCGCAGCATCCCTTACAACCTTCCATGTCATCGACCACACTTCACTAACGCTACGGGTTTCAAGGGCGGTGCGGTACACGCTTTTTATCTGTTCAAGAGCGTCATCTTCTAATTCGAAGCTGTGCTCAGAACATTGATCTAGTAAGTATCGCTGGCAGTCAGCCACAGCATAGTCTAGCCACAGACTACGTATTGAATCAAAGTCTGTGTATTGACGATTCGCTAGTAGCAAAAATGCGTCTTCAGATCGGCCAATCTCGTCATCAGCTACAGGGAAAAAATATACTTGTGATGATATCTGCCATATATCACCGTCTTGAAGGCTGTATGTGCCAGCTGCGGAGGCGAGGTAATGTTTCAAAAGTACGCCAGAACTTATTAACCGATTTACAAATAGATATGAGTTGGACGGTGCTAAGGAAACGCAATCCTTGTACATAATTGCAGTATCGAGCAAACGGGGATTAGTCGCTTTGTGCAATGCAAGCAGGACTAACGCATCGGCATCGGAAATCTGGTTATAGTCGCATTTAGCACTTAGATTTTCATCGGTAAGTTTCTTCAGCTTTTCTTGTAGTTCTTCACTATCGGTCATCGGATTATTCCTCGTCAATTTCAGCTGTACTGAGCTTGTCCAGCGGACCGCGCCAAAGAGAGTTGTCATCCTCATCCCGAACAGACGCCATCCCTTGCGCCTCATCGATCTGCTCAATTCGGCCTTTGCCGCTTTCCGCGGAACCGGTTTCGTAATCGACCAGCTGGCCTTGTGAGAATGCTTGATTTGTCATGCGATCTAATTCCACAAAATTTCATTCAAAACTAGCTACGTACTGCAATGAACTGGTCGGCTTGTCTAAAGCTGCGAATCGTAATGTCGCGGTATTCAGTGCGATGAATGCCGCCGCCTTGGTAGCACTGCACAGGGTCTTTTACAACTACGGTGTCGTCCGAAAACTTGCACTCGTATCCAGCGTGTTCGAGAATTCGTTTGGTACTGATTGATTCTTGCGCGTCCATGTCCTGCTCCAATGTCGGTTGATGTAATTCAAGTCTATAACCAACATGAAGCAGGGCAACCCAACTTACGCTGCGCGCTTCTCGGCTTCTACTTCTTTTTCGCCGCCCAAGCTGAATGTCAAATCCTTCAAAAATTGTTGTAATTCGCCAGTCATCAAGGTCATATCCGCATCAAACCGCTCATCATCATTTGTCGCCGTATTATCCTTGGACTCCTTGATCACGTCCAATGGCGTAATTCGCTTAATTGTCATCGATTCCGTCAAAACAAACGAAATGCGATCATTCCATGTCATTGCCAGGCGTGTGCATTGCTTGCCGGCGCCTATGTGCCTCTGCACGTCCTCGGCTTCCAGCGTGTGCCGTACATAGCGCACCGTCGCCTTGCCTTCGCCACTGCCGCGCAATTCACTGTCCTGGTCAACCGTAAAGCCAGCGGGCGCTTCATCTGACAGCAACCAGCTCGTCATCGCCGTAACCGGCGACAGGTTCACATGGAGTGCCGACATTGGGAATTTATCGACAGCCTTTATTAAATGCTTGATAACGTCGTCAGCTTTGGACGCGGTACCGGAATCGATAACAAGCCAGCCATTGACCGGATCAATCCAGACGTTGAGCACGGATTTCGTGCGGAATGCCTTTGGAAGCAGGTCGTCAATGACTTCTTCCTTGATTTCCTTCATTTGCTTGCGTCCTGGCTTGAATCCTTGCTGTTCTTCGACTGCAACGGCTTTGTCTTTTGTCACCTCGTTGACGACGCTCGATGGCAGTAATTTCTTCTCGGTCATCAGCTTCAGCAGCATTTGCTTGCCGACGCCGTACACCAGCTTGCCGTTTTCGCGTGGCGGGATCCAGCCTTGGGATTGCTTTTCCAATCCTTCGCACGGCTTGAATTCTTGAGACTGAAGCAATTCAGACAGCTGATCGCCGGTCATATTCCATGAAACGGGCAGGCGATAGATTTGAAGATTCTTGATTATAAACATGGGATAAATCCTATTTTTTAATTGAGGGAAGGGCGGGGAAAAACATTGATTCTCGTAGGGATTCGCGCCGGTGAGCACGCGAATCCTATGAAATTTCACACAAGACTGACTCAGGTTTCCCGCTTTACCATTTGGTAGTAGATGCCGGATCTGCCTTTTTCGTTGATCTCGAACTTGCGCAAGGCTCCTTCTTCAACAAGTGACTCGCAGGCGGCAAGCACATCAGCCTGGTACAGCACCTGAGAAGCGTAGATTTCCCTTGCTTTGCATTTATTAAAAGCAAATGCACCTATCACTGGCATGTTTCGGACCACAAAATCGCCCTTACTGCGTTGGGCCATATCCTGATAAATCATTGCCTTCAGCTTGGCGATCATGTCCACGTTGCCGGTATTTGTTTCATTCGTCATCTTCGTTGCCTTCGCTAAGTTCTGTTATTCGACGCTCAAGTGCTTCCACCTTCTTTTGCGCACTCGCAGTCAGATACGTTTCCCGTCCAGAGGGAAACGCCTTCATCCCGCCGATGATATTTGTAGGAATCATCTCAATTACTTGGATTGCTTTCTCGCATTCAGCAATCGTCATTAAATTTTTGGGGCTCATGTATTCCACTCAGATGGGATTAGCTTGAAGAATATTTGAAAAAACTGTTGGCGCAAGTCGGCTTCCGACCAAATTCATTTCCCACCTTACTGATATTAGGTAGGAGGCCAATTTTGACCTCCAAAAACAAATATCACTCAGGAGTTAATCATGGACGAAAAACTAGACAAGATATTAGCGATCGAGGCGTTTGAAGCAGGCGATATCGAGCTATACACGCTCGTAGGCGTAATTCCAAGGACTCCACGCATTTGCCATGATCCTCAAGCCTTCTTCAAATCTCTGGAAGAAGCTGACGCATCAGGTGCATGGATTGTGAGCTTCCATGAGCTATGCGATTTTAAGGTCGTATCGCAGTTCAACGGAATCAAGGAAACAGATGGTTCAACAGGTTTGTTTTCGACCGCGATCATTTGCCCATACAACACCTACACAGATGTTAGGCACTACCAAACATGGCACGAAGCTGCAGAAGGGCATGTGATCGAACTGAAGGCACTACAAAGCCGGCTATCGACCTCCGCAAGAAGAACCATTGAGATTGCCAACAAAATACTCGCGACTCGCTGATTTATTTCCCACCCAACAGATATAGCTATAGGCACCAAAGATTTGGATGCCAACTAACCAATAAGGATTTAAAAATGATTATCCCGAATGCAACACCAACATGCGGTACCGAAACGGCTGAAAGCAAAGTCATTGGGTTTTGCTCAATAGTAGGGGAACTACCTTCCGCTTTACGCGCAGGTTCATTCGATGGATTTGGATCTGTTCGACCAGTAAATGAAAATGAGATTGCAGGTCCGGATGAGAACGAACTGACTGACGTTGAGCTTGCGGTGGGGGAAGGCAACAATCTTCTGATCACTGAAATTGACGCAGAGGCCATTAAAAAGGAACCGGACTACTTCTCTCTAGTTATTTTAGATTCCAACGGCAACGCTTATGAAATTCGAAGCTACGGAAAGTGGGAAGCAATACCCGTAGAGCCAGTCGCGAAAAAGAAATCGAAAGGCCAATCCAAATGAGCGCCAGCAAAGAAACGTCGATGCCAGATCCAGCGTATAAACACCAGCTTACCAAGAAGACAGGCAAGCTTTTGCAAGATTTCCTGAAGACGTACCTGGGAGTCGGAGCCTTGGGCCTAATGGCTGAGTCGGCAGGAGCACCACGCTCAATGCCGCCTAAGATCGATGCGAATGGGATGATGCTGACGACGATGCTGATCAATATCATTCTTGAGATTGCACGCCATATACCGCTTGCAGATATTCCGGATTTTATGGCTGCGCACTTGTCACATGCAAAACAGGAAATGCTCGCGCAGGGTATGCCAGAATGCAAACCGTTTGACGACAGTATGTTGGCATTTGCAGGCGAAATATGTAAACAAATAAGATTGAGGAAATCTAGCGATTTACATTGACGTTCAACTGAAAAATGGAGCCAAGTTAGGCTCCATTTTTCAATCGACTTCTACCTTTTCCAGCGCAGGCCTGTCAGTTGGTTCGAACTCGTACACAACGCGGAAATCGCATTTGAGCAGATCCAATTCCGAGAACGCGTGAAGACTTAACTTTGGTGACCGTGGAAAAACCTTTGCACGAACGCTAGCAGTATCATCCTTTCCGTTACAAATCATATCGATGCTTTTTCTCTTACCTGTAGCACGCGTCGCATAGCTCCACGCTACATCTAAATCGCCCAACAGTTCTTTATCCGTAATATAGGAACCAAAGAAAGCAATCTTTGTTATCCAAATTAAATGTTCTTCAGACTGGTCCGCGTTTATAGCGACAGCGTTTGCGATAATCTTCTTCGCCATTGCATCTGCAACTGCGCGTGTCATGGGCTTACTAAAACGCGCTACAGCTAGCGAACGGATATTGTCAGAAGCCATCCAGCTTCCATCCTTCTCTACGATCCAACCATCCTCTATCATGCCTTTCCAGACAGGCTCTGCTTCAACGGTCGGTACTCCCAACAGTAAAGAAATGTCCACAAGACTGGCTTGCTCGATTTCCAATAAGTTAAGGGCAACTTCTCGCACTAGCTTGGGAGAAATGCAGCCGTACATCAATCCGTTCGTGAGGTGAGTCGTCATACAGCCTCGGCGATTTCAGTTGGTTGAAGCCGTACCCACTCATTTTCGAGTGTACGACGCATAATAATTTGACCGGCGCCTGGGCGTTCACAACCAACCGTATAAGCAAGTACACCCTTGGCATCTAAACGATATCCAGCGAAAACAAGAGATATTTCAGGTAAATAGAATGGGCCTTTTCGCGTGTATGATTCTTCGTATATGGGATGCATGGCCGTGAACAAATGTCGCTCTTTCCTACTTTCGTCCGGAACCGTGAAACATAGCGCAGTCGGCAAATCCAATCCCAAAACTCGTTGCACGAATGCTTTGCACACTGGTGGACAAACCAAAGTCGGGCGAACGTACTTGCTATATTTCATTTCATCGTATCGGTATAGGTACGGTTGCGGCAGTGATTCAGGTATGCCTATCTCAAGATCATGGCTCCATAACACAGCCTCCGTCAGCAATTGCGATACGACCGCTGCATCGCCAATTTTTATGACGTCGCGACCAAAGCTAAATACGTGATCAAACAAATGATCTTGAAAAGCATCCATTGGCATAGAAAATGCGTGTCCTTTATTTGGACTTAAAACAACCGCATTGTTTTCTGTCATTCCGATGATTTCGCACCGAAGACCTGATACATGAACGAATGTCCCGATCGATGGCAAAGGTTCGTTGCCTGTATAGCCGATGTAGTTGTCGCGCAGGGCGGCATCGGCAGGGCGTAATGCTTTAGATTTTGTAGCCATTCCAAGTCCCTAGATTAAGACTGAATTTGTTCTTCAATAAAAGACACAATATCAGTCTTCACATCTTCAGCAAGATCAACTGTCATGCACAAGCGCAAAAAGTAACTATTTGTCGGCACAAGGCAGGCAATCAGCCTTTGTAACCGTGCGCGCGGAAGTACATGATCGACGCCACGAATTTCGGCCATACGAGAGCACTTCCAGCGCATCCAAGGAATGTATTGATCGCATCAATCAGCCAAAACTCGGGACGTGTAGCAAGGTGATACACACCTACGATAAATGAGCCGATTAGGTAGGCACTAAGGCAAAAAATAATGACGTTTGCTGTTTTAGGTTTCATGTCTAAGAGTCGTTAGGGACACATACTATTCAGTTTTGCGTCCACAGCTTCAAGTATTTCTATCAACATCGCTTCGCCAGTTTTAGAGGCAATGGACTCGGCAAAATAATGTGAACTTCCATTTTCAAGTACTACCATGACGTTAAAGTTTGAACTCTGGTTTTCGCGAGGAACAACCTTAACTTCGACAATTTTATCTAGTCGAACCCATGCAATATTAATCGCGCCAGATCCACTTTCACGAAACTCTGTTTTCAACCAATTGGGCTTTAAATTGGATTCATCCAAACGCTTACCGAATTAATACAGGCTCGTTACATTACCCAAGGGAGAGTTTCATATATCACTGACAAAAACGACTTCTTCATTATTTCCAATTCGCCCTGCTTATTAACAAAAATAAAAACGATTGGTGTCGCTCTAAAATCTTCGTTAGTCTGAGTCAAATCACTTTCTTGTGACTTCCAAAATTCAATGAGAAATTCGTTTGTAAATTCGCAATGATTAAAATCAGACATTGCACAGAGAACTCGGATATACATCTGATCGATGGTCGTCGCACCAAAGTTCAATACTTTGGGATGCGGGACATAACTTTCATCCCACTCAGGATTTCGACCTGGATCAATAACATCACCATTGTCATCTTCGTCTATTGAATCGAATGAATAGCGCCAACAGTTTTCTATGTGCGTCCAAATTGACTCTGTTAGGTCTTGGGTTGTGTTGTTTGAATAACCAAACTCTTCGTCGCTCATATCTGTGCCGGTTTGCAGCCTCAGATAAAATGTTAATAATTTTTTAAAGTACAAATTATTTGTAAAGATAATCGCTTCCCTTGGTGAGTCACTTTTGAAAATATCAATTAAGTCACTCGGAAAGCTTGATTCAACAGCTGCTTTAATCAACTTTATTTCATCATCAGTATTGGTAATGCTATCCATGCTGATATCTGGGGAATGAGCTGTAATCATGTCGGCCAAAGGCTTCGTTGTTTCCAGACTCAGATGCACGGTTTCAATTTTCATCAATATTCTCTTTATTCAATTCCACTAATTTGCATTCCAACCATCACTATCCAGACCAGCCTAGAGCTTCTTACGCTTTGGCAGTATGCGTTTTTTCATCGGCTTCAATTTCGGCGCCTGTGTCGTAACTTTCACTTCGCGATTAGTAGATGATAACCGCGCAATCTCATCCATCAAGCTCTGCTCACGATTGGATGCTGCCAACAGAGCTTCTTCGATAGCTGTATTACGTCCCTTCAGGTTAGCCATATCAGCCTCCAATTTAGAGGACCGCTGGCGATAGGTCGCAACATTAGTCTGATTCTCTAAGTCGACGCGCTCATATTTGGCTTGCCATTCACGACCATTGTTCCGGGCTTCATCAATTTGCATAAGCATGTGCTTACGGATTCCGTTCAATTCTTCGACGCTACCGGCATGTTCTTGGGTTTTCCGGTTAATGTCAGCATTCAGACCATCAATTCGTTCGTCTTTAGCTTGCATGGTTGACCGCATTTCCGCTGCGGCCTCGTCCTGGCGACGGATAAGCTCGTCACGGACGCTTATTTCGTTACCGGCGATTGTCAGCTTCGTTGTCAGTGAATTAGCAATTTCAACAGCATCAAGTGTGTCCTGTTGCGCGAGATCGACCAGATTTTCCATTTCAGCCAATTGAACTGCAAGGTCTGCACGCTGCTTTGCCAGCTTTGCATCTGCTTCTTCACATGCCTGGGCCCAAACTTTGGCGAATAGGCCGGCCAACACTGGCGGTAATTCAAGATAGCCACGTTTGCGCATATTCAGCAGGTCGGCGTACCAAAGGTTGATATCAGACTGAACGGCGCCATCGCTGCCACGCGTGCCGCCATTTTCAGCGCACCATTCGCGTACTAGACCGATGGATGGTTTCTTGCCTTGGCCGGCCAGCGCGTCGCATGCTGCCCATGTAATTTGCTGACGCGTGCGATCTTCTTTAGGTTCTTCCATCACGACTCCATTCCCTTTCATTGAAACTTCCGGTCGGCTCTGCGAAATGAGCGTGAGATCTTGCGCCGGCACAAGACCAATTAGCGCTCGGCACTCTAGAAGACATCAAAACTCTTTAAATTCATACGGTTATACCGATTTTTGACAAATTTTGCACGAATCCCGGTCGATCCTCAATTATACCAAAACATGAATGCAGAAAGTAATTTTAATTATTACGTAAATCGTAATTGTAATTACCATTGCGCAGCACTTGCCCGACATTACTGTTTATATTGTCGGGTAGTTTCATGGCGGCAAAAATTTAGGGTAATATAAATGCGTGTCGGCATCGGACTCCGTGGAACATTCCCCGCGAATCGTCCTGAGA